>JGI25156J39149_1000884_pt1 | contig 14831 bp, 14 predicted proteins | sample AraplaCL_Col_mMS_FD_39149 | JGI IMG/M metagenome (IMG submission 39149)
ATGACCGTCCGCACCCGCTTCGCCCCCAGTCCCACCGGCTTCCTGCACATCGGCGGTGCGCGCACTGCGCTGTACTGCTGGCTGGAAGCGCGCCGCCGCGGCGGGGAATTCCTGCTGCGGATCGAGGACACCGATCGCGAGCGCTCCACGGAAGCGGCCGTGCAGGCCATCATCGACGCCATGCACTGGTTGCAACTGGACGCCGACAACAGCGCGCCGATCTTCCAGACGCAGCGCCTGGAGCGCTACAAGCAGGTCGCGCTCGAGCTGGTGGCCGCAGGCAAGGCGTACTACGCCTACGAAAGCAAGGAAGAGATCGAAGCGATGCGCGAAGCCGCGTTCGCGCGCGGCGAGAAGCCGCGCTACAACGGCTATTACCGCGACCGCAACGAGCCCTGCCGCGACGATCCGAACCGCGTGATCCGCTTCAAGAACCCGCTGGACGGTTCGGTGGTNTGGGANGACAAGGTGAAGGGCAGGGTGGAATGGTCCAACACCGAGCTGGACGACCTGGTGATCTTCCGCTCCGACGGCTGGCCCACCTATAACTTCGCCGTGGTGGTCGACGACATCGACATGGGNATCACCGAGGTGATNCGTGGCGACGACCACGTCAACAACACGCCGCGCCAGATCAACATCTATCGCGCACTGGGCGCGAACGTGCCGGAGTTTGCGCACCTGCCGATGATCCTGGACAAGGAAGGCAAGAAGCTTTCCAAGCGCACCAATTCGGTCAGCGTGATGGAATACCGCGAAGACGGCTTCCTGCCGCATGCCATTCTCAACTACCTGGTGCGCCTGGGCTGGTCGCATGGCGACCAGGAAATTTTCTCGCGCGAGGAAATGATCACGCTGTTCGACATTGCCGACGTCAACAAGGCCGCCTCGCGTTTCGACACCGAAAAACTGCTGTGGCTCAACCAGCATTACCTGAAGACGGACGATCCGCAGACGCTGGCNTCGGAATTCGAATGGCATCTGCTGCGCGCCGGCATCGATGCCAGCAAAGGTCCCGCACCGGCCGACGTGATCGTCGCCATGCGCGATCGCGTGCAAACGCTGAAGGACATGGCCGAACGCGCCAAGATCTGGTACGGCCCGATCACCGAATGGGACGACAAGGCCGTCGCCAAGCACCTGAAGAACGACACCGCGGTGCAGGTGCTGCAGTCCGCACGCGAACTGCTCGCCGGATGCGAGTGGCAGCCCGGGCCGATTCATCAGGTGATCGAACAGATTGCCGCCAAGCTGGAACTGGGCATGGGCAAGATCGCCCAGCCGCTGCGCGTGGCGATGACCGGTACGCAGGTGTCGCCGTCGATCGATCACACCATTTATCTCGCCGGGCGCGAAGTGGCGTTGCAGCGGATCGATGATGCGCTGGCGTTGGCGCGGGGAGCGTAAATCGGGAATCGTCAATCGGGAATCGTAAGAGCGGCATCCGGCAAGCTTTCGGCAGATCGCTCTTCANCATTTACGATTGACGATTTACGATTCCCGCGAACCAATGGAAGAGCTCCTAGCCAAAGCCACCCAGGGCGTCGACATGGACGCCCCCGACGCCTTCCTGCACGTCTTCATCAACTTGATGGCGATGATCCCGTGGGCGGCGTTGTTGTGGTGGAACCTGGTGTTCGTCGNGGTGGGCGCCTTGCTCGGCTGGTGGCGCGGCAAGTTGCTCGCCGGCGTGATCTGGGCGCTGGTGCTGGGGCCGATCGGCTGGATTGTCGTGCTGCTGAGCCCCAGATCAGCCAAGCCTCCGCCGCTGCCCCGATAGCCGCGGTGTATGATCGACCACGAGGTGAACCCTTTGANTCACGGAACGTCAAGCAAAGAGCACATGCATCATCATCACGACGGTCCTGCGGACTTCGTGGCAGCGGTGGAGCACGCCAGCGAGGAACGCGGGCTGCGCCTGACGCCGCTGCGCAAGGAAGTGCTGGAGCTGATCGCGGCGGCCGGCAAGCCGGTCAAGGCCTACGACCTGCTNGACCAGCTGCGCGAGCGCCATGGCAATGCCGCGCCGCCGACCGTCTATCGCGCACTGGATTTCCTGCTCGAGAACGGCTTCATCCACAAGCTGGAATCCATCAACGCGTTCGTTTCCTGCCATCACCCGGCCGAGGCGCACCAGGTGCCGTTCCTGATCTGCGACGTCTGCTCCAGCGCGCAGGAAGTGTGCGACGAGCGCGTGGCCGAACTGATCGAGGCCCAGGCCAAGGCGTTCGGTTTCCGTCCNCAGGCCCAGACNCTGGAAGTGCATGGCGTCTGCAAGCAGTGCCGCAAGGCCTGATCCAGCCTGGCCGCACCGCGCGGAGGGCGCCGCTTGCGGATAACCGGTGAATGTTATAACGTATCAAAACGCTGGTACCCCGCCGGCCTCCCGCATGGTGTTCCTCCCTCATGGATTCCACGCCAACGCAACAGAAAAAACGCTGGTGGAACCTTATCGANCGTATTGGTGCCATCGCGTCTTTCCTGTGCGCCATCCATTGCGCCGCCTTGCCCTTCGTGCTCGCCATACTGCCGTTGATCGGCCTGAGCTTCCTGGCCGACCATGCTTTCGAGCGCGGCTTTGTGCTGTTCGCCAGCGCACTGGCGCTGGTGGCCCTGGTCAACGGTTATCGCCGCCACCATCGCTCGCTGCCGCTGCGGCTGGCGCTGCCCGGTCTTATGCTGCTGGTGACGGGCGTGACGTTCGCGGAAAGCTATTCGATCATCGTGCACAGCGTGTTGGTGACCTGCGGCGGCCTGCTGGTGGCATCCGCGCATTTCGTCAATCTTCGATTCGATCACCGGCACGGTCACACGCATGATTCCCCTCACGTGCACGCTTCCCGACATGCGCGCTCGGTTGAATCGCAGTGATTGTGTAACGGCCGCATCGCTTCCTAGCATGACGGCATGAATCACGCGCACAGCCACGCCCACGATCATCACGATCACAGCCACGCCCATGCCTCGGGTGTAGCAGGGCGCGAGCGTCCATTGCTGTTCGCGTTTGTGCTTACTGCGGGGATGATGTTCGCCGAAGCGGCGGGCGGCTGGTGGTCCGGATCGCTCGCCTTGCTGGCCGATGCCGGCCACATGCTGGTGGATGCGGCGGCCTTGCTGCTTGCGCTGTTTGCCGCACGCATGGCGCGGCGCCCGGCCGATGCGCGGCGCACCTACGGCTATGGCCGCATGGAAGTGCTGGCCGGTTTCGTCAATGCGCTGACGCAATTCGTGCTGGTCGGGCTGATCGCCTACGAAGCCATCGAACGCTTCTTCAAGCCGGTGCAGATTCTTTCCGGCGTGATGCTGGGTGTGGCGGTCATCGGCCTGCTGGTAAACCTGATCGTGCTGCGCAGCCTGCATGACCATGCGCACGACGACGTGAACATCGGCGCGGCAAGCCTGCATGTGCTGGGTGACCTGCTGGGTTCGGTCGGCGCCGTGCTGGCTGCGCTGGCAGTGCGCTGGCTGAGCTGGAACTGGGCCGACCCGGCGCTGTCGCTGCTGGTGTCACTGCTGATCTTGAACAGCGCGTGGCGCCTGTTGCGGCGTTCCACGCACATCTTGCTGGAAGGCGTGCCCGAGGGCATGGACCCGCACGAGGTGGAAACCGCGCTGCGCGGCGCCGACGCATCGATCCGCGATGTGCATCACCTGCACGTATGGCAACTNGCGTCCGGTTCGCGCATGGCCACGCTGCACGTGGAGCTGCATGACCAGGATGCCGGCGCCCGTGTCCTGGCCGCGGTCAACCGCACCCTGCTGGATCGTTTCGGCATCCGCCACGCCACCGTGCAGATCGACCCGGACAGTTGCCCGGACGGCAGCCCCGGCTGCAGCGCGCACCATCACCACTGACGGCCCGCTTGCGCTTTGGCCTGCCGCTGTTACGATGATTGGCCATCAACAGCATTACGATTCAAGGAGTTTCCCATGGGTAAGGGCGATCGCAAAACCCGCCGCGGCAAGACCTACCGCAGCAGCTACGGCAACACCCGCGCGCACTCCGCGAAACCCGCGGTGGCCGGCGCCGGTGCCGCCGTCACCAAGCCTGCCGCCGTGAAGAAGGCCGCCGCTGCGCCGAAGAAAAAGTCGGCCTGAGCGCGTCTGTACGCAGCTACGAAAAGCCCCCGCTGGTCGGGGGCTTTTCATTTTGGAATCACCCCTTGTGAGGCACCTGATTAGCGGCGAGTCTCAGTGTCGTGGTCAAGTTCGCCGAATCTGCTCCCTCCCCTACTTCGCAGGGGAGGGAGCCATGTGTCGCGCAACTGAGACATGGCGCTNATCACGTGTGAGGCAGAGGCTAGGCGCCCGCCAGGCCCCCCACCCAAACCTTCCGCACCAGGCCGCCGCCGATCCAGTAGCAAAGCTCCGCCGGCTGCGTTGCGTTCCACATCACCAGGTCCGCCCGCTTGCCCACCGCCAGGGTGCCGCGATCGTGCAGGCCCAGCGCGCGCGCCGCGTTGACGGTGATGCCGCGCAGCGCTTCTTCCGGCGTAAGGCGGAACAGCGTACATGCCATGTTCGCGGCCAGGCGCAGCGAGAGCAGGGGAGAGGTGCCGGGATTGCAATCGGTGGCGATGGCGATGGGCACGCCATGCGAGCGCAGGCTCGCTACCGGCGGCAGCTTGGTTTCGCGCAGCGCGTAAAAGGCGCCCGGCAGCAGCACGGCCACGGTGCCGGCGCGCGCCATCGCCTGGATGCCCGTGTCGCTGAGATATTCCAGGTGATCGGCCGATAGTCCGCCAAACTCCGCCACCAGGGCGGCGCCGTCCAGGTCGGACAATTGCTCCGCATGCAGCTTCACGCGCAGGCCCAGCTGTCGCGCATGCTCGAACACGCGTTGCGTTTCGGCGCGCGTGAAGCCGATGCCTTCGCAGAACGCGTCCACCGCGTCCACCAGGCCTTCGTCGGCCAGCGCGGGCAACAGTTCGTTGCAGACCAGGTCGACGTAATCCTCGCGGCGTTCCTTGTATTCCGGCGGCAACGCATGCAGGCCGAGAAAGCTGGTCTGCACGTGGATGNCCAGTTCCATGCCGATACGGCGCGCCACCCGCAGCATGCGGCGTTCCGCATCCAGTTCCAGNCCNTAGCCGGATTTGATTTCCAGCGTGGTNACGCCATCGGCCATCAGGCTGCGTGCGCGCGGCAGCGATTGTGCGAGCAATGCATCCTCGCTCGCGCCGCGCGTGGCGCGCACGGTGGAGACGATGCCGCCGCCGGCGCGCGCAATCGCTTCATACGTGGCGCCGTTGAGGCGCAGATCGAATTCCTGCGCGCGGTCGCCGCCGAATACCAGATGCGTGTGGCAATCGATCAAGCCCGGCGTCACCAGCGCGCCGTCGGCATCATGCACTTCGCGCGCGGTTGCGGCTGCCGCGGCGGGCAGTTCGCGCATCGNCCCGATCCATGCGATCCGGCCATCCTGGCAGGCCAGCGCGGCGTCGGTCAGCAGCCCGTAGGTGGCTTCNCCCACGAAGGTGGCCAGTGATGCATGGGTCAGCAGCAGGTCCCAGCTCATCGGTCGGATTCGTCGACGTNCGTTTCCGCGGATGCCACCGGCTCGCCATAGGCGCTGGTGGTGCCGATCTCCTCGGCCGATGATGGCGCCGTGGCCTGGCGCTCCGCCTGTTGCCGCTCGAAATCCTGGATCATGCGCTCGGCAAAATCCTTGTACACCGGTGTGGGTGCGAAAATGGACGAGGCCGCACGCGCCAGCAGGCAGACGGCCATGATCGGAATCACCATGTCCTGGTTGTTGGTGAGTTCCATCGCGATCACCGCGGAGGTAAGCGGCGCGCCGGTGACGCCGGCCAGATAAGCGCTCATGCCCAGCAGCACCACCGCTTCCTCCGGCGCATGCGGAAGAAAGTAGGCGATGTTGTGCCCCAGGCCGGCGCCGACCGCCAATGCCGGCGAGAAGATGCCGCCGGGAATGCCGGCCCAGTACGACACCACGTTGGCCAGCAGCTTGAGCACGCCGAAGCTTTGGCCCGGCGTGTCGGAGGCGTTCTGCGCGAAGGCGCGCGCCTGCGCATAACCGGTGCCGTACACCGTGTTGTGCGACAGCACGCCGAGCGCCGCCAGCGCCAGGCCGCAGCCGACGGCGAACAGCACCGGATTGCGCTCGCGCAGCCGGCCGATCGCCGCCAGTGGTCCGTGGCGGCTCAGCAGGATCAAGCGGGCGAACAGCCCGCCAGCCAGGCCGCACACGATGCCGCATTGCAGAACCGCCAGCCACGCATGCCCCAGCGGCAGGCTGGCCTGCACCGTGCCGAAATACGCGTAGTTGCCGAGAATGCCCAAGGACACCACGCCGCCGACGAAGACGGCGGTAAGCAGCAAACCGCTGAAGCGGTGCTCGAACGTACCGGCCAATTCCTCGATGGCGAACACCACGCCCGCCAGCGGCGTATTGAATGCCGCGGCGATGCCCGCCGCGCCACCGGCCAGGATGAAGCGCGACAACGCCTTGGGATCGTCAAAGCCGAAGCGCCGGCCCAGCCAGTGCATCAAGCCCGCACCGACGTGCACGGTCGGCCCTTCACGGCCGATCGACGCGCCCACGGCCAGGGCGAGCAAGGTCAGCACCATTTTGCTCGCCGCAATCGGCAAGGCCAGCATCTTGGCGCGAAAGCCGGTGTCTTCCACGTGGATGGTGGCGATCACTTGCGGGATACCGCTGCCGCGTGCGGCCCGCAGACGCCCCTCGGTCACCCAGCACAGCAGGCCGAACACCAGCGGCGTAAGAAGCAGCGGTATCCAGATGCCGTGCGTCAGCAGTTTCTCGAACANCCCGTACGCCCANTCGCTGGTTTTTGCGAACAGGATGGAAGCGAGCGCAACCAGGATGGCGCCGCTCCATAGCGCAATGCGGCGTTTCCATTGATACGGGGCGAAGAATTCGTGGCCCAGCACGGAGCGCAAGCGCGGATTGGAGGCTTTGGGGGAGGATGCGGACATCGGCACATTATGACAGACCCACAGCTTGTCCTATCGAGATGGCGCAGGTTCTTGTAGGTTGGGGTGAGGCGTAGCCGAACCCCAACATCGCTCTCTACATGACAGCGTTGGGGTTCGGCTGCGCCTCACCCCAACCTACGTGCCGCAAGCACATGGCCTGCTATCGCGATTGCCGCANCCACCGCGTCTCATACAGGTCATACCGGCGATCTTTAAGNTTCTGCACCGTNCCNGCATTGCGCGCCCGCGCCAGNCTTTCCAGCCGCAGGTCGGCGAACAGCACCGTTTCGATGTTGGGTACGCAATCGGCCGCGATGCCATCGCGCGCGAACCCGAAGTCACTGGGCGTGAGGATGCAGCTCTGGCCGTACTGGATATCGAAATTGTTGACGCCGGGCAGGTTGCCGACATTGCCCGAAAGAATCACATAGCATTGATTTTCGATCGCCCGCGCCTGCGCGCAGTAACGCACGCGCAGATAGCCTTCGCGCACATCGGTGCAGAACGGCACGAACAGCATCAGCGCGCCCTGGTCCACCAGATGCCGGGCCACTTCGGGGAATTCGGAGTCGTAGCAGATCATCACGCCGATCGGCCCGCAATCGGTCTGCACCGTCGCGGCGCTGTCGCCGCCGGAGACGTTCCACACGTTGCGCTCGCTGGGCGTGGGATGCAGCTTCTCGCGTTCGTGCACCGAGCCGTCGCGCAGGCATACGTAACACACGTTGTGGATGTCGCCGTTGGGCTGCTCGGTGGGATGCGAACCGCCCACGATATTGATGTTGTAGCGCACCGCCAGGCGGCTGAAGAGTTCCTTCACCTGCGGCGTGTAATGGCTCAGCTTGCGGATGGTTTCCACCGGCGAGAGTTCCTCGTTCTCGATGGACAGCAACTGCAAGGTGATCAATTCCGGNAACGTCACGAAATCGGCGCTGTAATCGGCCGCGATATCGGTGAAGTATTCGACCTGTGTGGCGAATTCATCGAACGACTTGATGCGCCGCTGCAGATACTGCACGGTGGCCACGCGCACCGAATCGGGCAGGTGCCGCGGCGAGGGCACCGCCGGAATATCCGGCTGGTCCAGCAGGGCAGGGTTGCGCCATACCAGGTGCGCGGCGTAACCGAGCGACTCNTANTCGGAGGGCACGTAACCGCGCAGCAGCCCGATGATCTCGAANTCGTTGGTCAGCTGAAAGCTCAGCGTNGGATCGCGGCGGCGTCCTTCCGCCACCGCCTGCACGTACGCCTCCGGCGTGCCATAGCGCTGGATGTTGCGCGCCAGCCCGGGAATGCGCCCGCCGAAGGTGATGCCGCGCAGTTTCAGCTCCATGCACAAGCGTTTGCGCGCCTGATACAGGCGCTGGCCGATGCGCATGCCGCGGTAATCCGGATGCACCACCACTTCCATGCCGTACANCCAGTTGCCATCCGGATTGTGGCGCGACGCCATGCCGCCGCCGGTAATCTGCATCCACGTATGCGGTTTCAGCGCCAGTGATTCGTCGAGGCGGAAGGTGCCGCAGTAGCCCACGATCTTGCCTTCGTACTCCACCACGAACTGGCCTTCGGGAAAGTGCGTCTGCTGGGAGCGCAGCATTTCCGCCGAGTGGCCCCATTCGGGGGTGTAGACGCGGGCGGTGAGTTCGACCAGCGCCGGGATGTCGCCCGGTACCGCCTGGCGCAAGCTCAGNAGNGGTGCGTTTTCGTTTTTCTTGGCCATGGCGTTCGTCCCGTGTGATGTTCCAAACCATACCGCGTGAACATCATGCCGATTGCGCAGAATGGATCAGATGGAAGGTGAAGCCAATGCGAGTGTGGCCGGGCAGGGCGGTTACACTTGCAGCAGCCTGTTCCAGCCAACGGAGATTGTTCATGAGCGATACGGCAGCGGTCTACCAGTTCAGCGCGGCGCAGGCCTGGCAGGACCCGCAATGGCGCAGCGATGCCAGGTTTGGCGTGGACAGCACCGGCCACATCACCGCCCCGGCCGGTAGCNCGCCCGCCTACCTCGACGGCTGGGTGTTGCCGGGCATGCCCAACCTGCATTCGCATGCGTTCCAGCGCGCCATGGCCGGCCTGGCCGAACGCCGCGGCCCCGGCGACGATTCGTTCTGGACCTGGCGCGAAACCATGTACGGCTTTGCCGAGCGCATCGATCCGGACACCTTGCAGGCGATTGCCGCGCAGCTCTACGTGGAAATGCTCAAGGCCGGCTATACCCAGGTGTGCGAATTCCATTACCTGCACCACCAGCCCGATGGCACACGCTACGCACAGCCGGAGGCCATGTCGCTGGCGCTGATCGAAGCGGCGCGCGAAGCAGGCATCGCGCTTACCCTGTTGCCTGTGCTCTACATGAGCGGCGGTTTCGACGGCCGTCCGCTGTCGCCGCGGCAGCGCCGCTTCGGCAACGATGTGGATGGCTACCTGCAATTGCTCGCCAACCTGCGCAAGCAGGCCAGTCACGACGTACGCGTCGGTGTGGCCTTGCACTCGCTGCGCGCGATTCCGGAACAGGCATGGCGCGGCGTGGTCGAGCACGAAGCGCTGAAGGATGGTCCCGTCCACATCCACATCGCCGAACAGATCGGCGAAGTGCAGGACTGCCTCGCCACGCGTGGCGCGCGCCCGGTGGAATGGCTGCTCGACCATGCGCCGGTCGACCCTCGCTGGTGCCTGGTGCACGCCACGCACCTGACCGAGAAGGAAACCACCCAGCTCGCGCGCAGCGGCGCGGTGGCCGGCCTGTGTCCCACCACCGAAGCCAATCTTGGCGATGGCTTGTTTCCGCTGGCGCGCTATATCGATGCCGGCGGTGCGCTCGGCATCGGCTCGGATTCGCATATCTCGGTATCGCCGATCGAAGAATTGCGCTGGCTCGAATACGGCCAGCGATTGAGCACGCGCCACCGCAACGTGGCTGCGCGCCGTGCCGGCGACAGCGTGGGCGAAACCTTGTGGCGCGTGGCGCTCAAGGGCGGCGCGCAGGCGGCGGACATGCCGATCGGCGCGCTTGCAACGGGCAATCGCGCGGATTTCATCGTGCTGGATCACGAATCGCCCTTGCTGGCGGCACGCGACAACCGTTCGGTGATGGACAGCTTCCTGTTTGCCGGCAACGTCACGCCGGTGCGCCATGTGATGGCGGGCGGCAAATGGGTAGTGCGGGATGGCAAGCATCGCGACGAGGCACGTATCGCCGCGCGCTATCGGATGGCGGTGACGCGCCTGGCTGGCGCGTAAAATGCACCAGTGCCGAGCGGCTTTGCTGCTGCTCGGCCAGGNTGGATTTTCATCACATGATGAAGCGAAGCGATCGCCGCATGCCGGTTTATTCCAACTCTTCCCCTTCGTCCAGCACCTTCCGCTGAATCCGATCCAGGTAATCGTCCAGCTCCCGCACGTCCTGGAAAATTTCCTTCACCGGTACCGCTTTCACGATATCGAACACTTTTCGTACCTGGACCTGCGGGTTCACCAGTAGCGTCTGGCCATCGCGTGCGCGCATGGCCTTCCTGGCCTTGGCAATGCTGCGCAGGCCCGCACTGCTGATGTAGTCGAGCGCAGACAGATCGAGCACCAGCGTGCCGCCGGTTTCCATTTGTTCCAGCACCTTGTCTGCCTCTTTATCGAATTCCCCGAAGCTCATGGCATCCAGGCGGCCTTGCAGGAATAGCGTGGACCGCTGCGGGGTAAGCGGATCGATGCGTAGATTAAGTGACATGGCCGTGCTCCGTGGTACGTGCGAAACGCAGTTGCAGATGNTTGCCGTCTTCGTCGTGCGTGTAGTTCAGCTCGCTGGACATGGCGCGTACGAGGTGGATGCCAAGCCCACCATCGTCATCGCGGTCCGCCAGGTCGCCGGAGAGGACGGGCGGGTGAAATTGCAGCGGATCGAACGGTGCGCCGTTGTGATTCAACTCCACCAGCACCGCTTCCTGCACGATCATCATGCGCAAGCCGATGGTTCCCTCGCCCTCGTGGGGCTTGCCGTGATGGACCATGTTCACCATCAGCTCCTCCAGCACCAGGCGNACATCGTCGCNCACGTCGCTGCNTATGCCGGCCTCATGCAGCGTTTCCACGCATAGATCGAGGGTGNCGAATACCTTCTCCAGCGAGGCGGAAAAGACCAGATCGAGCATCGGCGTCCCCTTGTCGAGTCCGGCATGGCTCCAGCGTAGCGCAAGCAAGGCGATGTCATCGCTCTGGCCGTGTCCCGTTGAAAATGCCTCGATGTCTTCGGCCAGGAATTTCGCGGCATCGCCATGCCCCGTGTCGTCGCCCGTATCATGGAACTGCCCCAGCCGGGCCAGCAACCGATCCCCGCCATATTGCTCCAGCACCATGTTGGTGGCTTCGGTTACGCCATCGGTGTAGGCCAGCAAGGTATCGCCCGGTTTCAGGCGCATGCGCACCATCGGAAACGAGGCGTCTTCATCCAGGCCCAGCGCGGGGCCCGAGACCACCGGCAACCAGCGCGGCGCATGGTTGCCCCAGAGCACGGGNGGATCGTGCCCTGCGCTGGCGAGCGTCAAGTGGCCGGTCGCCACATCCAGAAAGCCGCATAGCAAGGTCACGAACATGCAGCTGTCGTTGTTGCTGCACAAATCCTGGTTGATAAGCTGCAATAGCTGTTGCGGCGATTGCGTGCGCGACGCCATGGCCTTGGCAAGGGTGATGGTGCGCGCCATGAACAACGCCGCCGGAATGCCCTTGTCGGCGACGTCGCCCACCATGAAGCAGAAGCGCTGATTGGGCAGCATGAAGTAGCTGTACAGATCGCCGCCGACCGTGCGCGCAGGTTTCAACACCGCGAACAGTTCGAAGTTCTGGCAGCGCGCATCCAGATAATGCTGGCCGGGCAACAAGGCCGTCTGNATCTGCCGGGCAATGTCCAACTCGCTGGCAAGCCGGGCCTGCTCTTGCGCGACACGGGTCAATTCCCTCAGGTGCGCGGCCAGCTCCAGGCGCATCTTGTCGAAGGCATGCGTCAGTCGGCCGACTTCGTCATGACCGCGTACGCGCGGAAGGGCAAAGTCCAGCGCGCCACGCGCAACCAGTTCCGCGCGTTCGGCGAGTACGCCCAACGGCGCCAGCATGCGCCGGATGGTGATCATCACGACCAGGCCGAGCAGCAGCAAGGTCAGTGCGCCCAGCACAAGCACCGCCATGAACGCGTGGCGCACCTGCGCGTAAATGAATTCTTCGGGCATGGCCACCACCCATTTCCATTGCGTGCCCTTGATCGATTCGTCGTAAATCCACGCCCGCTCGCCTTGCCAGTCAGCCGGTGCGCGTTTGCCGGTGCCGCCACCGCGTGGGGGGCGCGCAGTTGGTCGAGCAGCGCGGTGTCCGCCTTCTTGCCGACTTGTTCGACGGCATCGTTGGCCAGGTACGTGCCCTGCTGATCGATCACGAAAGCATGCGCGCCGGCTGGAAGCTGCACCGACAGCAGCACGCCCTGCAGCCAATCCAGTGTGACATCCGCATTGATGACGCCGATAGCCTTGCCTTCGGCCCGCATCGGTGCCGAATAGCTCACCAGCAGCCGGTGCCGTGATTGCGACCAGAACACCGGATGCCAGCACCCCTGGCTGCAGGCCAGTCCTTGCCGGAACCATGCTGCNTCCCAGTAGGGGCGCGGGTCATCGAAAAGATTCCGGTGGGCGAGCGTGCCATCGCTCTGCCGGTCGACGAAGGGCGATTGGCCCGCTTCCCGCGCCGCGTCGCTGCCGGGCACGAACGCCGCTGCCAGGCTCGCAATATCCGTATCGCCGGCAAGNGCATCGTGGATCAGCGGTGCGGCATCCAGTGGGCGCGGCCCGATCACGGAAGCCAGCACCTGGCTCGTATGGGTAATGTCGTCCAGGCGTTGCTGGATAAGGCTGCTGCCCTGGCTCGCCAGTGCGCCGGATTCCCTCTGCGCCTGTTCCAGCAAGGTATGCCCCACCATGCGGAACAANAAATACCCGCTCGCCACGAACACGAGTGTTGCGCCGGCCAGCACCCAAAGCGCCAACCTCCATGCAAGGCTGCCTAACGACATGATTCCCCCGCTTGTCATCACCGGCGGTTATAGCGGATGGCATGACAGCCGGGGTGCGAAGGAGTGCGCAGCTTTGCGCATTGCTGTCTTGCGCACTCGGCAAGGGGCGTGAAAGAAGTTGCGCCTGAACCCTCGGCATCAGTTCAGTTTGCCGCCGTCAGCGCAGACTTTTTCCGCGGCGTTTTCCGGCATGCGTTTCCACCACTCGTTCGGGAGAACCATCATGCGTCGCTACCTTCCCAAGCTGTTGATTGCGCTGGCCGTGCTGGGCGGCGTGCTGCTGCAGACCGGCTGCGTGGTCGTTGCGCCGCGTCCNGCGCGCGTATGGGTGCCCGGCTATTGGGGTGCCGGACANGTGTGGGTGGGTGGCTATTGGCGTTATCGCTGATGGCGTGATGGCCATTCCNGCGCACCCCATTGGCGAAGAAAGTCGATGAACACGCGCAGNTTCGGCGGCACCTGGAAGCGGCTTGGGTAATACAGGTACAAGCCGTCGAATGGCGGCAGCCAGGGCTCGAGCACGCTTTCCAGCCGTCCTTCGGCCAGTGCGTCACGCGCGGATATTTCCAGCACATACACCAGGCCGATGCCGTCTTCGGCCGCGCGTAGCGACAGCGGAACGTCGTTGACGGTGAGGCTTCCGTCAATGGCGATTTCGTACCAGCGGCCTTTCTGCGCGCCACTGCGATGNGCGAATTCCCAGCGATAAATGGCGCCGCTGCTGGGAAGGCGATGCTTGATGCAGCGGTGGCGCTGCAAGGCCTTGGGGTCTTTCGGATAGCCGTAGCGCTTGAAGTAATCCGGCGAGCCTGCCACCACCGCACGCATGGGGCCGCCGATGGGAATGGCCACCATGTCGCGCTGNAGGCTTTCGCCCAGGCGAATGCCCGCGTCCAGGCCGGCGGCCACCAGATCGGTAAGTCCGTCTTCCACGCGGATGTCCAACTGCACGTCCGGCCAGCGCGCCATGAATTCGCCGAGCATCGGCTCGATGATGGCGCGCGACACCACGCCCGGTACGGTCAGGCGAACGGTACCGCGCGGGCGGTCGCCATGCTGGCGCACCGCGTCCAGCGCCAGGTCCAGTTCGTTGAGNGCGGGCACCACACGCTGCAGCATGTCGTGGCCCGCTTCGGTCAGCCCGACGCGCCGCGTAGTGCGCTGGAGCAGGCGCGTGCCGAGCTGGCTTTCCAGTTGCTGCACGGTCTGGCTGAGCGCGGAAGGCGTCACGTCCAGCGCCGCGGCGGCGCGGGTGAAGCTGCCGCATTCGGCGACGGCGCGGAAGGCGCGCAGGGCGTAGTGGTCACGCATGGCGGGCTCCATTTGTTAGNACCGCTACATAATGCATCAAGCCGAAGGTGGTTTTTCAACAGGATCGCGCAGCGCACACTGCGCTCCGTCAACCACCCAAGCCCACCACCCCAGGAGTTTCGCCATGTCGCTCGATCACTACTTCACGCTTGGACGTTCCGGCCTGCGCGTCAGCCGTCTTGCCCTCGGTGCCATGACCTTCGGCGAGGACTGGGGCTGGGGTACCGCGGAGCAGACCGCCCGCGCCATGTTCGACCGTTACCTGGACGCCGGCGGCAATTTCATCGACACCGCCGACCTGTACACCGAAGGCACCAGCGAAAGCATGCTGGGCAAGTTCATCGAAGAAAGCGGNACGCGCGATCGCGTGGTGCTCACCACCAAGTTCACCTACAACGCGCAGCCCNGCAACCCGAATGCCGGCGGCAACGGACGCAAGAACATCATGCGCGCGGTGGAAGGCTCGCTGCGCCGCCTGCGCACGGACTACATCGATCTGTACCTGCTG
>JGI25156J39149_1000907_pt1 | contig 14560 bp, 12 predicted proteins | sample AraplaCL_Col_mMS_FD_39149 | JGI IMG/M metagenome (IMG submission 39149)
TCCGCACTACGGCTGGCGCGCGGTGTTCATGTTCGGCGGGATTCTGCCGATTGTGAGCGTGCCGTTGCTGCTGTGGCTGCTGCCTGAATCCGCGCGTCTGATGCTGGTGCGCAAACTGCCCACTCAACGTATCGCGGCGACGCTCGGGCGCGTATGCGGCCACGAATTCAGCAGCGACGTGCGCTTTACGGCGCCTGAACCGGTGGTCGCCGCCAAGGCGCCCGTGCGGATGCTGTTCGCCGACGGCTACGCATTCAGCACGCTGATGCTGTGGCTGACCTATTTCATGGGACTGCTGATCATTTATCTGCTGACCGGCTGGCTGCCGACGCTGATCAAGGACGCCGGTTTGCCCGTCGAGCGCGCGGCCGCGATCACCGGCATGTTCCAGTTGGGCGGCACTGTCGGCGCGGTGGCGGTGGGCTTCGCGATGGACCGTCTGGACCGCAACGGCGTGATCGGTGCGGCCTACCTGCTGGGCGGCGTATTCATCTTCGCGCTTGACATGGGCACGCTCAAGTCGAGCCTGCTGCCGGTTCTCGTCACGTGTGCGGGGTTCTTCATGAGCGGCGCGCAGACCGGCTTGAATGCACTGGCGCCGAGCTGCTATCCGACGCGGGCACGGGCGACGGGCGTGAGCTGGATGCTCGGGTTCGGGCGCCTCGGCGGGATTCTGGGTTCGCTCGTGGGCGGTGCGCTGCTGTCGCTCGGGTTCAGTTTCCAGGTAGTGTTCTCGGTGCTGGCTGTCCCCGCCATCATCGCGGCCGTTGCAATCGTGATGAACCGGCTTGCGCTGCGCTTCATCAGCAGTCCGGTTGCCGACGCATAAGGCCTGAACCTGGAGCTTTGCGAAGGCTTGCAGCAGGCCGCTGTTTCCGGCCGTGCTGCATCGCTCAGGCCCGGCGCGGCGTGGGCATCTAACTCACCGTTTTCCATTGCTGGCCCAACCTGTTGCCGTGCGAAAAGCCGGGCTGCGTTGTCAGCCCGGCTTTTCTTTTTAGCGGAACAGTAATTGCTCCCTCGTTGCACGAAATCGCCCGGCGGTCAAAATCCGCCACGCGAATTCTTCCACGAAAACAGCAAGCAGCTAACAAAGGGAGACGATCATGACGACCAGGCCAACCAATCCGCCCGATGCAGGCCGCCGCAAGGTTCTTGCCGCGCTGGCAGGTTCAATAGCACTGTCGGCGTGTGGAGGAGGCGGCGGAGGCGGTAACAGCGGCGGCTCCGGAGGAACGCCAGCAGTCGGCACGATTCCTCCCGGCCGCGCGAATCTGCCGCGTCCCGCGCTACCCGATCCGGCTACCTCGGGCATCGACCACGTGGTGCTCGTCACCATGGAAAATCGCTCATTCGACCATCTGCTAGGCTGGGTGCCCAATGCGGAAACTGCACAGAGCGGTCGAAATTTCAAAGATGCATTTGGCGAAACTCACACGCCGTTCTCGCTCCCCTCGAACGCCGCCTATGGTTTCCAGGCCTGCTCGTTCGCCGACCCCAATCACTCATACGACGCTGGACGCGTTCATCTTGCCAATGGCGCAATGAACGGCTTCCTGCTCACGCCCAACACAAGCCTTACGCGCGGCGACCTGTTGCCGATCGGTTATTTCCAGGCGGCAGACCTCGACTTCTATCGCGGCGCGGTACCGCAGTACACCGTCTGCGACTATTACATGAGCGGCATTCTGGCCGACACTTATCCGAACCGCGTCTATCTGCACAGCGGCGAAACAGACCGCTTGTCGGACACGCTCGCCACGTCGACGCTGCCAACGATCTGGGATCGCCTGGACGCGAAAAACGTCTCTTCCACCTACTACTTTCACGACGTGCCGTTTACCGCGCTCTACGGCACGCGTTACGTGGGCCGCTCGAAGCTCTTTGCCAACTTTCTCTCCGACGCAGCCGCGGGCACGTTGCCGTCGTTCTGCATGGTCGAGCCGAGCTTTGGCGGCGAGGCGCAGGGCACGTCGAACGACGACCATCCTCACGCCGACGTGCGCAACGGCCAGGTCCTGCTCGGCCAGATCTACGATGCGCTACGCACCAGCCCCAACTGGAGCAGGACGCTGATGATCATCGTGTATGACGAGTGGGGCGGTTTCATGGAGCATGTCGCGCCGCCCGTTAAGCCGGTGTCCGCCGCCGAGGCCGCACTCGGCAACGACGGCCGGCTCGGCTTTCGCGTGCCCTGCATGCTGCTCGGACCGCGTGTGCGTGCCAACTACGTGTCGCGTTATCCGTTCGACCCGAGCTCCATTCACCAGTTGCTCGCATGGCGCTTCGGTCTGGACCCACTCGGCGTGCGCGCGAGCGATTCGACAACCTTCAACCTGGCGTATGCGCTCGACTTCACCGACGCCGCGCGCACCGACGCGCCGGCGATCGCGGTGACGCAAGGCACCTTTGGGTCCGCCTGCTCGAATCTATCGACGGCGACTTCGGGCGCGAGCGGCATCGAGCAACTCGACAAGAGCCAGACCGTGCCCAACACGGCGATCAGTGCGCCAGGTGGCCGTTTCGCCGAGTTGCGGACCAAAGCGGACGCGCTCGGCTTTCCGGCGCCGCAGTAAGCCTGAATGATATGGCTTGCCCGACTTTACGCTGCTGGCACCGCGTCAGAACAACTGTTTCTGCCCGGACGTCAGCCGCGTGAAGTCGTCGCGCAGCAGCGGCAAGATTGCGTCTGCAACGGGTTGCAATTGACGCGTCAGATAGTGCTCGTAGTCGATGGCCGAGCGTAGCGTTTCGAGCGGCTCGGGTCCGGCGATCGTCATGACGTAGCTGATCCAGCCGCCGTTCTGATATTGCAGCGGACGTCCTTGCCGGCGGTTGAATTCGTCGGCGACACGCGCTGCGCGCACGTGAGGCGGCACGTTGCGCTCATAGTCGCCAAGCGGCCTGCGCAGGCGCTTGCGATAGACGAGCTGATCGTCGAGCTTGCCTGCGAGCGTATCGCGCACATAGTCGCGCACGTAGTCCTGATAAGGCTGCTGTGTGAAGATGCGCCGATAGAGCTCCTGCTGAAACTGCTGCGCGAGCGGAGTCCAGTCCGTTCGCACCGTTTCGAGTCCTTTGTAGACGATCTCTTCGCTGCCGTCCGGCAAAACAGTAAGCCCCGCATAGCGCTTCTTGCTGCCTTCTTCGGCGCCCCGAATGGTCGGCATGAAGAACCGCCGGTAATGCCGCTCGAACTGCAGTTCGAGTGCGCTATCGAGCCCGAAACGCTGTTGCAGATCCTGCCGCCACCATGCGTTGATATGGTCGACAAGCCTTCGTCCAATGCGGCTCGCTTCTTCTTCGCCGTGCGCGTGCTTGAGCCAGACGAAGGTCGAATCCGTATCGCCGTAGATGACTTCATAACCTTCGGCCTGAATCAGCTCGCGCGTGCGGTGCATGATTTCGTGACCGCGCATCGTGATCGACGACGCAAGCCGCGGGTCGAAAAAGCGGCAACCTGTCGAGCCGAGCACGCCGTAAAACGCATTCATGATGATCTTCAGTGCTTGCGAGAGCGGCTTGTTCTGCTCGCGCTTAGCTGTTTCGCGGCCTTGCCACACCTGGCTCACAATCGACGGCAGGCAATGGCGCGTGCGAGAGAAGCGGGCGCCGAGAAAGCCCGGCACCGACTGATCGTCGGCGGGATTCAGCATGCCTTCTACCAATCCGACCGGGTCGATCAGAAACGTACGAATGATCGACGGGTACAGGCTCTTGTAATCGAGCACCAGCACCGAATCGTAAAGTCCAGGGCGCGAGTCCATGACGAATCCGCCGGGACTCGCGGCGCCCGCCACGTCGCCGAGATTAGGTGCGACATAGCCTTGCCGGTGCATTCGCGGCATATACAAATGCGTGAACGCCGCGACCGAACCGCCGCTGCGGTCGGCAGGCAGGCCGGTTACGGTAGCGCGTTCCAGCAGAAATGGCAGCAGTTCTGTTTTGGCGAAAATGCGCGTGACGAGCTCGCAATCCTTCAGGTTGTACCGGGCGAGTGCCGGCTTGTCCTCGTCGAAGCGGCGCTGGATCTCATCCATGCGCTGATAAGGATTGTCGATAGCTTTGCCTTCGCCGAGCACGGCGCGCGAAACGTGTTCGAGACTAAACGACGGGAAGCTCCACGTCGCGGAGCGTAACGCCTCGATGCCGTCGATGATTAGCCGCCCGGCTGCGCCCGCGAAATAGTGGTTCTGCTTGAGGCCATGTTCGCGCCACTCCATCGCGGCGCCGCCACGTCCAAGCCGAAGCGGCACGCGATATTGTTCGGCATGCTGCTGGAGTACACGCAAATCGAACTGCACGAGATTCCACCCGATGATCGCATCGGGATCATGCCGCTCCATCCACGTATTCAACTTTTCGAGCAACTGTGCGCGCGTTTCGCAGTATTCGAGGTCGAAGTCGAGTTCACTTGCGTCGCCGTTCGGCGGCCCGAGCATATACACCTGACGCTGCCCGCAACCTTCGAGTGCAATCGAATAGAGTTCGGCGTGAACGCTCGTTTCAATGTCGAGCGACACGAGTTTCAATGAAGGACGATAGTCCGCTGCCGGTTTCAACTCGCCATTCACGAGCGCGCCGTCGCGTGCATGATCACCGCTGAACACGACCGGCGCGGTGATGAAACGCTCCATCATGTAGCGCTCGGGCGGAAAGATGTCGGCTTCATAGACGTCGACGCCGCTTTGCTTCAGGCGCTTTTCAAAGCCGGTCAACTGACGATATTGCGGACAATACAGTCCCATCACGGGCCGATGATGAAAGTCGCGCAGTTCCAGTGAACGCAGATCGAGCGGCGCTTCGCGACGCAGAATGGTTTCGGCGCGGTCGCGCTGTTCAGCGGGAATGAATGCAACCGATGTTTGATGCCGCAGACGGATATGACGAGGCCCGCCGTCCGTTGCCAGCCAGAAATCGACTTCGGTGCCGGCGGGTGTGTCCCGCCAGTGCCGCGTCAAGATGAAACCCTGTTCAAGCTCAGTCAAACTCACCACCTCGGAAACAGCGCGTTATCGCCCGATGCGATTTTACCGCCCTGTGTATGCAGCGCGCTTCGCCCCTGTGTCACCGAGCATGCAGCCGCGCGTCGCAGCCGGTATGATGCTTTCGCAGCGTTTCGTTCGGCGCGGTTATGCGCCGGTCAGATCTTCTAAAAAGGGAGTAAATAGAATGACTTTGGGCAAACTTCTGGTGGCTGTCGCGGTAGCTGCAACGAGCTTTGGCGCGCAGGCGCAAGTCGCCGGCACGCAACCCCTGAGTGTCACCGTCGAGCAGTCCAATGCGCTGCTGAACGGCTGGAGCGTGAAGAAGAGCATTCTTGGCAAGGCTGTGTACAACGACCAGAACGAGAAGATCGGCTCGATCCGCGATCTGGTGGTCGCACCGGACGGCTCGCTTTCCGCTGCAATTGTCGCTGCGGGCGGCTTCCTCGGCGTTGCGTCGCATGACGTAGCGGTGCCTATCGCAGCACTCGACATTCGCTCGGGCAATTTCTATCTGGCCGGCGCGACGAAGGCAGCCTTGAAGGCAACGCCGGAATTCCAGTACAACAAGGTCCAGGCGCCGGCGAAGCCGAAGAAGCTGTCGACACAGTGATGCAGGTGGCGGCGGATTCGCGGGCTCTACGAGAGGCCCGGCTTGAGGCGCCGTTTTTGTCGCCTGATTTGTGAGTTGATCCGTCGCCCCACGCAGATCTGATTTGCAGGCCGGACATAGCCGGCCTGCACCCAACTCACGCTTCCAGTGCGAGCGTAGCGAACGTGCCCAGCCAATGCTCGCCCATGTAATCTCCCGCGACGTGAGGCAGCGCGCTTTGCAAATGCCGCTCGGCCGAATCGAACAGCACTGCGCGCCTTATGTCTTGCGCCGGTAACGCGCGGGCCAGCGAGCGTTGACACCATGCACGGCTCAGATTGAGGCCGTCGAGGTGAGCAATCTTGCCGTCGGTGCGATCAGTGACGGTAACCGGTTCAAACAGCGTCGCGGGCTTTTTCGCACCCAGATCGGGAAGAAAGCGGCCGAACCAGTCGACGAACTGAGCGGGCGGCAACACACGCCGCATCAACTCGGCTTCCATCAGCGAAGGGGACAGAAACTCGTCGCCTGCGGGCTCCCATGCCTGGCAACCCACATCGTGCAAAAACCAGCGCTCCGCGGTACTGACGATCAGCGCTTCGAGCTGGCTACGTGACGTTTGCCGCGCGAAATCCAGCGTGAGTGCAAGCGCAAATGCCATGTTGAAGTGCGTGCCGACGCGCAACGGATAGGTGGCCTTGGGAAGGAACGTCTGGAAGCGTTCGACGAAAACTTCGGTCAGCGGCGCGAACGTTTTCGCCCACCGCGCAGCATCCGACAGCTTCAACGAATGCAACTGCGCGCTGAGCGCGAGCAGCCATGCCCAGCCATACGGCCGCTCGAAGCCCAGGTTGTGCGGCAAGTCCAGATAAGCGCGCTCGCCGGCCACGTTTGCCGCGGTGAAATGCTCGTCGACCACAGCGACGATACGTGCCGCTTCCGGCAGGTCCGGAAAGCGCTCTATTAGATGAAGAACCAGCCAGTAGCCGTGCACACACGAATGCCAGTCATAGCTGCCATAAAAGATCGGATGCAATGCACGAGGGCTTTTGACGTCTTCGGGACCGGCGAGCGAATGCGTGAGTTTGTTCGGATATTCGCGTGTGAGGTGGGCGAGCGCAAGGTTGGCGAATTTCGAAGCGAGTTCGCGAGTGAGCAGGGCAGTCATTAGCAGTTCCTCGAAGGCGGAATACGAACAGGCTACTAGTATCGTATTGGCGGCTGACAATAGCAAAGCGGCGAGCGTCGCGCGCTGCCAGATGCGCTCCGGGCAATTCCGTCGCTACGGCTGGATTGGCGCGATGTTGGCGTTTGCGGCCGCGAACAGAAGGCAATTGCAGTTAAAGCGGCGCTTAAATTTTCGAACGTTGATTGGGAGGGACGAGAGCAAAAAAGGACGTCCGAGCGGTGTTCCTTTCGACTTCTTTGCGCCGCTCTTTTGCTCCATATGCGCGTGCTATGGTCGCTTTCCAGAACAAGCAATGCGTTGATCACACGAAGATGGAGCAGTTCTTTATGCGGCGTACTAGTGCCGTGAATTTCCTGCTGGCGCGCCGGCGCATGTGCCTCGACAAGATTGCGGCCGCAACCAGCGACGACGTGCCACGCGAACGCGAAGTGGAGTTTCTCGAGCGCCTCGTACTCGACGTTCGCGCGGGCCGGCTCAGTACATTCGAATTGACCCACGCAAAAGCGGTTGCCGTGGTGATCACGGATTAGCGATCTAAAGTACTGCAAGTCTTATGGCGAAGACGTCCCTCTTTTCTTACCTGCTGCGCACCGCACTGTAGAGGGGCAATGCCCGCTCTTCGAGCATTGCAATCGCCTGAACCGCCAGTTGCGACAACGTATGTTTGCTGCTCGTCGCAATAGCAAGGCGGCTGAATAAAGTCGGCTCGGTAATCCGTGTGACGCTAAAGCGCCGTTTGAGCGCGTCGCTCACGGTTGCGTTGAGCGGCAGCACTGCGTAGCCGATGCCTTCGCTGACAAGATCCAGAATCGACGACACCGCATCTACCTCCAGTTCGATGTTGAGCCTTACCCCTTGCTCGGCAGCGACTGATTCGAGCATGCGCCGGATTGCGTGCATGCGCCCGGGAATCACCAGCGGATAACGCGGAATATCGCGCAACGCGATTGCGTCCACTGGCTCGCGTGCGGATTCGGCTTGCGCTTCGCTATTATCAGCACCGATCAGAAAGAGTTCTTCGGTGAATACGGTGCGTTTGTCGATCAGCGGTGTATCGAACGTGTCGTAGAGAACTGCGACGTCGACACGACCCATCATCAGCCATTCGATCAGATAGGTCGACAGACCTTCTGCAACCGAAATGGTCGCGCCCGGAAACGACGTGCGAAAGCTGCGCACCAGTTCGTTGGTCGCGACTTTCGCGAAGCTCGGCGTAATGCCAATGCAAAAATGCCCGCCGACGGTACCGCGCAACTCGTCCAGATCTTGCGACGCGCGCTGGACCTGCGAGAGGATCCCTTTCGAATGAGCGAGCATTCGCTGACCGGCGGGTGTGAGTGCGACGCCGCGGCCATTTCGCTCGAGCAGCGTATGGCGCAATTCCACTTCGAGTTGTCGCACGAGCCTGCTCAGCGCAGGCTGGTTGGTGTCGAGCGTAATGGCGGCGCGGGTAAAGCTGCCGAGTTCGGCCACATGCACAAACGCTTCCAGCTGCTTGAGGTCCATGGCGGGAGGTATGTGAAATTCACATATCAGCTAGTTTGGTATAGCGATTGTATCGAGCGACACTCCCCGCGACAATCGGCTTACTTCAGCTTACCTGGCGGCTCATTTGCCAGCTGATTTGCCAGCTGATTTGCCAGCTGATTTGCCAGCTGATTTGCCAGCTCACTTGCCAAGTTCCTGCCAGCTTACATAGAGAGCCGCGCCGCGCGGCCACCCAGATAGAGACGACGCTTCCATGAAATCCTGTTTGCCGCCCGATCCCCATCCTGTCCGGCCCGCACAGCAATTGCCCGCCAACGCCTGCGACGCGCATTGCCATGTGTTCGGTCCCGCCGAAGTTTTTCCGTATGCGCCGGATCGCAGCTACACGCCGCCCGATGCGCCTTTCGATCAATTGGTCGCGTTGCATGATTTTCTCGGCCTGAGCCGCGGTGTGATCGTGCAGGCGAGCTGTCACGGCACCGACAACACCGCGATGCTCGATGCGATAGCGCGTGGCAACGGCCGTTATCGGGGGGTCGCGATAGTCGACGGCGATGTGACCGACGCACAACTCGCCGACCTCGACGCACGCGGCGTGCGGGGCGTGCGCTTCAACTTCGTCGCGCACCTTGGCGGCGCGCCGGATCTCGACGTGTTCGACCGGGTACTGCAGCGGATCGAGCGGCTGGGCTGGCATGTCGTGCTGCATCTGGATGCGCAGGATATCCTGCAGTACGCCGAGCGGATCGAACGTATCAAGGTGCCGTTCGTGATCGACCACATGGGTCGCGTGCGCGCCGAAGCAGGCCTCGATCAACAGCCGTTCCGGCAACTGCTCGAACTGATGCGCAATCCGCTCGCATGGGTCAAGGTCTGCGGTTCGGAGCGGGTGTCTGCAGGCCGCCGGCCTTTCGACGATGCGATTCCGTTCGCCCAGACGCTGATCGAAGCCGCGCCGGACCGTGTGCTGTGGGGCACGGACTGGCCTCATCCGAACATCAGCAAGGACATGCCGAACGACGGCGAACTGGTCGATCTGCTATTACGCTTCTGCCCGGACGAGGCATTGCGTGAAAAACTGCTGGTGACGAATCCCGCGCGGCTTTACGGCTTCGACGTGTAGTTGCAGCCGCAATCATGTCCTGAACTGCCGCGTGAGACGGCAGGCATGCGGAAAGCGACATTTATCGACTTTCCGCTCATCAATTTCGATGGAGACGAAGATGACTAGAACTGATTCCCGGGTTTGCCGATTCGGAGCGGCTTCATGAGCGAGAGTGCCGTCATGACCTCGTCCGCGCCGGGCGCGAAGAAGCCGTTTTACAGAACGCTGTATTTCTACGTGTTTGCCGCGATCGTTATCGGCGTGCTGCTCGGGCATTTCGCGCCGTCGCTCGCCGTGAAGATGAAGCCGCTCGGTGACGCATTCATCAAGCTCATCAAGATGGTCATTGGCCCGATCATCTTCTGTACTGTGGTGACCGGCATTGCCGGAATGGGCGACATGAAGAAGGTGGGGCGAGTCGGCGGCAAGGCGCTGCTGTACTTCGAGATCGTGTCGACGCTCTCGCTCGTGATAGGTCTGGTAGCAGGGCACATCTTTCACCCGGGCAGTGGCTTCAATCTGGATCCGGCCACCATCGACACGAAAGCTCTGGCTGGATACACGACTGCTGCACATCAGCAGAATACAGTCGAGTTTCTGATGCACATCATTCCCGACACCGTCACGGGCGCCTTCGCGTCGGGCAACGTGCTGCAGATCTTGCTGATCTCGGTGCTGTTCGGCGCGGCGCTCGCAGCGACCGGGGAGCGCGGCCGTCCGCTGATTGCGATGATCGACTACTTTGCTCATACGTTTTTCGGCATCGTTCACATCATCATGAAGGTGGCGGCAATCGGCGCATTCGGCTCCATTGCGTTCACGATCGGCACCTACGGAATCGGCGCGGTTGTGCCGCTGCTGAAGCTGATCGGCGCGTTCTATGCGACGCTCGCCGTATTTGTGATCGTGGTGCTGGGTGCAATTTCGCGGCTGCTCGGTTTCAGCATTTTTCGTTTCATGAGCTATATCCGCGAAGAGATTCTGATCGTGCTCGGCACGAGTTCTTCTGAGGCCGCGCTTCCGCAGATGCTCGAAAAACTCGAGCGCCTCGGCTGCTCGAAGTCGGTCGTTGGACTCGTGATTCCGGCGGGCTATTCATTCAATCTCGACGGCACGAACATCTACCTGACGATGGCGGTGCTATTCATTGCCCAGGCGTTCAATATCGAACTCAGCCTGACGCAACAGTTGACGCTCGTGGGCGTGGCGATGCTGACGTCGAAAGGCGCAAGTGGTGTGGCCGGTGCCGCGTTCGTGATGCTCACTTCCACGCTGCTGGTTTTCCCGCTTATTCCAGTGTCCGGCATGGTGCTGATTCTCGGCATTCACCGTTTCATGGGTACAGGTCTCGCGATTGCGAACACGATCGGTAACGGCGTTGCGACGCTCGTCGTGTCCGCGTGGGAGCACGAACTCGACCGTTCGAAGCTGAATGCAGGCATGTCGCGTCGACGGGCGGATTGACCGCATGCTTTGACCACCTAGCCGCTGCAAAACAATAGAGATCGTTCTGGTTGCGTGCGCCTACGCGCACGCAACAGGGGCAGCTTGCGCTCAAAAAATACAAACTGGTCTGGAGACGTAACCATGTGCACAACAACAAACGGCATGCGCCACGGGGCACGCTTTAAAGCAACATGCATTGCATCGGCGCTGCTCGCGTTAGTGAGCGGCACAGCGAACGCCGATTCTTCGCAAGCCGCAGCGGGCGCTGCGTCGTTATCGACTTCGTCGGTTCAGATGTACGGCTTGATCGGCATGTATATCGACAGCGCGAAAGTCAGCACGGCCCGCGCAAGCACCGTGCAAATGGGCGGTGGCGGAATGACCACGTCGTTCTGGGGCATCCGCGGCCGTGAAGATATAGGCGGTGGTAACGCGGTGATCTTCAGCCTCGAAAGTTTTTTCCGGCCGAACACCGGGCAGATGGGACGCAATACGACCGACGGGCTCTTTTCGCGCAACGCCTACGTCGGACTCACCGGCGCATACGGTACGTTCAAGTTCGGCGAGCAAACGAACCCAACGTACATCAACCAGCAATTCGTTAATCCGTTCGGCTCTTCCGTGGTCTTCTCGCCACTGATCGTGCAGTCGTATACGGCGAGCTACAACAATACGGTGATCGGCGACACCGTCTGGCAAAACGCAATCGAGTACGTATCGCCGAATTACGGCGGACTGACGGGCACGGCGATTTATAGCGTGAGCAGCACGACGGGCCACCAGGGGCGCGACAATGTCGGCCTGCATTTGACGTATGCGAATGGACCGCTGACTGCGGTGTTCTCTGCGCAACGCGTGCGGACGGCGGCGGTCGCGCCGTCAACGGGACAGTATCTTTACCTCGCCGGCGCCGCGTACGACGCGAAGTTCATGAAGGTCTACGGCGCCGCGCAAATGACCAGCAACAACAACGTCGAAACCGGCTCGCATACTTATGAACTGGGTGTTTCTGTTCCGCTCACGCCGTCTAATGTGATTCTCGCCGAGTGGGCGCGCACCAAACACAGCGCGCCGAGAGACCGCAGCGATGTGCGCAACACGGGAAGTCTCGCCTACGAATATATTCTTTCTAAACGCACCTACGTGTACACGGTGTATTCGTACGACAAGCTCACGGCCAATCCTTCCGGTAGCACGTATGGCGTGGGCATCCAGCATACCTTCTGAAGAGGCTGCGGAAGTCGGCTGAATGGACCTCCGTACGCTGCCTCAGGAGTTCGCCCGGCCCGCGCGGTTGCATGAGAACAGGCGTGCGAATGAACGCGCGAGAAAGCCATGCGATGGCTGCGGCGCCTTAACCGGCTCAACGACATTGCGCCACCAACGCTCGCCTCGATGCGGCGCGGCGAGATCTAACCGCTGGCCCATACGCGGCGTCGAAAGTGCGATGCCACGCGCGGCGGCAAGCCCGAGCACCCGTTCGAATGGCTCGTACCATTTGTGCATCGCCAGATCGAACGTGCCGTTATGGATCGGCACAAGCAACTGGCCGCGCAGGTCGATATGCGCCTGTACGGTGTCTTCGGGCTGCATGTGGACGTAAGGCCATTGCGCGTCGTACGCGCCCGTTTCGACTAGCGTCACGTTGAAGGGGCCCAGGCGTTCGCCGATGGTCCTGAAGCCGTCGAAGTAGCCGGTGTCGCCGCTGAAAAACACGCGCAGATCTTCGTCGACGATGACCCACGACGCCCACAGCGTGCTGTTGCCGTCGAACAGGCTGCGTCCCGAGAAATGCTGGGCCGGCGTCGCCGTGAATGCGATGCCGTCAACTTCAACGCTTTGCCACCAGTCGAGTTGGCGCACCTTGCTTGCGTCAATGCCCCAGTCGATCAGCCGGTCGCCCACGCCGAGCGGCGTGACGAACACCTTCGTCGTAGCGGCCAGCGCGCACACCGTTTCCCGATCCAGGTGATCGTAGTGATCGTGCGAAAGAATCACGCCGGCAAGCGGCGGCAAATCGGCAAGCGCGATGGGCGGCGCATGGAAACGCTTCGGGCCGAGACGCTGGAACGGCGATGCACGTTCCGCGAACACCGGATCGGTCAGCCAGAATCGTCCGCGCAGCTTCAGCAGCACCGTTGAATGACCGAGCCGGTACAGGCTGCGGTCGGGCGCTGCATCGAGTTGCTCCCGCGTCAACGTGTCGACAGGCAGTGCGCCGGCCGGAACGGTTCCCTGCGGCTTGTTGAGCAGCACATTCCACGCAATGCGCAAGGTTTTGCCGAATCCTTCGACGGGACGCGGCTTGACGTTGCGAAAGCGCTCGCCGTCGTGCTGCGGCGACAACCCGGAAAGCTCGCGCCCGCGCTTCGCAGCGCTAAAACCGAGTACACGGCCGATCGAATCGATGAGCGCTGTCATGTCTGACGTCCTGACGTGGAAAGTAGACTGGGTAGTGTAATTTATAATCTCGAAAAGTAAACCACTCGGTGTAAAATTTCCGGATGGACCCGAGCCTCACTCATCAACGCCTGACCGACCGCAAGCGCGTCGCCGTGGTTTCCGCGGCTATCGAAGAATTCCTCGCGGCTGGCTTCGACGCGACCAGCATGGATCGCATCGCCGCGCGCGCAAACGTCTCGAAGCGGACCGTCTACAACCATTTCCCCAGCAAGGAAGCGCTCTTCGCGGAGATATTGCGGCAGCTGTGGGACGCGAGCCATTCGGGTGAGGCGTTCGCTTATCGGGCGGCAGCGCCTCTGCGCGAGCAACTGATCGAACTGTTGATGCGCAAGCTCAGGCTGATGAACGACGAGGCCTTCGTGGCGCTGGCGCGCGTGGCTATTGCCGCCGGCATCCATTCTCCGGAACGCGCGCGCGATATGGTGGCGCGCCTCGGCGAGCGCGAGGAAGACCTGACTGTGTGGATCCGCGCGGCAGCCGCCGACAAACGTCTGCGGATTTCCGATCCCGTGTTTGCCGCGCATCAGTTGCAGGGTCTCGTGAAAGCATTCGCTTTCTGGCCGCAGGTGACGATGGGGCAGCCGCCGCTCGACAGTGCCGAACAGCAGGCAATCGCGGACTCAACGGCCGATATGTTCCTCGCGCGCTATGCGTGAATGCCGATCCTGTTGAGGAATGCGTTTCGGGCGTCCTGAAACAGCGTCTTCAACTTCTCACAACGGGCGCAAGTCATGCATATGTGACTAATACGCGCGGCCGTCTCTTCCATGAACTGCGAACTCCTAAGCAATGTGATGGCCTGTGCGAGCATGCGCGGGCAATCGTGCAGTGAAACCGATGGATGCGGCGACGCGCATGGCACTTGAACGCTGCCCGTTTTTTACATGTGATTGCAAGTTGTACCAGGGCAGCAAACGGCCGCGATTTATCACCGTGTCGCGTTCGCATGCGGATCGTGGTCAGGTTCTTTTGCGTTCGCGCTTGCAGTGACCGACGCCCGCACGTTTCATCGAAGTGGTTGCGCTTTTGGCCGACGATGAAACGTGCGACGCGCCCGACTCGTGAGGAGAGGATGATGGAACCAGTGCTGAGAAAGGTAATGACCGCCGTGTTGATCGCGGCGCTGGCAGGCGGCACCGTGGGGTGCAAGCGCTCGGGCTCGAACGATACGGCCGGAACCGCGGGCACAGGCGGGCCGGCGGCCATGAGCAGCGGCACGGCGGCACCCATGGGCGGTGCATCGGCCGCGAGCCAGTAAGCCCGCACCGCAAGCGTTCGCTTCGCGATATCGC
>JGI25156J39149_1000922_pt1 | contig 14294 bp, 6 predicted proteins | sample AraplaCL_Col_mMS_FD_39149 | JGI IMG/M metagenome (IMG submission 39149)
GAGGCCTTTGGGGTCGCAACGACCACGCAGGCCGTCGTAGAGGCAGTACGCCGGCGCCTGATCCACCCGTAACCGCGTCAACTGTCCGATCGGACAGGTGACGTATTTTAGAACGGCTGCAACTATTCCCCCCAAAAGAACGATCGGGGGATCGTGCGATGATTGCGGCTCATGTCGTCAATGCGCAAAACAAGCATCTTTACGAGGACGAGTTCGACGAGTTTTTGCGCCGGCGGCACGACTTCTTCGTGCATCAAAAACACTGGCGCCCTCCAAGCCCGGACGGGCGCGAGTTAGATCAGTTCGATACGGACGCTGCCACCTACCTGTTGGGTATTGAAGACGGTCGCGTCGTGACTTCGGCCCGATTGATCCCAACGAGTGAGCCGCACATGGTCTCGGAGGTCTTTCCTCACATGTGCGAGAAATCAGGAGTGCCGAGACGTCCCGACTGGGCCGAATGGACACGCACATTTGTTGTGCCCGACAAGCGTGGGTCCGGGCTGCGGGGCACACTGACGCAGCTCTGCTGCGCGGTGATGGAATACGCCCTCGACGAGGGCTTGAGCGCCATCGGCGGTGTCCAGGAAACTTACTTCATGCCCCACCACGGCGCGCTGAAATGGCACGCCGAGCCGCTGGGCATGGCGAGGGAAGAGAACGGCGAGTGGTACATTGTCGCCTACATCGAGGTGAACGAGGCGGCGCTGGCAAGTGTTCGGAAGATACTGCGGATTGAGCATTCGTTGCTGGTCAGGCAGGGAGGTCAGCGGCCGTTTATGCCGATCAGGAAGGACCCCGCAAAGGGACCGCGATTTTTCGAGGAGGGCGTTTAAATGGCCCACGCGCTTGTGATGCAGAACTGATTCTTGGTCTACTAACCGTAGAGGTAAATGAAAATGTGTAAGTATTGCATGATTGTGCCTCACGACGTCCTGCTACGTCTGTCCAAGGACAACAGCTTTAGTAACAGCGTACGACAAGATTTGGTTAGGTCTGCCGCTCTCGACCTTGAAATCCGAAAGCTTCGCGAGCAAGCAAGAAAATTGACGCGCACTGCACAGAAAACCGCTCCGGCCGGATTAGCTGCCCAACTGCCTGGCCCTCCACAAGTTCTCGTGTATGACTGCCATCACACACAGACGCTGCCAGGCGCTCCGGTCCCTAACCCGGGCAGTTCGACCGATCTTACGGCAAGAGCCGCCTTCACAGAAACGACCGCGCTGGTACAGTTTTATTCTCAGGTATTCGGGAGAAATTCTATCGATAACGCTGGGATGACTCTAATTTCCTCTATTCACTACGGGTCAAACTATAACAACGCCTTCTGGAATGGTACGCAAATGACATATGGGGACGGCGACGGCCAGATTTTTGTCGACTTCACTAAAGGGAATGATGTAGTTGGCCACGAAAACACACATGGCGTGACACAATATACTTTGCAGTTGGTATATTCAAACGAGCCTGGCGGTCTTAACGAGAGTCTTTCAGATGTGTTTGGTTCGATGTTCCGACAGTGGCAAGCGTCACAGACCGTCAACCAGGCGGATTGGCTCATCGGCAAGGACATCATGGGCCCGGCCGCAATCAACAAGGGATACACCTGTCTTCGTGACATGGCAGACCCCGCCGCCAAGCATTGCCTCGCGCCACAACCAAAGAACTACGCTCAATATAGGCCTGGTATGGATCCTCACTACAGTAGTGGAATCCCGAATTTTGCATTCTACAACGCTGCCATGGCAATTGGTGGAAAAAGTTGGGAAAAGGCTGGCCAGATCTGGTATGATGCAATGACGGGCTACGGGGCGTCACCCAACCTCAATATGGGTGCGTTCGCTGATCGTACACGCAATGTGGCCGCCAAATTGTATCCAGGTAATGCGGCTGTGATTAAAGCTGTGGACCAAGGTTGGAAGAAGGTGGGCCTCTAATCAAAAGGTTCATTGGGTGGCAATGGATAAACTGGAGGTTGAGCGGCTGGGAGGTATCGCAGGGTTTGGTGGACCTGGAGCTCGGATTCGAAGTCGCGGCACCTGCAACGTTTCCGACCTCGGGGCTGAGGACCAACTGCGCGTCGAGGCGCTGTTTGCCAAGACAGACAAAGTTGCTCCCCTTCCGGATGAGTTTGTCTATCGCATTACCAAACGGTCCGAAAGTGGCGCAACTACCGTCCAGGTGCCCGAATCGCAAGTGCCGCTTGCGCTTAAGAACTGCGTTAAAGACGAGCTTCTTTAGCACGGAGCGACCTGTCCGGTTGTATCTCTCGGGCGAGCATTTCCGCCGTTTGAGCCTCGCTTCGCGCGGAGCGCGCCTCACACAGTTCCTAGAGCAACCTGGGAGTCGACATCCAGCCATGCCTTAACAGACCGGGTTGAATGTGCACCCGGATATATCTATGCCCGCGGCCCCACTCGCGCGCCTTCAGATACGCTTCAAAACGTTTGCGCCCCTCGTCCCCAGGTTGGGGGCATATCGTCAGCGCCGGGAGGTTGCCGGATGAGGGAACAATCATTCCGCGTACAAACCGGAATTGCGACAACCGTGATCGAGTATTTCCTCTGTACGCTTACATCCGTCACCCCCAGACCGGCCTAAGTATTATTGTCTTGTTCGAGGTTGAGCGGAAGAAGGCGTCAATGTAGGCTGCCAAGAAAGGGGGCGAAAATGCTCAAAGCTGCGCCGCAAGCGTCAAAAGGTCTATCCGAACACTGACCGCTACGGAGAGAGCGGCCGGCGCTTGGCTTCTGGAACAATTTACCAGATACGCCTATCGGCCAAACTGGAACAAATGATCGCGACCGTAGACAACGTCATAAGCTAAGGGAAGACCGATGGACGTGGCACCGCATACCTTGGTGAATGCGAGCGGGACATTCCTGCTGTCAAGAACGACGACGAACCTGCTGTCGCATTCCTACGTGGTTCTTTCAACCGACCCGCCCTTGATCGACGTCGCAAGCTTTCTGCGCACGGCTGTCAGCTCCGGCCCCTCCAATTCTTCAGCAACCATACTTCAGGAGGTCTTAGGCCCTCTGGTGAGCAGATTTCCGCCATCGAGCGGAGGCGGGCGGCAACGCATCGCGTCAGATGCTGAGATTTCTCCAGGTCTCTGGCAAGCACTTGGAGAAGCGCAGGAGCTTCGGCTTGCGACGGGTGGAACAGACCAATTCATTGGATTGCGCTACATCATCTTTGTAATCCTCACCGCAAGGGATGGTCCACTTAACGAGGAGGTCGAGGCCATCTTTACCGCAACTGGTGCAGATCGCGGGAGCGCCGAGGAAGCGATCGCACGCTATTGCATGCAAGCTCACGAAACGCGCGAGAAGTATGACGCTTGGCAGATGGCGCTTGTCGAACGCGGCCTCGGCGACGCGATGAGTTCGTGGAGCGGGCCGACACCCAAGGCAGTGTCCTCCGCTGCCGCACCCACCTTGGCCACAGATTCGGCACCGCTCGGCGCGGCGATTGCCCTGCTTCAACCTGACGATCCCTGGGCCATGTTGACAGAGGATCAAAGTGGCGCGGCGCTCGAGGCAAAGGCGTTTGCCGACATGATTGTCGCCAAACAATTCGTTCCCCCGCTCGCTGTCGGCATTTTCGGCGATTGGGGCTCCGGCAAGTCCTACTTTATGCGCCTTTTATACGAAGCGGTGGCCGACAACAGGGAGCGCTTCGCTCTATCCCAACAGACCGGGGGCATCACTTTCTGCCAGCGGGTTGTGCAGATACGGTTCAATGCCTGGTACTATGTCGAAGAGAACCTATGGGCGAGCCTCGTCGACCATATCTTTACCTCCCTCAACCAATGGGCCGTCGCTACCGGCTCCACGGCTACCGATGCAGACAAGCTTTTTGATCAACTAACAACGGCGCGCCGACTAACCATCGAGGCAGCCGCTAAGCTCATCGAGTCGCGTCGGTTAAAGCAGGTCGCCGCAACCAAGCTTGCTGCAGCCGAGGAGACCCTTAGGCAGAAACAAGCCGAGGTCAAAACCGACCCAAGGACAATGATCCAGAGCGCGTTCAGAACTGTTGTCGGAAAAATCGGAGCTGAAGAAAAGCTGAAAGCCGCGGCTGAAACGCTTGGACTGCCAGCGGTTTCGGAGAACGCGGAGGCACTCCAGAGGGCAACCGCCGCGCTCAACAGTGAAATCGACCGTGTCGCGATGTTTCGCTCTGGCGTCACCAGGCAACTGGCAACGCCACTAGTGATCTTCGGCGTCGCTGTGGGAACGCTTGTGCTGCCCCCGCTAATGAGCCAACTTGCAAGTTGGTTTAAGATGCCCGCCGCGCAGTTTGGCGCCTCTGTCGCCGGTCTGGTTGCTCCCCTTGTGGCGGTGCTCGGATGGGCGGCTACGAAGACCAACAACGCGCTCAAAGTGGTCGGAGAGTACCGGGTTAGCTTCGACGCCGAGGTTGCGCGCCTGACGCAAGAGGACATCGACGCCGTAGCGGGGCGTTCCAGAGCGCTTGCGGACGCGGAAGCCGAGGTGCTCGAAGCCAAGAAGACGTTGGACGTCGCCAGTCAGTCCGCCAACGCCGCAGCTCTAGCCTACAACAGCGAGACCGGAGGTGCCAGAGTGCTGCGTTTCGTCAGGGATCGCGTCGCAAACGGCGAGTATGCCAAACATTTGAGTTTTGTCGCGACGGTAAGGAAGGATTTCGAGGAACTGAGCCGGCTTCTGGCTCAAGTGGATGCGCCAACGCGCGACGCAGAAGACGCGCGCGAGGCACACCGCAAGCGCGTGGAGGAATTGCTTGCAGCGGCCGGGAACCTGCTCGATTCGGAAGAACGGAAAAAGTTGGCGGATACCGCGAAAGACAAGGAGGATGAACCGGCCGTGTTCGAACGGATCGTCCTCTATGTCGACGATCTCGACCGCTGCAAGCCAGAGCAAGTGATCGCCGTCCTACAGGCCATTCACCTGCTTCTAACGTTTCCTCTGTTTGTTGTCTTCGTCGCCGTCGATGTACGCTGGCTTCGCCATGCGCTAGCCAATCGATATCCTGGCCTGTCGGACGCGACCGGTGGTGATGAGGCAACCACGAGCGACTACCTCGAGAAGGTCTTTCAGATCCCCTATTGGGTACGTCCGTTTGACGCCGATGTAACACTTGCTCTGCTGGGTCAGCGCCTAGGCCGCTACGACGCTCCAAATTCTCCTGACAGGATAGAGGCAAGTGCCAATTCCGACACTCGGGCCGGCGCTGGCTCCGACTACGCCACCGGCGCTGACGATGCCAATGGGAGACAATCTTCGTCTTCCGCTCAGAGTGTGGCTCCTGCTCCCCGTCCTCTGTCGATTACGCCGCAAGAGCGCAACAGCATTGATGCGATCGCCACCGTGCTGGACGGCCTACCGCGCCGAACTCTGCGTTTCATCAACAGTTACTGGATCATTAAGGGTGGCCTTGATCCGGACGCGCAGATCAAACTCGAAAGCGAGGGGCATCCGGCTCTTGTGGCTCTGCTCACAATAGCTATTACCCTCGATGACGAGTATCCCGCACTCGTGGCCGGTCTCGGATCGAGATCGGCTACCATCAACCAGATTGTGAGTACGCTGTCCTTCAAGCGGCCAGACGCGGGCGAATATATCAAGCGTTGTTTCGTCTTAGTCGGGGATCCGGATATTGAGCAGATTAGGGAATATGCGGCTCTTGTCTCCAGGTATAGCTTCCATCGAGGTCTGTCGTCTTAATAAGTGTGACGACTACAGTTTCGGGTTCCTGTCCTTTCATGCGATCGCAATACTATCGCGAAGGCGGCGGTGGCAACGTTCGAGGGTTCCAATGCAACGCCGCGGGGTCGCTTAATTGAACCAGAACCAAATGATTTTCGTCGAAGCGGGTATAGCATCCTGGCTCGGACGGTGTCCCTGGTCTATTGTGAACATAGAAGTTTAGAAGTAATGTTCTCTCGGGAGAATCTAGCTTCGTCCGACGTGAGGGGCGCTGGTGCAGGGTACCTTCGACCTGTAGGAGTCTCCGCCGATCGTAGGGCGCGCGCACCGCGCCTGGGGATGATGCCGGTTGACTGAGGTCGGCAGTTAGCGGGTGAAATGCTGTCTATTGTCTTAGTCCATGACAGGGGGATTTCGTGGATCGACGCTTACCAAAGGTCAAGAGCATAAAGCGGCAAATTACGAGACTCGTCTGGCCGATGGCGGAAAGCGTGTGAATTGGTCCATACTCTATGCAATTGACAGTTTGTCTAACGGGTCCTGTCTGCACAAAGGAGTGCCGGTTACACTATCCTCAACCCGCAAGTTGGTCGTGGATGCGTGCGCCGACCGTACAGAAGCTTTTCACCGCGTCCTTGTAGGACTGCAAGGTCTGGCGCATATGGGCCAGATGTGTCTGCCGCATTGTCTCCAACTCTTCCATCGCCTTGGCAAAACGCGCAGCGGCTTCCTGTGGCGTTTCCGGTTTTGGCGGGCCATCGGGCATTGGCAGGATCGGGGGCGGAAGGCCGCGCGGAGTCTGTATTGCAAGGAGTCTGTAGTCGTTGGCTAGTCGACCATAGTCGCTCAGCGTGGACTGGATGCCGACGAGTTGCCGAACGAGATCGCGAAAATCATCCGCCGGAATGACTTTGAGACTCTCGGCATCCTGCTGGATGTTCAGGAGGGCGATCCCGAGGGAGGGGACGAAAACGGGCTGCTGATCGATCTGCACGCCGTCCAGCGTTTTGTTGATCGCTTCGCATTCCTGACTAGCGATCTGCAGAAGGCCGACGACACGGTCCTTCTGTTCGCGCGAAGCGCGCCAGTTATCGAGATAGAGGGCCGCCAGCACACCGAACAGCGTGGTGAAGATCGGCAGCAGGAGCAGGGAGATCCACGGGTTTTCGATGAGCGCGCGTTTCTTATTGTGCGTATTCGCAACTTTGACATTCGACAATTGCGACGGATCGGTTGCTTCAACTGAGGCCGGCACAGCCCTTGTGGCGGTTTTCGCCGCTTCAGATTGAGCAGGCCTCTGTCGTTTTACAGTGGCCCCAGCCAAGCTTTTCCCACGCTTCATCCCGGATCCCCCAGATCAAGCGGTGACTAGTTTTTTACGCGCGCCCACTCTTTCTTTGCGAGCCTTTGCAACTTTGCCCTTTTTCAGTGTCGCCGGTCTCTTGCGGGTTCGTCTGGCCATGCTGGGCGCGCCGGGATCGACTAAAGATGAGGTGCTGAAATCCATTGTAAGTTTGCTCGTTGGGGCATCAGCCGGGAATGTAACGATAGCTTGTTGTTCCCTTTGCCATACCTGCGCCCCGGCGAAACCGCATCCTTTAGGGTCGAGCTCTGGAAGGCTTGTAATATCTCCCTGAAAATCGTGGGGATCAGCATCAGGCACCTTCCAGCAAAAAAAGCGCGCGTTGGGCGTGGGATTCATTCTGTCGATTATGTCTGCGATAGATTGGGCGATGGTGTGAGAACAATAAATCCCCGGCTGAGCGCGCCCGTCCGCTACGACAGCTGAAATCCACTCTCTGATGTAGTCACTGCTGCCATCCCCATCCAAGCCGCCATATTCCCAGTCGAGGAAAACGAACGAATGGTCAGCGAATCCTTCGCCGGCAAGGAGATTGCAGGCGTCCATCCCGTCGATCTTCCCCTGATCAGCGGTTAATATGCTCGACGGAACATAGCCGTCGTGACCGGTTCGTGCGTCTTGCTGCCCAACGTAAATCGGCAAAACGCCCCATTTGTCCTTGATTGCGGGGTATTGTCCCATCCATTGCGAACTGGGTCGGTTTGGCGCGGGGGCCAGATAGTATCCACACCACACGAGATCGGTGTTTGCGTTCAGCCAATTCATCATTGTGGTCTGAGGATATTGCAGAATGTCGAACCCAGCATGAAACGCCATTTCATCCTCCTCACACGTTTCGATTGCAGTCGGATACGCTAAATTCGAGTGGTTGAATCCCCGGTTGTGTCTCCGGGGCATGCCAAGCTTGCCCGCAAGTCCTGCGGGTGCGGGTGCTTGCGTTCATTTCTTGTTGCCCGGCAGACGTCATGGGATCTGGCCTTGCTAATGCCGGACGATCGGGATCGGCGGCGAGACGCTGATGAGACGCGCCTGGGCCTCGACCATCGTCGTCAGGCCGCCCGGATTCACGGCCGCGACCGGGTCGCGGTCAGAAGCCTGAGAGAAGAGCCAGTCGAAGTCGAACGGCGCCGTCTGCGATCCCCGGCGCGAATGCAGCAAAGAGACGTCAGCCCAGAATTCTCCAACACCGCCAGTCGCGTTCAGTTCCATAATCAGGCCTGGTGTCAGCGCGTCGGGTTGGGGCACCTGGAGCGCTTCGCCCGTGACGGTGGCCGCGACACCTTCGTTCAGTGAACCGTCAGCCCGCAGCAAAGCGAATGTCACATCCGGGGTGGCGAGGCCTGCGTCCGTCTTGGCTATGCTGATGGCCATGATGACACCCACAGTGGGCTTGTTGGCCGCCGCAGATTTGATTGAGATCTTGAATTGTGACGGTTTTGGCTTGTCGCTATCGGACTTCGCCGGCAGGCTCAGGCTGATCGTCAGGTCTTTCAGCGCCGCGAGATGCTCGATGGCTCCGACCGGGCGCACGAAGAAGCGCAAGCTGCGGTTCAATGTGGAACTCGCCTTCATGCCCTTGCTGGGAATGGTAGTGTCAGGCGTATACGAAAACCCTGTCGAGATAAGGTCGAAATAGGCGGATCGGAAGCGTGCCGGCATCATATCGTAGGCGCCGTTGCAAAGGATTTGAGCAGGAGTTTCGAACTCCACGACCCTCAGGCTACGTTCAGGCGGCTGAAATATCCCTTGCTCGAGGCTCCCGTCAGGGCGGATTAGATCAGGTGCCTTGTCGAACGCAAGCGCCGTCCGGCAAAAGATCTCTGTCGCTCGGCCCATCTCCTTCAGATAGCGGGTTGTCAAAAAGGCCAAATGCCGGTGCGCGTGAAGCGGAAAGCGACGGTGCAGCGTCGATGACGCGAGCCACAATGGATCGGCCGCTCCGCGTTTGTAGATGCTCACTTGACGATGGTCACCGGTCAGTCCACCGACCAGGTCCCGGACATTGAGACGACTTACCTCCGGCCACCTAGTCTCTTTGGATGCCGCGACGTCGACCATCTCAAAATCACGATTGGTGCGTGTCCATTCAAGGATCGTTGTCTGACTTGCGGAGGTCTCTGTTGCCGTCGCCCCGTCGCCGAGTGACAATGTCACTTTTCGGACCGTCGTGTCCGGCTGGACGCTGGTCTGGTCCAGTCTTGGCGGTGACCATTCCACGCTCGCGAGCGCCAGCGGCGCGTTGTCGCGTCCTTTCGCGATGTCGGACCGCGGTGTTTCGACAAAGATCGTCGCGCTGTAGCGGCCCGAAGCGATAGGCTGGTGAAGCACTGAAACGCGTTGCACCTGAGCATAATCGGCGCGCACCAGTTCAACCGGGTCGTTCGTGGATTTATAGCCATCGATGGCTGCCGTCGAAACCTTTGCGGCGAACGCGCCGTCGCGGACGGGAGAGTCGGTTTTACGCGTGAAGACCAACAAGTTCTCACCTTTCTCGGCACCTCCTTCAACGTGCATTCTGATTTCCACATCGGCTTTCCATTCCGTCGGCACGCCCAGGTCTATCCACCAGCACGTCTCGGCGTCTATCCAGTCCACGCTGGCGTTCTGCGTCTCAGGGCCCACAATCCAGTTGCGGTCGAAATAGCGACGCATCGAGACGCCGAGAAAGAGTTCCTCCAGCAGTTGATCTTCGCCGGCCAGGGATAACGGCCGTAGGTTTAGCATTGCGTTGGGGAACGCGGGCGCTGCCGCGTCGACATCATCGAAGGTGAGACCCATGGGCCCCTCGGCAATCAGCGCCAGGCCGCGTGAGAGCTCCGCCTTTAGTGGCTGGTAGTCGAGATAGGGTGTCGGGCCGGCTTCCTTGCGCGAGTCCTGGATTTGAACAGGTTTGTTATCGGCCGTGAAGCCATAGCCGAAACCACTTTTGATCTCCGCGGCAATACGGTCCGCTAAGCCGCCGCGCGCGAAGGGTGGCTCCTGCAGGATCGCCGCCAGCGGAGGCGCGGGCAGCGCCCCATTGCTGCCGCTTGCCGAAGTCGTCAAAGGGATGAGCGCGCGCAATTGCGGCGTGGGCAGCGGCACGCTGGAAAGTTCGGCTAGCATGGCGACGCGCTTCGTCCAGTGGCCAGCGCGATTGGCCGCGGTGTTCGGCTCCGTCAAGGGCTTGGCTGGCCATGCGTCGACCTGGCGCTTGCCCAGTTGAGTGAGCGCGCCGGCATAACGCGACCGCAGCGTGAAACGGTGGCGGAAATACGTGGCCGAAGGCGCTTCCCAAGGCTGCTCCTGAAGCACTGTCGCCGATGGAAGTGGCAGCAGCTTCTGCGTGATGGAATGGGCATCGATGTCCGGCCGGTCGAAGAAGGCATCCGATTCAAACTGCGCCAGACTGGTATCGATCAGCAGCGGCAATGCGGCCGCTGACGGGTCGGCCCCAGGCTCGAGACATTCGGCGGGATTGACATGGTGGTAGATCGGCCTGCCGGTCGTGCGCCAGCGCTGTGTCGTTACATCGACCTCGCCGATCAACCGCCACAGGTCAGGCTGTTCGCCGCCTGCCACGAGATCGTAGCGGCGCGCCCGCTGCAGCGGCCGGGCCGCTATCGCCACGCGGGCAAGATCGGTCCAGTCCTCGCGGGCGACCTGATCGATTGCGTCTACCATCACCTCGAAACGAAGTGCTGCGGCGGGAAACGCGAAAGGCCACGTGGTGTCCGGTCCGACAACGCGCGCGACAAACTGCTTGAGACCTGGATGAAGGACCGCTGGGTATTTACCCTGCGGGTAGAAGTCCTGGGCATAAACAAGTGTATCGAGCATCAGGCGAGCGGCCATGCCGGCGGGAAGCCTGGCGTCGACCGCTCTCTCCTTTGACTTGATCGAAAAAGATGCGCCGGCCGTGATCGTTAAGGCCAATTGGAACTGCCGGTCGAGCGGCTGAAGGACCGTCTCCAACAGATGTTTCGCAAGGACCCCCAAATCGGTGTCGCCTGGCGGCACCCATTTTTTGCTCCAGTTCTCGATAAATGCATTAAGAAGGGTCTTTTGTGGATCGCTCGGCAGGTCGACCAGCGCCACCTGTGTTGTCGCCGCCGACGGCTTGTCATCCGTCAAGGTGTCGGTGGTCGCCAGTTCGAAGCGGATGGCGATCACCGCCGGATCCGGAAGATTTGCAAGGGCGGCCGCGAGGTCATCGTTGAGTTGGCGCAGGTCGTAGGCGAACCGCAATGCCGCAAGAAATTTGGCTGCCGGGTCATCGTCCTTATCAAGTTCGCGCCCAGGCAGGATCCGTGCGCTGAGATCGCCGTTGCTCAGCCAGCGGACGAAGTCGAGGTAGCCGACACGTGGCGTTGCAATCGAAAAAGTGCGTTTGTCGGGGAAAAGACGCCAAGGATCTCCGACTGCCGGCGCGAGAATGAACAAAGGCGCGCCGACGTTGTCCGGCTTCTGACCTGCCGCGTCCGCAAAAGACAAGGCGGCGGCATCGTCGGTTTTGAGGGTAAGGCGCAGCCATCCCAGGCGGTCGGATGGCACAAACGTCTTGCGACCGACCTCGGCACCGTTGACGCTTACGAAAAAAAGGTACGGCAACACCGGAATTGCCGACGCTGCCGCAATTGGGGCTGCGATAGCGACCTCGATGCTGGCGATTTCTCCGCTAGTGAAGCTGCTAAGGTCAATGTCTATTGACGGCGCGCTGCCCGTGTCATCCGGGCCAAGTGCTGTTCGATCGAAATAGGTCAGCGTCAAAGTCGAGGGTTTGCCTGCCAACCGCACTTTGGCAAGCGGCCAAACCGCCTTCTGCATCGCGGTGGGAAGTTCCATCGTGCCGACACCATCGGCGCTGCGAAAGATATCGCGCCGGCCGGCCACGTTTTTTTCCGCGACCAGGACGATGCGCGGATAATCCTCCGAAAGTGGCCAAACGCCATCTGGGCGGGACGACTTGGATTCCGTCGTTTCCTTTATCGCCGCCTGAGCGATCGCCGTACGGCGCTGGCAGTCGGTGCGGCCGATGAACTTGCTGTCCAGTTTCGAGGCATCGAAGTCCGCCTTCGGAAGCCAGGGATTGGCATCAGTGTACTGCAGGTCGATCGGCATCGAGCCCGCATTGCTGGTGATGAAGGCGAAGCTCTCGAAAGTTCTCCCATAGGCCAGGCGCGCCAGCTTCGCAAAGGGATCGTCGTCAGCGTAATCGTGTGCTTCATGCCGGTAGAACGGCTTGCGCGGGTCGGCTGTCGCATAGCCGTTGTCGACCGCCGACAAAGGGTCCACGGATGCCGCGAAGGGAACACCATCATAGTCGATGAACATCGGTCCGCGACCGTCAGTGACCGCCGGCAGCATGGGATGGATGGCATTGGAGACAGCAACTTCCGGATAAGTTGTACCGTCAGGTGGCCAGTGCCATTTCAGATCCGCAAGATTGGCATGCGCCCATCGATCCTTCCCGCCGTCCAGCCTACGGATCGCCAATGCAATCCCGTTGAAGGCCGTGGCGAACGCATCGATCTGCGTTCCGTCGATGTCCTTGGCGATCTGGATCGCCAGAGGATGCGGCGCGGGGTCAGGGATGAAGCGAGCGTTGGGGTCGTCGAGCCCGTCGATCGGCGCGAGCGCATCGGTGTAAGCCTCGTGCAGGATGCCCCGGAGGTATTGGATGTCGTTGGAGCCCGCCAGCAGGTCGAGCGGCGGTTTGACGAAGGCGAGCAGGATCGGATCGAAACACTGCGCCGCCTGGGTGCCATCTAGAAAACGCCGCTCGTAATAGGCGCCGTTCTTGGCGACGTCAGCGAGATATTGCGATGGCGACACACGATAGGGCTTGCTGGCGCGTTTGATCGAGTAGGTGAGCAGCGACTTCACCGCTGTCTCGCTCGCGGCCTGGCGAACTGCTTCTGCGCCGTTGAACGGGCCATCGAGTAGACCTTGGTAGGTCACCCACGCATCGCTGATGGCCTGGACAGCCTCGGCTGGCGCGCCCGAAAGGTTCTTGGCCACCAGCTTTGCGAAAGTGTCTCCGTCGTACTCGACGCTGAGAAGGATGCGTACGATCGCTCGCTCGGCCCCTTTCTCATCGAGGAGAGACTGTTCCAACTCTGAAACCAGGCGGGCAATCGTCAGGAAGCAGTCCCCAGCCAAGGCGCTACAATAATCCGTTGCTGGTGCCGAAACCTTTCGGGCATCGTCCTTGAGGGAGCTCGTCGAAGTGACAAACGTTGCGTAGGCCGCAAGCATGGCCGACAGCAGTTGCCGGTCATCGCCTACCTTGGCAGGTGCCGAAAGTGCGTCTGGCAAATCGAACACCGACCGCAAGGCGGTCGCCAAGCGCAAGGCGTCCGCAAGTTGGAGCTTTTTGTCCGGGTCACCCGCGACAAGCGGACAACGGTCACGCAAAACGGCGCGGATCGCGGCGCAGATGCTGGCTGGCTCGGCGTCTTTGGAACTGAAGAATGGACCGCCCCCGTCGCTCGCCCGATCGTCGAAACGGTCACGAATGGCGCTCACCAGTGGGCCGATCAATGGTCCTTCGCTAATTGCGTCGAAGGTTAGTTGAGGCTTATGGTCGCGTTTTGAGAAATCCGGGTCGAGGACCGGCTTGAGCATTGCCGAGAGCGGCGCATCTAGCGCAGCACAAAGGCGCGCAACGGCAAACCACATCAGATGGTCCCAGTACCAGGTCACGACCACACTGCCGTTGACGATCGTCTTGATTGACCACAGGCCAAGAATTTGCGCGAACCTTTTTTCATCTTCCGGCCGCCGCGCAGAAAGCGCGTTGTTGGCCGAAAGCAGGGAGGCGGCGCGGCCCTCGAACCACTGCAGAAGGCGACGCATATTTTCGGCGTCGGGTTCAACGAACAGGTAGCCGTCGGGCCCGATACTGGGGTCGATGATCGAGGGGTCCAGGCTGTGACTGCCTGATGGGATGACGGAGGCTCTTACGGTCGGCGAGACGCCGTCAACCGGCGCATAGACGATTTCCACCAGGCGTAGGGGGTTAGTCGGGTCGGCATCCGGGTTGGTCACCGATAGCGGCGCGGGCGGTTCATTCTGGCCAAAGTAGGGGATCACGACGGCGGCATATGTCGCTACCGACGATACCGGCACCCAAATGACGTGGGTCAGGTTGTAGACGTGCCCGACAGGAGCGTTCCACGACTGCACCGACCGCAGCCGGGCCGCGGCGCCGGCGTCCTTGACGTCGACCGGCTGATCCAGCGCCGTGTCGACGGCTG
>JGI25156J39149_1000934_pt1 | contig 14105 bp, 15 predicted proteins | sample AraplaCL_Col_mMS_FD_39149 | JGI IMG/M metagenome (IMG submission 39149)
CCACGGATGGGCCGAACAATCCCGCTCTTTCCAAAACGCCCGCATGGGCGTTTTTTTATGGGTGGCGGAGAGAGAGGTCCGATGAGAACCCTTATGGTTCGACAAATTTGTCTGGAACAAATTTGGACAGCCGAAGGCTGGCCCCGGAGCGCGCAGCGCGTAGGGGTGAGGCCCACGGATGGGCCGAACAATCCCTCGCTCACCTCGTACCTCACAAAACGCCTGCACGGGCGTTTTTTATGGCGGCGCACTCCCGCGACAGACCTCACCCTTCACGCAGCGGTATGCGCCCGACATAACTAGCCCGCGGCCGAATCAGATTCCCGCTGTCCTGCTGCTCCAGCGCGTGCGCCAACCATCCGGCCATGCGTCCGGCGGCAAAGGTCGCCAATGCGGTGTCGGCACCCAGTTCGTATGCGGACGCAATGGCGGCCAGGGCGAAATCCACATTCGGCGGCCGGCCGCATTGCGCCTGCACCGCGTCAGCCAATCGCTCGATCGCAAGCAGCTTGCCGGGACGCGGGCGCGTGGCCTGCAGGGCTTGCAGCAATGCCGCGCCGCGCGGATCTCCTTCGGGATACAGCGTATGTCCGAACGCGGGCAGCGTTTCGCCGCGACGCAAGCGTTCGCGCACGCGGTCGGCGGGCCTGCGTTCACGCAGCATCTCCTGGATGAACGCATGCGCACGTGCAACGGCGCCGCCATGATGCGGGCCGGACAATGTTGCCAAGCCCGCGCAAGCGGCAGCATGCAGGCTGGCCCCGGTGGAGGCGGCGACGCGTGTGGCAAACGATGAGGCATTGAGTTCGTGATCCGCGCATAGCACAAGGGCGCAGCGCACCAATTCGGGCAACCCGGTCGCATCCTTGCGCCAGCTTGCTGCCATCACTTGATGAATCGGTTGCGCACTGGGCTGTGCAGCGCACAGCAACGCAGCTGTTTCCCGCAACAAGCATGCTGCTTCACGGCGGCGATGCTGCGGATCGGTGCTATGCGCATGCATGGCATCGAGCGCCAGCAGCGGCAATGCCGCGATGGTCCGCTCCAGCGGCGGTATATCGGGTGGGCGAAGCAGGAGCGCAATGGTCTGAGTCCATGGGCGTGACCATTCGGCGGCAAACGGATCGTAATCACCGCAATCCCATAACAGCCGCGCTGTTTCTTCCAGAGTGGCCCCTTTTTTCGCCAAGGCGATGGCCGATTCGCCGCGGTAGTAATGCCCGCGCGGGCGGATCAGCGAGATGCGCGTCTCCATCACCGGCAAACCCCACGCCAGACTGTGCGCGGCGCCTTGCGCAGCACCGCGCCCGGCCTGTTTGCGCTCGATCAGCTGCTCGATGTCGCTGGCGCTGTATTCCCGCGTACGGCCATCCGGGCCAGGGCGGGAATCGATGCGGCCGCGGCTGACGTAGGCATACAGCGTCGCAAGGTTCACGCCGAGCTGCGCGGCAGCATCCTGGGCAGAAAGGTAATCGGTGCGCATGGACAATATATTGATCCTTTTAATCAAGATTGATCAATGTATTTCGCCATGACACAGTGACGTCCAAGGCGTTCGTCAGTGCGTGCCAACGCACTCGTGTTGCAGGCGCGGTGCTCGGCGCTTACTGCGCCGCGACATGGCCGCTCTGGCGCATCGCTTACAATTTCATGTTTCGGAGCACCGCAATGACCCAGATCGATTCCCCCGGCAGCCGTTTCCGCGCTGCCCTGGCTGCCGAAAAGCCGTTGCAGGTGATTGGCGCCATCAACGCCAATCACGCTTTGCTTGCCAAGCGCGCGGGCTATCGCGCCATCTATCTGTCAGGCGGCGGCGTGGCGGCGGGTTCGTTGGGCATGCCGGATCTGGGCATCAACACGCTGGATGACGTGCTCACCGATGTGCGCCGCATTACCGATGTATGCGATCTGCCGCTGATGGTGGATATCGACACCGGCTTCGGCCCCAGTGCTTTCAACATCGCGCGCACCGTGAAAAGCCTGATCAAGTTCGGCGCAGCGGCTTGCCATATCGAAGACCAGGTGGGCGCCAAGCGCTGCGGGCATCGGCCGGGCAAGGAAATCGTTTCGGCCGGCGAAATGGCCGATCGCGTGAAGGCCGCGGCGGACGCCAGGACCGATGCCAGCTTCTTCTTGATTGCGCGTACCGACGCGATTGCGGTTGAGGGTGTCGATGCCGCCATCGATCGCGCCCTGGCTTGCGTAGAAGCAGGCGCGGACGGCATCTTCGCCGAGGCGGCCTACGATTTGCCGACGTATCGCCGNTTTACCGACGCCGTGAAAGTGCCGGTGCTCGCCAACATCACCGAGTTCGGCAGCACGCCGTTGTTCAGCGTGGATGAGTTGCGTAGCGCGGGCGTGGGCATCGTGCTGTACCCACTGTCGGCTTTCCGCGCCATGAACAAGGCTGCTGAGACGGTTTACCAGGCTATCCGCCGCGACGGCCACCAGCGCAACGTGGTCGACATGATGCAGACGCGCGAAGAACTGTACGACCGCATCGGTTATCACGATTTCGAGAAAAAACTCGACGCGCTGTTTGCCAGCAAAAAATGATCACCGTTACCCGTGGCCGTTATCGGCGGCCACGATTGATGTTTCGCACCTGGAGCACTACCAATGAGCGAGCAATCCGCAACCGCCCCCAAACCGAAGAAATCCGTTGCCCTCTCGGGCGTGGCGGCGGGCAATACCGCACTGTGCACGGTCGGCCGCAGCGGCAACGACCTGCATTATCGCGGCTATGACATTCACGACCTGGCGGCCAAGGGCTGCTTTGAAGAAGTGGCCTACCTGTTGGTGCATGGCGTGCTGCCGAACTGGGCTGAGCTCAATGCGTACAAGGCCAAGTTGAAGCGCCTGCGCGGCCTGCCGGCACCGGTGAAGAGTGCGTTGGAGCTGCTGCCAGCGGCCACGCACCCGATGGACGTGATGCGCACCGGCTGTTCCGTGCTGGGCACCGTCTTGCCGGAAAAAGAGGACCACAACCTGACCGGCGCGCGCGACATCGCCGACCGTCTGATGGCCAGCTTCGGCTCCATGCTGCTGTACTGGTATCACTTCAGCCACAACGGCAAGCGCATCGAAACGGAAACCGAAGACGAAACGATCGCCGCGCATTTCCTCCACCTGCTGCACGGCAAGAAGCCGAGCGAGCTGCATGCGCAATCGTTGGATCGCTCGCTGGTGCTCTATGCCGAGCACGAGTTCAATGCGTCTACGTTTGCGGCCCGCGTCATCGCCGGTACCGGCTCGGACATGTATTCGGCCATTACCGGTGCGATCGGCGCGCTGCGCGGGCCCAAGCACGGCGGCGCGAATGAAGTAGCCATGGACATCATTGCCAGGTATCGCAACGCCAATGATGCCGAAGCCGACATCCGTGCGCGCGTGGAGCGCAAGGAAATCATCATCGGCTTCGGTCATCCGGTGTACACGGTGTCCGATCCGCGCAACGAAATCATCAAGGAAGTTTCGCGCAAGCTTTGCACCGAGGGCGGCAATCCCACCTTGTTCGAAGTATCCGAGCGCATCGAAAAGCTGATGTGGGAACTCAAGAAGATGTTCCCGAATCTCGACTGGTATTCGGCCAGTGCCTACCGCATGATGGGCGTGCCGACGGCCATGTTCACCCCATTGTTCGTGATTTCGCGTACGTCCGGCTGGGCCGCGCACGTGATCGAGCAGCGGCAGGACGGCAAGATCATTCGTCCCAGCGCCAACTACATCGGTCCGGAAGATCGCACGTATATGCCGATCGAAAAACGTTGACCGTTTGCTTGTCATGGCAAGCAACAAAGAGGGGCGTTTCGCCCCTTTTTGTTGCTTTCGCCAATGGAATTTGTTGCATGGCCGATACACTGCGATGTGCTTGCCTTAAGCATGGCAAGACGTTGTTTCCATGGTGCATATTTTCCTGCGATGCATCCTCGCCAAAGTGGTCTCTCGACAACTGTTGCACGCATGTAGCATCAAGCAAGCGCCGCGCCATGCTTGCTGCTCGTAGTGATGCGCTCGCAATGCATTGTTTTTTATAACGTCTTTTTATCGTTGCCGTGAAATCTCTCGCATGGCATGCGGTTTGCCATGTCTACGTCGCTGCCACAGCAAAAAGCAGGGGGTAATCGCATCCGTTCCGGGAGGAATATTTATGCGCAAGACTCTTCTTTTCACGGCATTGACGCTTGGCTTGGGACTTGCTCTCCCGGCCATGGCCCAGAGCTATCACAACTCCTTTAACGACAATTCCAACCAGGGCAACGACTCCAGTACCAACACCCATACCAATACCAATTCCAGCACGCACACCAAGACCGTCACCACCAGCGGCAACGACCGCAACAACAGCGGCGACGTCTACAGTGATGGCATGGGCACGTCCGCAGCAAACAACNGCGGTACGGCTTATTCATCGGTCAATGACGCGTTCAATACCAGCACCGCGGTAGCCAATACGACCTTGGACGGCTCAGTGTCCAAAGTGGCGGTATGGGGTATCGGCAATTCGGCGACCAATAACGGCAACGCCAATGGCGGAAACGGCGGCAAGGGCGGAAGCGGCTGGGGCGGTAATGGCCCTGGTGGCAAAGGCGGCTCCGGTGGTTCGGGCGGCGACTCCTATGCGCATAGCGGACATGCCGGCGGATCAGGCTCCAGCAGCGGCGATGCGCTGGCAGGTAGCGGTGCGAAAGGCGGTGGCGCATTCAGCGCGGGCGGCGACGCTTCGGCGAATGCCGGCAAGAAAGGCACCGGCGGCACGGCAACGGCTGGTAACGCAGCTTCCACCGGCGGTACTGTGACGGCCGGTTCGGCCAGTGCGACCAGCGGCAGCAGCAGCTCCACCGGCGGTACCAGCGGTACCGTGGCGAGCGCAGGCGGCAATGGCGGCGCCGGCGGCAGCGGTGGCGCAGGCATGGGCGGCGCGGGCAGCGGCGCATCGGGTGGCAATGGTGGCAACGGCGGCAGCACGGCAGCGGATGCCGGCACCTTCGACATGGCCAACGCCATGACCAGTACCGCGGCAGCCGCAGCGGGCATCACGACCATCGCGCAGAACAGCGGAGCAGCGGCGCTGATTCAGCAGGGCGTGACAGTCCAGGCCAATCTGAACGTGGGCGGCCATTGATGTACGACTGATCGACATGGCGGGGCCAAGCATCGCTCCGCCATGCCGTTTGAACGGGCCGGCAAAACCTGCCGGTACGCGGTCGTATGCGATGCACCCAACACCTTCGGAGTAAGTGCCATGGCTCGTATAACACCCGTCATAGGGTTGACGTTGCTGTGCATGACGGAAGTAGCGCTTGCGGCTGATCCGCCGGCTCATGCAGTGGCCGCCCAGAATTCCACTGGCCAGCCCACATGGCAGCCTGCCACGGTGGATGGTTTCGGCCAGGCGGTAAGCCCAAGCAGCTTGCAGCATTACAGCGGCGGCAGNCTGGTGCAGAACAATCAGACCATTACCGGCACGGTGGCGAACGATACTGCTTCGCAAATCACCACCGGCTCCAACGCGATCAGTGGCAATTCGCTCGAAGGTGCTTCAGGCCTGCCGTCGGTGGTGCAAAACACCGGCAACAACGTACTGATTCAGACCGGTGTGATCGTCAATGTGCAGTTGAAGCCATGAAGCACATGCTGCCAGCGGTTGTCGTGTTGCTTGTACTTGCCGCGCCANCGGTGGTGCATGCCGGCAGCATGGCGCTCAACGACAACGCCGGGCAGACCTACCGACTGCACATCACGACGCTGAAAGAGGTGAAGTACCGCAACACTATTCACCAGACGTACGACTTCAGTTGCGGCTCGGCGGCGGTGGCGACGCTGCTGACGTACCAATACAACTATCCGGTGAACGAGCAGGTCGTGTTTGAGCAGATGTACATGCATGGCGACCGCGGGAAGATCAACAAGGAAGGTTTCTCACTGCTGGATATCAAGCTCTATCTGGAAAGCCTCGGCTTTCAGGCCGACGGGTTTCATGCAAGCCTGCAGCAATTGCAACAGGCGAACCTACCGGCGATCGTGCTGATCGAGGATCGCGGCTATCACCATTTCGTGGTGATCAAGGGCGTGCGTTATGGACGCGTGCTGCTTGGCGATCCGGCGCGCGGTACGCGCGCGATTCCGCTGGGCCGTTTCGGGCAGTTGTGGAGGAACGGACTGGTGTTCGTGATCCACAACCGGCGCGATCTGGCGCATTTCAACACAGATGGCGACTGGCGCACGGCGCCTATCGCGCCATTGGGGACAGGTATCGACCGGCGCGGCCTGGACACGATCACCATGCCCAAATACGGCCCTGGCGACATATGAGGTGAGCTATGAAACCTTCCGGGCTCTCTTTGCGCGTAACGGGATTGCTGCTCTTGGCAGGAAGCGCTGGCGTGGTGCACGCGCAAGACCGCGCTCCGGTGGCCGGCTTCGGCATGCCCGTTTCCACGCAAAGCCTTGCCACCGTACGCGGTGGATTCGATCTCGGTGACGGCCTGGAAGTATCGTTCGGCATCCAGCGTGCGGTCNATGTCGATGGCANNCTGGTGACCTACCTCAACGTCTCGATTCCCGATGTTGCGCATATCACCGCACAGCAGGCGACGTCATTGGCCCAGGCCCTCGGCACGATCGATGTGCAGGTGGGCGCCGGCAATACCTTCAATCCATCCATCACGACACAGGCNGGCACCGCTTCGACGGCACAAGACGTGACGCAAACGGTCACGCAAGCCTTGGCGCAAGGTGCATCGAGCAGTGCCGTGGGCAATGCCGGTTCGGTGAGCGCGGGTAGCGCCTCGTCAACACAAGCCAGCGGGGCAGGGGCTTTCCAGAATGCGCCAGGTAACCCGGTGGTGACCAGCATCGTTATTCCGGCCACCACAACGCAGGCCAATGCAGCGACGGTGATCCAGAACACCGTAAACAACCAGGTCATACGCAGCCTTACCACCTTGAATATTGCAGTGAACGCGTTGAATGCCATGCGCAATCAAGGGCTGCAGCAAAGTCTGCAAGCTGCACAACAGTTACAGATGTTGTCGCATTGATGCGAGCGGGCGTCAGTCTGACGGGGGGAACAAGACCATGAAGACGGGCCGGAAATCAAACCATGTTGCCAGACCCTGGCGCCATGCCGCTGGCTGCGCGGGCCTGATGGTTCTTTGCGGTGTGACGGCGGCGCAGGATGTGCCGAATGCGCCGCCGGGTTCGGAAGACACCTCATCGCCTGCCATTCGCCAGCGCCTGGTGGAGCAGGGCGCACGCATCGACGCCATGCGTAGCCAGATCGATGCGCTGCAGCGGCAGCTGATGCAGCAGGAAGCCGACTACCGAGCATTGCGCCATGCCGTAGGCATGGATGTGCTGGCGCGTCAGCGTGGCGGGAATATCGCCGCCGGCGGGTCAGGTGCCTCGGCATTGCCCATGCCGTCTGCTGATGCAGTGACCGACGTGCAGGCAACACCGCAAGGAACGGCGGCGCCCGTTGCAGCTGTCGGGCAGGCGCCGCCGCAAAATTCACGCCCACCGGAAGTCGCGCCGATCTTCCAGCAGCCNGGCGTGTTGACGCCGCGCGGCAAGATCGTGGTGGAGCCTACGTATCAGTTCGGCTACTCCACCGCCGACCGCGTGGCATTGGTCGGCTACACCATCATTCCCGCCATCCTGATTGGCCTGATCGATGTGCGGCAGGTACGCAGCACAACGCAAACGGCGATCCTTACCGGACGCTACGGCATTACCAATCGGATGGAGCTGGAGGTNCGTATCCCCTATGTCGACACGCATACCGATACGGTAAGNCGCGAAATACTTACCGGTTCGGCCCAGAACAATGTGTTTGGCTCCAGCGGCAAAGGACTGGGTGATATCGAGGCAACGCTGCGCTACCAGATCAACGATGGTGGCGCGGACAAGGCGTATTACATTGGCTGGTTGCGTTTCAAATCACGCACCGGCAAGGACCCGTTTGAAGTGGTGACCGATTGCGTGACCCGTTGCGTCNAGAATCTCACNGGCACCGGCTTGCCGGTGCAGCAGCCGACCGGCACGGGCTTTTACACCATACAACCCGGCCTGACGTGGCTGCTGCCATCCGATCCGGTGGTGTTCTTCGGCAACTTCAGCTACCTCTACAACGTTGAGCGCCACAATGTCTCCGAGAACATCCTGCTTGGCGGCAAGCAATTTCTCGGCAACGTGAAAATGGGCAACGAGGGCGACGTCAGCATCGGCATGGGCATGGCCTTGAACGACAAGGCATCGCTCAGTATCGGCTACGACCAGACCTTTATCGGCAGGACCACCGAATCCGGCCGGAAACTGCCGGGCTCAACCAAGGTCTGGCTGGGGCAATTGCTGATTGGCGGCTCGTATCGCTACAACGACAAGGAATCCTTGAATGTCACGNTGGGTGTCGGCGTCACGCGCGANACACCGGACGCAACCNTCATCATTCGCGTGCCGATGATGTTTTGATCATCGTGGCATATCGCTGAATACGCACGCCGTCACGCCTGCGTGCGCGAAAACGTGCCGCGCTTTGCACGGTCCATGCACGTCGACAGTGTCTAGTATCCAGCACTCCTGAATCATGCGAACACAACTGCGTTGCGGATGTGTTCGCTCGTGGGAGGATGTCCATCGTGCGTCATATCGCTTCAACTCATGCTCTGCGCGGCTGTCTGTGCGTGGCGCTTGTCCTGGCCAGCAGCGCGGCGTTTGCCAACGACACGCCGTCAGAGCTTTCGCCGGCACTCGATCGCTTCAGTCTTTGGCTCGGCGCCTACGAGCCGGACACCAGTACCACCGTGAGCGCCGGCCTGAACGATCCAGCCGTGAAAGGCAGGATCAATTTGCAACACGATCTTGGCTTTCCCTCGCACCAGACCGAGCCGCGGGTGCGCGTGGATTTCCTGCTGGGCGAGAGCCAGGGGTTTTCATTCGACTACTACCGGCTTGATCAAAGCCGCACCCGCACGCTGGACAAGGCCATCGGCTTCCATGGCGATACCTTCGGCGCTTCGGCGTCCGTGACCGGCCGGGTCAATTTCGATTTCGGCAGCGCGGCCTATAAATGGTGGTTCGGACACCAGGACGACGTGTTCGGCGTGGGTGTCGGCGCAGCCTATTACCGGGTGCATGCCGGCATCAGCGGGCAGGCCACGGTGTATGGTCCTTTCATTGGACAGGCACCGGCTATGCCTCGACCTACACCACCCAGAATGCATGGGCGCCGGAACTGCAACTTGGTTGGCGGCATGCCTTCAGCAACCAGTTGCGCCTGTACCTCAATGCGTCCGGCGTGAAGAAGAACGGCAGCCATCTGGGCGGGCACATCTACGATGCCGCCCTGGGCCTGGAATGGTTCCCCTGGAAAAATATCGGTGTTGCCGCGGAATACGACTACACGCGCATTAATATTCATCAGCGGCATCACACGTACAACGACGATATCGCCATGCGCATGGATGGGCCGTCGGTGTTTTTGCGCGTGCGATTCTAAGCCACTTTTTAGGTTCCTCTCCCCATCTCGGGAGAGGAACGGGTTTGTGCCTCGACCAGGAAGCGCCGATCAGAGTCCTTCGGCCTTCATCGCCGCCTGCACGCCGCTATCGGCCTGCATGCGCGCAAAGAACGCATCGAGGTGCGCAAGGCCACTGAGATCCACCTGCTTGCCCTTGGCCCAGCGCAGTACCACGAATAGATACGCATCCGACACCGAGCGATGTCCGGTCAGCCATTCGCGTTCGGCCAGCTGCGCGTTCAAACGCTCGAAATGGCCTCGCAAATGTCGGCGCGCCATATCTTGCACGGCACCGTGCTGGGCTTCGTCGGCGATGAAACGCTGAGGACCGAACACCGGCTTGAATGCGGCATGCACGTCGGCATTGAGGTAGCACAGCCAGCGATTCACTTCGGCACGCTCGCGTGGCGAACCGTTGCCGCCGAGTTTCGCTTCCGGAAAACGGTCCGTCAGGTAATTGAGGATGGCGACGTTCTGGGTGAGTACCCAGTCCTCTTCCACGACCAGGGCGGGCACCTGTCCGGAAGGATTGAGCTTGAGATAGTCCGGCGATTGCAGCGCTTCGCGGGCAACTGCTTGTGCTTCGTACGGCTGGCCGATCCATTCGAGCGCAATGTGATCGGCCATCGAACAGGCGCCGGGCAGGTAATACAGCTTCATGGCAACTCCATGCTGAGGGGATGGCCGCGCAGTGTGGCGTGCGCGGCATCAAGCCTCAAGCCTGCGCCGNCGGTTGAGCAGATAGCCGCCAGCGCACACGATGACAGCCAGGCCGATCTCCAGCGCGTGCTTCATCCAGCCATGCGTGTCGAACCAGGCGCGCCACAGCGGTTCGTGGCTGATCATGCGGCCCGCCGTCCACGCGATCGCCGCCGCGCCGGCGTAGACGATGACCGGAAAACGCTCGATCAACTTGAGGATCAGCGTTGAACCCCACACGACCAGCGGAATGCTGATCAGCAGACCGATCACCACCAGGCCCATGTGTCCTTTGGCGGCGCCGGCAATGGCCAGCACGTTATCCACGCCCATCAGCACGTCGGCCACCACGATGATGCGCAGCGCCGACCAGAACCCCCCCGCTGCCGCGACGGAGCCATGTTCGTCATGCGTGGGTTTGAGCAGCTTCCAGGCGATCGGCAGCAACAAGAGGCCGCCGACCAGCATCAGTCCCGGCAGCTCCAGCAGATACACCACGATCACGGTGAGCAGGACGCGCACCGCAATGGCGCCCAGCGTGCCCCAGATAATGGCGCGCTTTTGCAACGAGCGGGGGAGATTGCGAGCGGCCAGGGCGATCACGATGGCGTTGTCGCCCGCCAACACCAAATCCAGCAGGACGATGGTGAGCAGGTCGGAAAGCAGATGGGTGGGGAGCGTCATGCGGGGTTCCTCGGCGCGCGGGACTCAAGCGGCGACGACGGGACGCACGCCGGTCCCGTCATCACCGCAAAAGTCTCGTTCTCAGCCCTAAGCCGCTGCGGCGCCCGGAGCGATGCTTCGCTCGTGATGACGATCGCCGCACGGATGCGGTTGTGCCGCATCCGGAACTACTCCCCTTTGTGGGTGATTCGGGAATTCTCGGTGCGAGGGCCGGGCAGGTCAAGCGCATGCTGCGTGTCCCACCAGGCGATCCCCCGCTACAATTTCGCTTTTCCTTTACCGCGAGATCCCCATGAGCGCGCACGACATCCGTTCTGCCAAGCGTCCCGATCCCGATCAGCCGATGGTCGACATTGCCAATTACGTGGCCGATTACCGGATCGATTCCACCGAGGCGTATGACACCGCGCGCTACATGCTGCTGGATTCGCTGGCTACCGCCATGATGGCGATGAAATTCCCCGAGTGCGTCAAGCACCTGGGCCCGGTGGTGCCCGGCGCCACCTTGCCTGGCGGCGCGCGCGTGCCGGGTACCAGCCATGAGCTGGACCCGATGCAGGCGGCGTTCGCCATCGGCACGCAGATCCGCTGGCTGGATTTCAACGATACGTGGCTGGCGGCCGAATGGGGCCATCCGTCCGACAACCTTGGCGCGATTCTGGCCGTGGCCGATTACCTGAGCCGCAAGGCGGAACGTGAAGGCGGCAGCGGCCTTTCCGTGCGCGATGTCCTCGCTTACGCGATCAAGGCGCACGAAATCCAGGGCTGCTACGCACTGCTCAACAGCTACAACCGCGTCGGCCAGGACCACGTGATCCTGGTGCGCCTGGCTTCCACCGCGGTGGCCACGGCGATGCTTGGGGGCACCAAGGAACAGATCATTACTGCGGTCTCGCACAGCTGGATCGACAACGGCGCGCTGCGCACTTACCGCCATGCGCCCAACACCGGCCCGCGCAAGAGCTGGGCCGCCGGCGATGCCTGCCGCCGCGCCGTCACGCACGCCATCAATGCGGTATATCGCGGCGTGGTGGGCTATCCCTCGGCGCTCAGCGCCAAGACCTGGGGTTATTACGACGTGGCTTTCAAGGGCAAGCCGTTCGAGTTCGAGCGCCCGTTCGGCAGCTACGTGATGGAGAACGTGCTGTTCAAGATCAGCTTCCCGGCCGAATTCCACGCCCAGACCGCAGTGGAGTGCGCCATGAAGCTGCACGCGCAAGTCGCCGGCAAGCTTGACCAGATCGAGAAGGTGGTCATCGAAACGCAGGAAGCCGGTTGCCGCATCATCGACAAGACCGGTCCGCTCGCCAACTACGCCGATCGCGACCATTGCATCCAATACATGGTGGCCGTGCCGCTGATCTTCGGCCGCCTCACCGCTGACGACTATAACGACGACGTCGCCGCCGATCCGCGCATCGATGCGCTGCGCGAGAAGATGGTGGTGGCCGAGAACCCGCAGTTCACCAAGGACTATTTCGATCCGGAGAAGCGCTATATCGGCAACGCCGTGCAGGTGTTCTTCAAGGACGGCTCCAGCACCGGGAGGGTCTCCATCGATTACCCCATTGGCCACCGCAGGCGTCGCGCCGAGGGGATCCCTGTGTTGCTGAAGAAGTTCGAGGCGGCCATGCGGGGCCATCTGCCATCGCACAAGGTAAAGGCCATCCTGGATGCTACCGCCGATCCGGCCAGGCTGGATGCCATGCCGATCCAGGCGTTCCTCGGCCTCTTCACGCTGTGACGACGCGCTGAGCAGAAAATCTTAAGGCGTGGGGCGAAACCGTTCGGGGCCTAGGGACCGAATTCCGAGTCGGTGGTATGGCAGGGCAGGCAGACTGTTGGCTGACAGTCTGTTAGCAAGGATTTTGCAAATCGTTTAAAAGTTGTTAAACTCGCCCGCGCTGGGTGTTGGCCATCGCACGATTCCCTTCCGCAACCAATTGCGTTGTGAAGCGATTTTGTCTTGGCGGGACGAATGCCCTACACAATTAAGAATGAGGAGACACCTGATGAAACGTAAGGGCCTGTATTTTCTGATCGCTCTTGCCCTGGGCGGCGTAGGTGCCGTTCACGCGCAGGACACCACGGCTGCGAGCAGCGGCACGAGCAGCACCGCCCCGGCCTGGCCGAATGGATTTGACGACCGCTGGTACGTCGCACCGACGGTGGGCGGCTACTACAACGACACCGACCGCAACACGCGCAGCCGTCAGGTTTACTATGGATTGTCGGTGGGTAAGTTCATCAGCCCGAACGTGGCGGTGGAACTGTTCATGGACCGCACCAAGCGCCACGGCGACTCGGCGGTGTTTGGTCAGGGCAACACCTGGTCGAACAACAACTACGGCGTGTCGGCACGCTACTTCTTCGGTGATGCGAACGCCTGGCGTCCGTACCTGCTGGGCGGCGTGATGGGCAGCTACCACCACAACCCGCTGAGCCGCGACTGGGCGCCGGCCGCCGAAGCAGGCGTGGGCGTATCCAAGTCGATCACCGACAGCGCGGACTTCCGCGTGGAAGCCGGCTACCGCTACGACTGGGACGACAAGACCCAGCCGGCGAAGAACGGTTACGGCGACTGGTTCCTGGGCTTCAGCCTGGTGGCCAAGATCGGCAACGTGCCGGCCCCGGCCGCCCCGCCGGCCCCGCCGCCGCAGCCGGCCGCGCCGGACTGCTCCAAGCAGTTCCGCAATGGCGTGAACCTGTGCGACAACAAGTGCCCGGATCTGCCGGAAGGCACGATCGTGGGTCCGGATGGGTGCCCGCAGAAGGTGGTGATCGACCTGAAGGGCGTGAACTTCAAGTTCGACCGTCCGAAGAAGGGCGAGACCAACATCGAGCCGACGCTGGCGGTGCCGAGCAGCGATTCGCTGGCGATCCTGGACCAGGCGGTGGATACGCTCAAGCGCTATCCGCAGGTGAANGTGATGGTGGCCGGTTACACGGACAGCATCGGCAAGCCGGCCTACAACCAGTCGCTGTCGGAGCGTCGTGCGAAGATCGTGTACGACTACCTGACCGCGCACGGTATCGACCCGAGCCGTCTGGAAGGTCCGGTCGGTCATGGCATGAACGATCCGATCGACACCAACAAGACGGACGCGGGCCGCGCTCGCAACCGTCGTACGGAACTGCAGGTTCAGCAGTAATCGAACCGCCTCATGCAGTGATGGAAAAGCCCGGCAATCGCCGGGCTTTT
>JGI25156J39149_1000935_pt1 | contig 14102 bp, 10 predicted proteins | sample AraplaCL_Col_mMS_FD_39149 | JGI IMG/M metagenome (IMG submission 39149)
CAGTGCGGCGATGTAGTGCTGTTTGGCGGCGTCGAGGTCGCCTTGTTCTGCAAACTCGTCGCCCTGGCTGCAGAGGGCGGTGATTTGCTGGTGGATGAGGTCGGGGAGCTCGGACATGGGCACGGCGTGGATGGGGGGAAGTCGAGAGCACTGCCCTTACTGCATCAAATGGTTCTGCTGCGGATCGAAAACGATGCTGCCCGGAATATCCTGCANAAACTGCANCATGTCGATGATCTGATTCGTGTACTCGCGATCATCGTCGTCTCCAAAGACCACGCGCACACGGCGGTCAATGCTGGACAGTTCACGTGGAGATCGGTCACCGAGAATCTCCTGAATCTGAGCAGATTCGTCCTGGATACGGCTGCCCTCTTCATAGGCAACGCGCATCAGCCAGCCGCCCAAGCGCAAGGCGAGCGTATCGGTCTTGGCGAACGGCAACCGCTCAAATTTCAGGGAAAAATCCTCTTGGTTTGCGAAGTACTCCCGCAACTCATTTGCCAACGATTCGTTGGACATTGCAGGCGATTGCTCGGTTAGCAGAGCTAGTAGAGAAAATGTCATTTCGTGCTCATCTTGGCTGCGTCTCCTGCGATCACGCCTTGCATCTTGGACACGCGCTATCGAGATGACTTCAGGGAGGCGATCCAGCCCCTAAACTCTTCCGCCAGATCAGGCCGATTCAAGCGGGCAATCCAATCGCTTTCCAGCGCATTCTCAGCATCGGATATGGTGAAGACAAGGACGCCAGCATCATTCATATCAGAGAAGAAGCCTTTCGATCTTAGGGATTCAAGCGCTGCGACACAGCACTCATAGACACGGCTCCTGAATGCTTCGCGCTTGTCCTCTGAATCGATCTTTTTGGCTTCGTTACGGAGCGATGCCGAGATGCCTTTGAAGAACTCTGCGCCTTCGAATTCATGATCCCATTCGCCTGGGCTCCAGCGGTAATAAACGGCATCGTCAGGATCGTCGCCGATCATCTTCTGCAGATGACCGACTGAATTCACCGACGGCGCAACCGTCACCGCATCCGGGTCCAAANATAGCGCGTAGCCACAGAAATCTTGGCCCGGATATTTTTTCCTAACTAACAAGAAAGCCTGGGATGCGGCCAGCTCGATCTTCGCAAACAACTCATCGAGATTCATAACCATGCCCGCCAGCCCGTTCACTCCGACAACCCAACATCACCAACATACTCGATCACATACCAATTAACAGCGATCAGGTAAGTAAGACCCGCATCGGAAATGAAATATTCCATGCCATGACTATTCTCTATCAGCAAGGATATATCTCTTGCATCCCCCACCCTAACAACATCACATCGATTGACTTGATTTTGCTCGAAAAATATGAAAGCGACATCGCCCCGCATCGATCGAGAAAACGAGAACTCACAATCCTCGGTCCGTATTTTTTTGACATCATCTCCAATCGAAACATGCCCCTCCGTCTTCCACGGATGGAACTTGCCGAATACCGACGCAATGTAGGCACAGCCTTCATCTTTCGATAGGAGGCGTGCCGCTATGGACATTTCCCCTGCGACTCGAATCAATTCGCTAGCATGGCTAGATCTGTGCAAGTTCACAACCTAATGCCTCGCGACGCACGGCTCAGCGACTTGGATTCCCAGCGGAAAAATCTGAAACATAAATCTCTTCGAGAACCAATCCAAGCGGAATGTCACTAATGCTATCAGCGACCTCATCATATGGCGGAGGCAACACAAACGAAAATCCAAAATCCTCGTTCACGAGGATGTTTCCATTAAAAATTCTTTGTCGCTCCGTAAGTTTTAGCACCTCACCCATCGTCTGCCCTGGGCGCAGAGACGCATTGTAACGCCCTCTATACTNGCTATTANACCCAACGGAGAAGATATCTCCATCCGAAAGCGTGGCTACCGTCACGACCCCGTCTATCGTATAGGCAAACCGTGATGATCCATCAGGAAGCTTGTACTCCGTCATCGAAGTACGATGGAAAGAATGCATCTCCGTCAAATAACTAGAGATGCTCTCCCCCAACCTGATACCGCCGATCGATACCCCAGAAACGATATCGGCGTTGAAATCAATCATGCCCGACATGTAACGTTATTGCCTATTCAGGCANACCGAGAAATGCGCCCCGAATTCTGGGTAGCAGGGCTAATAGAATGAACGTCATTTCGTACCCATCATGCCGGACCGCTCNCGTATCAATACTCAATCTTCAATCTCAATCCCCGGAATCTCCTCGAGCATCACACGCAGTTGATCCAACGGCATCTTGCTGTCTTCAGACATCGCCTCAGCGTTGACCACCAACGCAACACACTCGGGGTCTGTATCGGTGTAAATATCCAACATCAATCCTATGCCTTTTGGCCAGGATTTCGACTTCACAAAATCCCTGGCGTCAGCAGGATTGATCAATCGAAAACAGGGCCACTTTGGCGTGACCATGTGCGCCATATCGCAATTCAAGAACCTGCACTCGTGCAGTATGGTCGCGGAAAAATCGCAGCTAGAAATCCGAGGTACCTGTACGTCGTCCCAATCACCAAAATCGCACCCAACATACTCGCCTTTGAACCTTACATTTTTTAGTACTATTTTTTCAAAATGAAAATTCTCCAGCCTAACCCGCTGATCAAAAACCCCGCCGCTCATTACAACACCAGCAATAACCAAACCTCTATTATCAGCAAATGATTCAACCGTACAATCATTCAACTCCAGATTCGGCCCAAGAACGGTGACCAAATCCTCATCCAATCGAATAACTTCATTGCGAACAATCTGGTCTCTCATATTCAATCAATCTAGAAGGTTATCATTCTAAACATCACGTCAGGCATTCTCTTGGCGTGCTTGACCATATTGGATTGGGATCCGGACATCACATCATAGTTCACACCGGTCAGCGGATCCGTAGCATCAACGCCCTTACGGCTCCAGTCCAATCCAAGATCAGCAACATCCGGGTTGTTACGCACTTGCGTTTCAACCCACCGTCCCTTCGCCTGTTGCTCGAGAAGATTCGCTCTCCAGTACTCCCCCTTCTCTCTGGCCTCGGCAATTGCCCGGCGCTCGGAGACCGAAAGATTACGTCTAGGATTCCAAGTGTTTGCAGCGTCATCTGTTGCGCGTTGAAGGGTATCACCGACGGTATCTTTTGCGGGAAGCGAGCTGGTCGGCGTGTCTTTGGGGAGATTCCATCGCTGCCCATCGACAACCACTTGCTTGTTGCCCTCGCGGTGTTTCATCGCGGTCTTAACATCCCGCTCAGGAACACTGGGCAACGTCCCGTCTTCGCCTGTCTTTGAGAGTCGCCCAGCATCTGCCGCGGAGTACCCCTCCGCACGCAGTTGCTTATAACGCTCGTACCGTTCCAAGCAAGGTTGCAACCCCAGCGGATCCATCTCCCGCAATGGATTCTGCACATACCCCTGCGTGCGATGGCCGCCCCCAATCGCAATCGGGTCAATGCTCAGGTAACAGCCGCTGTCCGGGTCGTAGTACCGGTTGACGTTGTAGTGCAGNCCGGACTCTTCATCGGCCCATTGCCCGGCAAAGCGCAGGCTCGTGTCCAGCTCAATCCTCTGGGTATCGGCGTGGGGATCTTCGTTGAGCTGCTTACCCCACAGGCTGTAGCGCGCGGACCAGACTTTTTCACCCGACGTTCGATACATTTCCAACGGCAAGCCTGTCGGCGCGCTGAAGACAGCGTACTGCCGCTCGCCGCACTCCTGCGCCAGCGGCATGAAGCTCTCGGGCTCGAAGTGCCATGTCGTGGCAGCGCCTGCCGTGCAGTCAGGGCGATGTTCCCAACGCTCGGCGAGCATGTAACCGTCCCACAGGAACCGTACTGCGCGGCCGGTCTCGACATGCCGTTTTTCAACACGTCGCCCGAAAGCGTCATAGCGGTAGGTCCAGGTTTCGTTTGTGGGGGTGCGCACCCCAATCAGGCGATTGAGTCCATCCCAGGTGTACTGCCACGTGCGAGGCCCAGTGCCTAGCTGATCGACCGTCTTTTCGATGACTCGTCCGCGCGCGTCGTAGCGGTAGCGGATGTGTCCAGCCTGTGTAGGCAGACCTCCCGCAAGGTAGTCATGCCGATCAACCGGGCCTTGCTTACCATGCGCGGCAATATTGTGTGCAGCATCGTAGGCATAGTGTTCAGCCGGTTGGTGGATGCTGCCAACGGTGGTGACTTGCCCACGCGCGTCGTGCATGTACGTGAAGCTGTCGGCATCGGTATCGACTTGCGTAAGTTGGCCTGCGGCGTCGTAGCGATAGCGCTGGCGGGTCAGCTGTCGCAGCGCGTCTGCCGGTGCCGCCTGCAGTGCGTCGAAGGCGGTGCGCGGGCCGGCCACCTGTCGCTGCAGACGGCCCACGGCGTCGTATTGGCGTTCCAAGACAAACTCGCCTGCTTGCCTGCCGGTTTCGCGGCCCAGTGCGTCACGTTGAATGGTCAAGCCGCCAACCTGCGTCAGCGCACCGAGCGCGTCATATTCGTAGCGCGTCTCTTGATGCGGAGTCTTGCGCACATTGCGTCGACCCTGCGCATCGTAGGCATGCTGCACGCGATGGCCGTGCTGCTCCTCTTCGATCAAGCGGCCTTTATTGTCGTAGCGGAAGCGGTTGACGTATGTCGTGCCGCTCTGCACTGCAGCGGCGATCATGCGGCCTGCGGTGTCGTAGCGATAGATGAGTTTGACGTCGCCGGCGTCGATCGCTACGGGGCGATCCCCGTCGTCATAGCGGTACAGCCACACGCCGCCATCAGGCCACGTCTTCTTCACGACGCGTCCGGCAACGTCACGCTCATAGTGCGAGACACGGCCGCCCCAGTCGATTTCGGTCACAAGCCGCCCGGCTGCGTCGTAGCGGTACTCCCACGCCTCAGCGCGCGCATTGATGATCCGCGTCGGTCGCGTCGCATGGTCGTACTCGAAGCGGGTGGCATGACCGGCGGCATCGGTCGTGCTGGTCAGCAGATCGAACGGGCCATAGCTATGGCGCGTGATCCGCCCCAGCGGATCGATGCTCGCAACCGCCAATCCTTCGGAGTTATAGGCGATGCGATGCAGGCTGCCATCCGGTAGCGTGGTCTGTGCCCGGTTGCCGCGCGGGTTGTCCAGGCTGGCGGCGTAGTCGTGGCGGGTTACGTTTCCCGCAGCATCGGTTTCTTCGAGTAAGCGGCCGAGCGCGTCAAAGCGCGTGCCGAGTTTCGCGCCGGTCGGCAAGCGTGTGCTGATGAGCCGCAACTGTGCGTCGTAGTCGTATCGGGTTTCATGCTCGCCGTCCACCACGCGCAGGAGTTCCCCGTGCTCGCCATACCGATAGCGCTTGACGTTGCCATCGGGTTCCGTGCGCGCGGTCAGCCGATGCTTGTCGTCGTACTCGAGCGTCAGGCGGTCGCCGGTGGGTTGCACCACCGCAGCCAANCGGCGCTGCGCGTCGTACTTGAATAGTGTGGCGCCGCCGGCCGGGTCGCCCATGCTGGCCAGCCGGCCTTGGTCGTCNTAACCGAAATCGGTTCGTCGCCCAAGCGCATCTGTTTGCGAAGCCAATCTGCCAAGCTGCCACTCCCGCTGGGTGACATGCCCAAGCGGATTCACCTCACGCGTGACAAGTCCTTCGGCGTTGTGTTCGTAACGCCATTCCCCATCGACATCAATCACGCGCGTGACGCCGTCTTCGTAGATGAAGCGGCCGGTGTGATAACCCTCGCGCGTGCCGGTTTCGACCACGCGCCCAGCGCTGTCATAGGCGTAGCGGACTTCAGTCTTGTCGGTATCACGCCAGCTGGTCATCCAGCCGTGCATGTCGTAGGTGTAATGAAACTGGCCGTGCTGGAAGCTCGACACCTGCGCGAGCATGCCATCCTCGTACGCGTAGTCGACCAGGCGATGCGCGTCGCCTGAAGCCTCGTGCAACGTGACGCTGGATACGGTGCGCGCGCCACCTAGATACGCCAGCACCAGCCAATAGCCGACTGTGTGCCGCAGCGTTGTTAGACGGCCGTGCGCGTCGTACCCAAAGTCGATGGCATTGCCGCTCCAGTCTTCAATGCGCTCAATGCGGGAGGTAGCGCCTTCCACTAGAGGCGCAAACCACAGGATGTGCCGCGTTTCATCGTCGAGAATGCGCGGAGCGGCGCGCGTGCCCTCCAGGCGATAACGAGGCTCACGCAGGTTGATGCCGTTCAGTTCGGCATCCGGCGCTTCAAACGTAATGGAGAGTCCACCGCCATCGAAGAAGCGAACGAGGTGGCCGTCATCCCACCGCAAGCGCTGCGACCAGTTGACCGACCACTTCGGGCCAAGCATGCCATCGTCATCCGAACGTGTACGGTAGCGGCGCGTGAGCACGAGCGGCAGTACACCGGGGATCGACACATCGGTGCGGAGCTCCATCATCTCGCCGGTCGCGACATCGATGGGGTCTTTACAAGGTGTGGCGGTCTCGTCCTTCACCCCCTCCCGCTCCGCCGACTTGGTCGGCTCACCCGGCGCCCGGCCCTTGACCATGCCGCCCAGCTTCGCTCCCAACAACCCGCCCACCAGCCCGGCAAAAAACTCCTCACCCGCCGTCAGTTCCGGATTCTTCGGCCCGAACTGCCCGGTGGTCTTGTCGATCAAGACGCTCTTGCGCCCCGAGTTCACCTTGCCACTGCAATGGCTCGAATGACCCACACGCACAAGCGGCAACTGATTGACCGTGATGGTCAGGCTGCCCTCGACCAACGGCTCAGGCCCGGGGTGTTTGTCGCAGGCGATGATGTCGGTCACACGCGCCGCGGCTTTGCCTTCGAAGGTGACGTTGCCCGAGCCTGAGGCGATCTTTCCGCAGTTGCTGCCCAAGCTCTGGCTGGCCGCCGCCAAGCCACTGCCGAGGCTCAGGCCACCTGCCATACAGGCCCCCACGATCACCGCACCGGCCAGCCCGCCGGTAGCAACGGTCGCGGCGACCGCGGCTCCAATGGCGACCCCAATTGCGAGACCGGCCACCATGCCCCAGAAGCCCGACGAATGTGCGATGTCGTCACCCACGCACGCCGGGTGCGGATCGCCCTTTCCGATGCTCAGGCCCAGCTTGTCGCCCAGCCATTCAGCGCCTTTTTCGACGGCGCCCGTAACACCAATCTTGCCGAGCAGCCACGCGCCGCCCAGTGCCACCACGGCAGGCACAGCGGCCAGCGCCGCGGCTCCGGCCGCAGCCGCACCGGTCGCACCTGCTGCCGTTGCGGCGGTGCCTGCGGCATACGCGCCATAGCCGAGGTCGGCGCCCAACATGCCGTAGTTGGCGCCGTCCACCCACTTCATCTGCGACTGCTTCTTCGCCTCGCCGTCTTCCAGGTTCTGAAGCGCGGCCAAGCGCTCGTCTGCGGTGCCGCTCGGCCCGGTAGGAGAGCTCGGTGTGCTTGGATCTTGGTCCGCCATGGCCGTACCGTGCTCAGGCTGGCTCGTTCAGGCGCAGGCTCTGCACCACGCCTTCCACCAGCGCCTTCTGGCTGGCGCTCAGCACACCGGGCGCGGTAAAGGTGAGCATCAGCACCTGCTTGCCGTGCTCCACCATCGTCAGCAACTGCTGCAGCGGCCGCCCGTTGTTCGACCATTTGTATTCGTGCGCGTAGGCCGCGCGGCCAGACACCGTGGTTTCGCTGCTGCTCACCGCTTCATAGTCGGGCACCTGCTTGGCCAGCTTTTGCAGCTCGCTGGCGGCGTACTCGCCAAACTGCATGCCCCATGGCAAACGCTCGCGCGTGACGACAAAGCTCACGCCTTCCGTGCCGGTGGAGGCAGAGACGAACACATTCATTGTCTTGTCGATCCAGTCCGATGGGAGCGACAAGGAACCTTCCTGCATCTGATACATGGTGTCAGCCGTTATCCGGGTTGATATGGGTGTTGGGTGCCTGGATCTTGATCTCGGCCGCATCCAGCCGGATCGTGGACGAGCCCTTGTGCAGCTCAATCGCGTCGGCCGTCATGTGGATCGACGTACCGCCGGCGCCGCCCACCTTGATCCACAGTTCCTTTGCCTCGATCGTGTGCACACCGGCTGGCGACTTCTGTGTGGTGTTGCCCTGCGTGACCGTGTCTGTCAGATCACCCACCGACACCGTCGTCTCGTAGTTGCCCTTCGACACGGTGAGCTTCTTGTCGCCCGTGCTCACGGTCGTTTCCATGTTGCCGGTGTCGATCTGCGTCTTGTGGTTGCCCTGGGTGACCAGCGTTGTGTGGTCGCCTTTGACGGCCTCGCTCAGGTTGCCGGTGGAAACCTCCGTGGCGTGGTTGCCTGTCGACACGAGGATCGTCCGATCGCCCTTGACCACATGTGTGCTCTGCGCGTCTTGCACCACGGTGTTCATGTCTTTCTGCGCGTGCATGAACACTTCCTGCGCGCCATTCACATCGGAGAAGCGCAGCTCGTTGGAGCCCCCACCCTTGTGCGTCTGGCTGCGGATGCCCATGGTCTGGCCGCCGTCACCGTGGTACGGGTTGGCGGCCTCGCCGTTGAACACGCGGCCGACAATCACCGGGTTATCGGGGTCGCCCTCGTTAAAGGCGACGATCACCTCTTGCCCGATCCGCGGGATGGCCGCACCGCCCCAGCCCGCGCCGGCCCATGGCTGCGACACGCGCACCCAGATGGAATCGGAGCCGTCCATCTTGCCGCGCCGGTCCCAGAAGAAATGCACCTTGACGCGGCTCCCGTCGGTATGAATCTCNTCACCCTTGGGCCCGACCACCACCGCCGCCTGCGTGCCATACATGTAGGGCTTGGGCGTGCGGCGCTCCGGGCGGAATGGCACCTCCACGGGCAGGCACGTAAAGCTGTTGCGGTACGGCTGCTCGGCGCCCTGGCTCGTGTAGTCGTTCACGGCGTGGTGGCGCACGTGCAGCAGCACAAAGGCCTTGTCGTCGTATGCGGAGACGGGGTGGTTAGTCAACCGGAAGCGCCCGGCCGTGGTCATGGCCTGCACAAAGCCAGCGCCCTTGAAGCGATGCGCCTGCGCCTCTTCGGCCTCCATGGCGTAACGCGCGTAGCGGCGGCCGTCGTCGCTGTGGTCATACAGCGAGTGGTATTCGTAGCGCTCGGTGCCACCGATGTTTGGGTTCTTCAGCGTGGTCGGCACTTCCACGTGCATCAGCGGCGACGATGGCGTGTCGTAGTTGAAATCCCGATAGGTGATCTTGCCCACGCGAAAGTTGAACGCCTCGTCCCACCGGTCAATGCCGTTGCGCTCGCTGGCGGCGCTGGCGCCGTAGTACGGAATCGCATCGACAGGCGTCAGCGGCTTGAAGAGGTCGTTGGTGTCGCCAATGACGAGGACGTGCCGGTCTTTCTCGTAGCGGTGCGTCCAGAACATGCCCTCCTGCTCCATCAGCCGCGCGCAGAAGTTGTAGTAGGACTCCCGGTACATGACGACGTATTCGAGCCGCGCCTGCTCCGATTTCAGGTTGAACTCGAAATCGTGAAAGCCAAGCTCCACAAAGANCTCGGAGAGGATGTCTTCNGCGGTCTTGTTCTGNAAGATGCGGCAGTCCGTCGAGCGCGTGAGAAACCANAACCACGGCACCACCGTCATCTCGTAGCGCGTGACCGAGCCGGGGTGCCCGACCCGCCCGAACGATGCAACGTAGCCCTGAAAGTAGCGCTGGCCGATCTCCGGCCCAGCGGCCAACTGGCTGAACACACCGCCGGTGGACTTGGGTTCCAGCGACACCGACACCTGTTGCCCGACGATCTTGTCGATCTCGATATCACTCTGGTGCGACAGCAGGTCGAGATGGATCTCCGGCAGGCGGCTGACGTACTCGTCCACCACCAGCGCGTTGACCAGCAGCACGTCGGGCCCGAGTGGCGACTCCATCCGCACGAAACGGCTGTCCTGCGTCAGGCGCGACTTGGCGCCCGGCATGCCATTGATGGCGTCGGCAATGGACGCAGGCGAGCGCCCCAGCAGCGACATGCCCGTCTGCGCCAGTTGCGCCGCGCGTGCGGCACCACCGATCAACCCAGCGCCGGGCACATTGCCCAGCATGCTCGCGGCATCCACCAGCGTGCTGGCGCCTGCCGGCAGTCCGCCTGACAGGGTCGACAAAAATGAAGTTCCGGACGGCGCTTTGCCGTTTCCGGTAGAAGTGAAACTCATGGGCCCGCTCCCATCGTCCTAAGCGATTGTCACCGGCCGGGCCAACTGCGCGATCAACTGAAACACCCGTTGCCTTCGGCCGGAATCCCCCCGGCACCCCCCATCGATACGTTGCCGATGGATGATGGACCGCATGCTAGTGGAAGCGCGTGTCCAGCAGGTAAGCGTTCCGTTACCTAGAGTCTGAAAGTTATTGAATTCTGGTTTAACGAACACTAATCACGCTGCGCTGCGTGAGCGGGCAAGCAGGTAATGCAGTACATGACCGCGCAAAGATTAACGATCGATAAAAAACAAACGTGATAGCGCGTGATTGCGCACCGCACTCCCCAAGCCTGCCGGCATGCGCGACGCGCGTGTAGAATCCTCGCCCCAACCTTGCTGCTCAATCTCCCCGCATGGACTACCAAGCCATTCTGGACACCATCCACCGCGACATTCAGCCGTGGCTCGGCCAGGGGCGCGTTGCCGACTACATCCCCGAACTGGCCGGCGCGAGCGCTTCCGATTTCGGCATGGCCATCGTCACGCTCAGCGGCGAGGTGTATCGCGTGGGCAAGGCCGATGTGCCGTTCTCCATTCAGAGCATCTCCAAGCTGTTTGCGTGCACGCTGGCCTTCCAACTGGAGGGCGAGGCGCTCTGGGAGCGCGTCGGCCGCGAACCCTCGGGCAATGCGTTCAACTCGCTGGTGCAGCTGGAATACGAAAACGGTATCCCGCGCAACCCGTTCATCAACGCAGGTGCGCTGGTGGTGACCGACGTACTGTGCCGGCGCTTCGTGCAGGCTGAAACGGCCCTGGTGCAGTTCATGCGGCGGCTGGTCGATAACCCACGCATCGACTATGAGCGGCGCGTGGCGGAGTCGGAACTGGCCCATGCCGACCGCAACCGCGCCATGGCGCACTTCATGAAGAGCTTCGGCAATCTGCAGATGCCGGTGGAAACCGTGATCGACGCGTACTGCCGCCAATGCGCCATCGAGATGGACTGCACCGACCTGGCGCGCGCCGTGCTCTTTCTCGCCAACGGCGGCGTGGTGCCCTGGAGCAGCGAGCGCATCGTCGATACCAGCCCCGCCAAGCGCCTGTCTGCACTGATGCTGACCTGCGGCACCTACGATGCCGCCGGCGATTTCGTCTACCGCGTCGGCCTGCCCGCCAAGAGCGGTGTGGGCGGAGGTATCGTCGCGGTGCTGCCGGGCGAGTTTGGCGTGTGCGTGTGGTCGCCCGGGCTGGATGTCAGCGGCAACTCGCTGGCGGGCTTGCAGGCGCTGGAGTGGCTGACCACGCTATCGGGCCGCTCCATTTTCTAAGCGGCGCTGTCGGTCGTTTTTCTATCCGCCAACGCGCAATAGAAAGAAAAAAGCGCGGCGTCTTCCAAACGCCGCGCACCGTGCGCTCATGGGGGGAGCACAGACGTTAAATCGATGCGAGCTGCCGGCCGCGCGTTTCCGGCAGCGTCAGTGCCGCCAGGATCAAGATGCCGTAGGCGCCCGCCGCAAAGATACCGATGGCATGGCCTAGCGAAGAATGCGCGCTCACCTGCCCGATCAGGAACGGAAAGCAGGCCCCGACCGCACGGCCGACGTTGTAGCAGAAGCCCTGGCCCGAACCGCGTACTTCCGTGGGGAACAACTCCGTCAGGAACGCGCCCATGCCCGCAAAGATGCCCGAGGCAAAGAACCCCAGCGGCAGGCCCAGCAGCAGCATCAGGCTATCGGTCACCTCCAGGTGGGTGTAGGCCAGCGCCACCACCATTGACCCAACCGCAAACAGAATGAAGTTGCGCTTGCGGCCCAGGCGGTCGGTCAGCACGGCGCTGGTGAGGTAGCCGATATACGAGCCGATGATCACCACTGCCAGATAGCCCCCGGTGCCCAGCACCGTGAGGTGGCGTTCGGTTTTGAGAAAGGTCGGCAGCCACGTGGTGATGGCGTAGTAGCCGCCCTGCGCGCCCGTCGTCAACAGCGCCGCACGCAGCGTGGTGCTCAACAGCTTGGGCGAGAAGATGGCGAAGAAGCTCGTACCGCCGTCGGCCAATTGCCGTGTCCTGGCCTCTTGAAACACTTCCGGCTCTTTCACCAGGCGGCGCAGAAAGAACACAAACACTGCCGGCACGATGCCCACCAGGAACAGCGCGCGCCAGGCCGTCTCCGGCGGCAGCACGGTAAAGAACCACGCATAGAGCAACGCCGATGCGCCCCAGCCGAGCGCCCACCCGGCCTGCACCATGCCCACGGCCTTGCCGCGATCCTGTGCGCGGATGGCCTCGCCGATCAGCACGGCGCCAGCCGTCCATTCGCCACCAAAGCCGAAGCCCATCAGCGTGCGGGCAATCAGCAGTTGCTCGTAGTTCTGCGCGAGGCCGCATAAGAAGGTGAACACCGCAAACCACAGGATGGTGATCTGCAGCGCGCGCACGCGGCCGATGCGGTCCGACAGAATGCCCGCCACCCAGCCCCCCGCGGCGGATGCCAACAGCGTGCAGGTGCCGATGAGCCCCGCGTCCGCCTTGGACAAGCCCCAGATACCAATCAGCGTGGGGATGACGAAGCTGAGGATCTGCGTGTCCATCGCGTCGAGTGCGTAGCCGACCTTGCAGCTCCAGAACGTGCGGCGCTCCTGCGACGAGATTTCGCGATACCAGCGGAACAGGCCGCCTGACCCAGCGGCAGATGAGGCTGCGCTGTCCGCCTCAGTGGGCGCTCGCGCAACCGTTGCTTCGGTTGTCATGGTGCTTCCTCCTTTGATTGATGCTGTCTCGATGCTTGTATAGGCTGGCGCCTCTGCGTGCGCCAGTCAGAACCCCTACCCGTCCGTCGTCGCGTTGACCCAAGTTTCAACTCAGCGCTGCGGTGCGCAGATCGGTGATGAGCATATGCCCCGGCGCATGCGTGATGCACAGCTCGGGCCGCGCTTGCTGCACGACGGATTGGGGCGTCACGCCGCAGGCCCAGAACACCGGCACCTCACCTGCTTGCACAGGCACGGCATCGCCCCAGTCGGGCTGTGCGAGGTCGGCAATGCCGATGGCCGCAGGGTCCCCGAAGTGCACCGGTGCACCGTGCGCACGCGGCATGCGCGAGGTGATCTCAATGGCGCGAATGGCGTCGGGCACCGACATCGGCCGCATCGACACCACCAGCTTGCCCGCCAGGCGTGACGTGCCCACCGTCTCGATCGACGTGCGATACATCGCCACGTTGCGCGACAGGGCGATATGGCGCAGCGGCACGCCGGCTTCCATCAATGCATGCTCGAACGAAAACGAGCAGCCGATAGCGAAGGCGACCATATCGTCTGTCCAGAGCGCTTCCACGTCGGTCGGTTCATCGGCCAACTCGCCGTTGCGGTAGACGCGGTAGCGCGGCACGTCGCGCCGCACGTCCACTTCCTGACCCAGATGGCGGAACACTGGCACGCCGGGTTCGGTCACGTCCAGCAGCGGGCACGGTTTCGGGTTGAGCTGGCAGAAGCGCAGAAACTCATTGGCCCAGGTGTCGCGCAGCATCACGATGTTGGCCTGCACGTAACCGTCGCACAGCCCGCTGGTGTGACCACGCAGCACGCCGGAGCGCGCCGCCAGCCGGGCCGAGTACGGATTTGCGTAAGCTACGCTGGCGCCACGTGTGTAGGCCTGGGGGGGCGCCGGTTGCTCCGGCGTTTGTTCTGCGCGGGCCGTCTCCACTGCCGAGTTCATGCAAGCTCATCCACAAGGTTGATCGTGCGGGCCATTGTGAAAGCGTGATGAAACACGGTCCAACGAAAGTTTCGGATGACCGGCGATAGAAAAAGGTGATTGCCGCGACAGTTGCTGATCCCTGCCGCTAGGCCGCCACGCTGTTCCGCTCCACCTCTTCCGCCATCGCATAGCGTGGCCCCACCGACAGGCAGAACTCGCGCGCCATCGTCCGCGCCAGGCCGACGATGGCCTC
>JGI25156J39149_1000936_pt1 | contig 14076 bp, 18 predicted proteins | sample AraplaCL_Col_mMS_FD_39149 | JGI IMG/M metagenome (IMG submission 39149)
AAGATCACGCTGAACATGGGCGTGGGCGAAGCGGCGGGCAACAAGAAAGTGCTCGAGAACGCCGTGGCCGACATGGCCAAGATCGCCGGCCAGAAGCCGATTACGACCAAGGCACGCGTGTCCGTGGCCTCGTTCAAGATCCGCGACGGCTGGCCGATCGGCTGCAAGGTCACCTTGCGCCGCGCGACCATGTGGGAATTCCTGGATCGCCTGATCAACATTTCGCTGCCCCGCGTCCGCGACTTCCGCGGTGTGTCGGGCCGCGCCTTCGACGGCCGTGGCAACTACAACTTCGGCGTGAAGGAACAGATCATCTTTCCGGAAATCGACTTCGACGCGATCGACGCAGTGCGGGGTATGGATATCTCCATCACCACCACGGCCAAGACCGACGAGGAAGCCAAGGCGCTGCTGGAAGCCTTCAGCTTCCCGTTCCGCAACTAAGAGAGTCGCGAGAAATTTATGGCAAAGACCTCCATGGTTAACCGCGATATCAAGCGGTCCAAACTGATCAAGAAGTACGCTACCAAGCGCGCTGAGCTGAAGGCCATCGTGGCGAACCCCAAATCCTCCTACGAGGAGAAGATGGACGCCCAGGCCAAGCTGCAGAAGCTGCCGCGTGATTCCAGCGCGAGCCGTCTGCGCAACCGCTGCGAACTGTCCGGCCGCCCGCGCGGCGTCTACCGCAAGTTCGGCCTTGGCCGTAACAAGCTGCGCGAAGCCACCATGCGCGGCGATGTACCNGGCCTGCGCAAGGCGAGCTGGTAAGCCAGCGCCAAAGCTGATTGCTGGAGNCTGTTGCGCCTCCAGCGAACCGGCGGATGCCAGNNCCTGGCATCCGCCGAAAAGCCAAGCCCTGACCTTTCTAGCGAAGGAAGGGGCGGTAATGATTATTTTGTCGCATTAATATTCGCAAAAGCTGGAAAAGGCTGATATGATTGTCGGTCTGCGCATCGCAGGCCGGCTTTCCCGCCGGCTCACAATCTAGAATTGATCTCCGGTTTTATCGGATATCGGTGCACTCTGAAGGATGTTTTCATGAGCATGACTGATCCCATCGCCGATCTGTTTACGCGCATCCGCAATGCCCAAGCTACGGGTAAGCAGGTGGTCAGCGTGCCGTCGTCGAAGCTGAAGGTGGCCTTGGCCGACCTTCTCAAGAACGAGGGCTACATCCTCGACGCCAAGACCTCCGATACGGAGGGCAAGCCGGTGCTCGAGATCAAGCTCAAGTATTTCGAAGGCCGTCCCGCGATCGAGCGCATCGAGCGCGTGAGTCGCTCGGGCTTGCGCGTGTATCGCGGCAAGGATGAGCTGCCGAAGGTGCTTGGTGGTTTGGGTATTTCGATCATTTCGACGTCCGCCGGTCTGTTGACCGACGCGCAGGCTCGCGCCCGGGGCGTGGGTGGCGAAGTCATCGGTCTGGTCGCGTAAGGAGCTTCCGATGTCTCGTGTTGCCAAGAAACCCATTACCCTTCCCAAGGGTGTTGAGCTGAAGATCGCCGAAGACGGCATCGCCGTCAAAGGTCCCAAAGGCGCGTTGTCGATCCACGCCCTGCCGGGCGCGTCGGTGTCCGTCGATAATGGCGTGGTGAACGTCCATGTGACGGAAGGTGCCGAAGACAAGTTCGGCGGTACCGTTCGCGCGCTGCTGGCCAACATGGTCAAGGGCGTGTCTGAAGGTTACGAGCGCAAGCTGGAGCTGGTCGGCGTGGGTTACCGCGCATCGATGGCTGGCAAGGCGCTGAACCTCAGCCTCGGCTTTTCCCACCCGGTCGTGTTCAACGCGCCGGAGGGCATCACCCTGGAAACCCCGACGCAGACCGAAATCCTGATCAAGGGTTCGGACAAGCAACTGGTTGGTGAGGTCGCTGCCAAGATTCGCGGTTATCGTCCGCCGGAGCCCTACAAGGGCAAGGGCGTGCGCTATGCCGGCGAGAAGATCACCCTGAAGGAAGCCAAGAAGGCTTAATGGCGGGATGACCCGCTAAATAGTCGATCCGCTTCCTGGAGATACACGATGAACAAGAAAGAAAGCCGTCTGCGCCGCGCCAAGTCCACGCGTTCCCATATCCGCAAGCTCGGTGTGGCTCGTTTGTCCGTGCATCGTACTGGCCAGCATCTTTATGCGCAGGTGTTCGATGCCGCGGGTGTNAACGTGGTGGCAGCCGCCTCCACCGTCCAGAAGGCGGTGGCCGAGGGCCTGAAGGGCACCAAGAACATCGCGGCNGCCGCCGCCGTAGGNAAGGCCATTGCCGAGCGCGCCAAGGCTGCAGGCATCGAAACCGTGGCGTTCGACCGCTCGGGTTTTCGCTATCACGGCCGCATCAAGGCGCTTGCCGATGCCGCGCGTGAAGCCGGNCTCAAGTTCTAAGCAGTAACGACAACAACTCTAAGCGGCACAGCCGCAAGTAAAAGTCCCGGATGGTCCGGGCATACGGAAAAGATATGTCTTCTACTGATCGCGAAAATTCAGACGGCCTGCTCGAAAAGCTGATCGCCGTCAACCGAGTGGCCAAGACCGTGAAGGGTGGCCGCCAGATGAGCTTTACCGCGCTGACCGTGGTCGGTGACGGCGAGGGCAAGGTCGGCTTCGGTTACGGCAAGGCGCGCGAAGTGCCGGTAGCCATCTCCAAGGCCATGGACCGCGCCCGCCGCAACATGGTGAGCATTGACCTGAACAACGGCACGCTGTGGTACGCCATCAAGGCCAACCACGGTGCGGCACGTGTCTACATGCAGCCGGCCTCCGAAGGTACGGGCGTGATTGCCGGCGGCGCGATGCGCGCCGTGCTGGAAGTGGTCGGTGTGAAGAACGTGCTGGCCAAGGCCGTGGGTTCGCGCAATCCGATCAATCTGGTGCGCGCCACCATCAAGGGCCTGCAGGCCGTTGCCTCGCCGAAGCAGATCGCTGCCAAGCGTGGCAAGACCGTGGAAGAGGTACTGGGCAATGGCTAATACAGAAAAAACCATCCGCGTGCGCCTGGTCAAAGGCTTGCGCGGCGTACAGGCCCGCCATCGCCTGAGCGTGAAGGCGTTGGGCCTGAACAAGACCAACGACGTCCGTGAACTGAAGGACAGCCCGCAAGTCCGGGGTCTGATCAACACGGTCTATTACCTGGTGCGGGTTGAGGAGTAAGCATCATGCGTCTGAATGACATCAAGCCGGCCGCCGGTTCGCGCAAGACGCGGTTGCGCGTTGGTCGTGGTATCGGTTCGGGCGTCGGCAAGACTGCCGGTCGCGGCCACAAGGGTCAGCATGCCCGCACCGGACGTACCCATCGCCTCGGTTTCGAAGGCGGTCAGATGCCGCTGCAGCGTCGCCTGCCCAAGGTCGGCTTCCGTTCGCTCAAGAAGGCGGAGAGCCAGCAGGTATTCCTGTATCAGCTTGCCGGCTTGAAAGCGGACGTGATTGACGCGGTCGTGCTGCATCAGGCGGGCCTGATCGACAGCCGCGCCAAGAAGGTCAAGGTTGTCGCCAAGGGCGAGATCGGCCGGGCAGTGAAGTTGTCGGGCCTGCTCGCTACGGCTGGCGCCAAGGCAGCCATCGAGGCTGCCGGCGGCAGCGTGGAGTAATTTGTGGCCGCAGCCAAGGGTCCATCGGTCGGATCGCTCGGCAAGTTGACCGAGCTGCGTCAGCGCATCTTCTTCGTGATCGGTGCGCTGATCGTATTCCGCCTCGGCTCGTTCATCCCGGTGCCCGGGGTCAATCCGGATGCCATGGCCAACCTGATTGGCCAGAGCGGTGGCATCCTGGACATGTTCAACATGTTCTCGGGTGGCTCGCTGGGTCGCTTCTCGGTGTTCGCGCTGGGCGTGGTGCCTTATATCTCCGCCTCGATCGTGGTGCAGATGATGGGTTCGGTCATTCCGAGCCTGCAGGCCNTGCGCAAGGAAGGCCAGTCGGGTCAGCGTCAGCTGACGATGTATACCCGCATAGGTACGGTGGGGCTGTCCGCCTTCCAGGCATTCGGCATCGCCGTGGCGCTGATGAAGCAGCAGACCAGCGGCGGTGTCCCCGTGGTCTATATGCCGGGTTTCGGGTTCATCCTGTCCTCGGTGGTGGGTCTTACCGCGGGTTCGCTGTTCCTGATGTGGCTGGGCGAACAGATGACCGAGCGCGGCATCGGCAACGGCATTTCGCTGCTGATCTTCGCCGGTATCGTGGCGGGCCTGCCGAATGCGGTGGTGCACACACTGTCGATGTCGACCAACGGCGAGCTGAGCACGATCAAGCTGGTCATGGTGGCCGCCCTGGTGCTGGTGGTGACGGCCTTCGTGGTGTTCATGGAGCGCGCCCAGCGGCGCATTACCGTGAACTATGCAAGGCGTTCGGGNGGGCAGCGCTCGTACATGAACCAGACGTCGCANCTGCCGCTCAAGATCAACATGTCGGGCGTGATCCCGCCCATCTTCGCGAACAGCATCCTGATGTTCCCGGCGATGGCGGCGACCTGGGGTAACGCCAGTCATCAATCGCGCTGGTTGCAGGATGTGGTTCAGGTCCTGACTCCTGGCGAGCCGCTGTACGACATCGTCTATGCGGTCCTGGTGATCACGTTCGCCTTTTTCTACACGGCGATTGTCTTCAACTCGCAGGACACGGCGGACAACCTGAAGCGGTCCGGTGCCCTGATTCCGGGTATTCGCCCGGGTCGTTCGACGGCGGATTACATCGATTCGGTGATGACGCGCTTGACGGGTGTTGGCGCCATCTACCTGGTCCTGGTCTGCTTGGTGCCAACGTTCATGCAGAACGCCTGGCACGTTCCGTTCTACTTCGGTGGCACCTCGCTGCTGATCGTGGTGGTGGTGGTGATGGACTTTACCGCTCAGGTGCAGGCGCACCTGGTCAGTCACCAGTACGAAGGTTTGCTTAAGAAGGCCAACTTGCGCCGCGGCTGAGGCGTAGGCAGGTCCCGGTGGAGAGCCCGCGGAGCCCTTGGTGCCGCAGGACTTTCCTGACAGTTTGATTAAGGTTAGAATTGCGCGTTTACCGCGCAAGAAAGCATCGGAGAAAGTACATCATGGCGCGCATTGCGGGTGTCAATTTGCCGGTCCAGAAACACGTCTGGGTTGGCCTGCAGAGCATCTACGGCATCGGCCGCAGCCGGGCCAAGAAGGTCTGTGCGGACGCGGGTGTGAACCCGAATGTTCAGATCAAGTCGCTTAGCGAGGGCGAGGTCGAGAAGATCCGTCACGAAATCGCCAAGTATGTCGTGGAAGGCGACCTGCGCCGCGAAGTCGGTATTGCCATCAAGCGTTTGATGGACCTGGGTTGCTACCGCGGCCTGCGCCATCGCCGCGGTCTGCCGGTGCGCGGCCAGCGCACACGTACCAATGCGCGCACCCGCAAGGGCCCCCGTCGCGCGATCAAGAAATAATTGGAATAAGTCATGGCAAAGCCAGCAGTTAAGACGAAGAAGAAAGTCAAGCGGGTCGTCACCGACGCGGTGGCCCACGTGCAGGCCTCCTTCAACAACACCATCGTCACCATCACCGATCGCCAGGGCAATGCGCTCTCTTGGGCGACTGCCGGTGGCGCGGGCTTCCGTGGTTCGCGCAAGTCCACCCCGTTCGCGGCCCAGGTCGCGGCCGAAAAAGCTGGCCGCGCTGCTGGCGAGTACGGCGTGAAGACGGTGGAAGTGCGGATCAAGGGCCCGGGACCTGGCCGCGAGTCGGCAGTGCGTTCGCTGAATGCACTCGGCTACAAGGTTCTCAACATCATTGACGTTACGCCGATTCCGCACAACGGCTGCCGTCCCCCCAAGAAGCGTCGCGTCTAAGGAGCATAACCATGGCACGTTATCGTGGAGCTACCTGCAAACTGGCGCGTCGCGAAGGTTCGGATCTGAGCCTGAAGAGCCCGGCGCGCGCTATCGATTCCAAGTGCAANCTGGAAAACAAGCCCGGCCAGCACGGCGCCAACAAGCGCATGCGCATGTCCGACTACGCCGTCCAGTTGCGTGAGAAGCAGAAGGTCAAGCGCATCTACGGTGTGCTTGAACGCCAGTTCAGCAACTACTACACCAAGGCCTCGACCCTCAAGGGCAACACGGGCGAGAACCTGTTGCGCTTGCTGGAAAGCCGTCTGGACAACGTCGTGTACCGCATGGGTTTCGCGGTTACCCGCGCCCAGGCTCGCCAGCTTGTGTCGCACAAGGCGGTGCTGGTCAATGGCAAGAAGGTCAACATTCCGTCCTACCAGGTGCGCCCGGGCGATGAAATCGCACTGACCGAGCGCGCGCGCAACCAGTTGCGCGTGCAGGAAGCCGCCACCGTGTTCGACACGATGGACCTGCGCCCGCAGTGGATCGAAGTCGACGCCAAGAAGTTCGCCGGCACGTTCAAATCGGTCCCGGATCGTGCAGATCTGCCGACCGACATTAACGAAGCGCTGATCGTCGAGCTTTATTCGAAGTAATCAACCGGAGCCCTGCATGGCAGTTTCGTCAACCAGCGTACTGCGGCCTCGTGGCCTCAGCGTTGAACAGCTAGGACCGAATCGCGCCAAGGTGGTGGTGGAGCCGCTCGAACGCGGTTTCGGCCACACCCTGGGCAACGCGTTGCGTCGCGTGCTGCTCTCATCGATTCCCGGCAGCGCCATCGTCGAGGTCGANATCGATGGGGTGCTGCACGAGTACACCACTCTGGAAGGTCTGCAGGAGGACGTCATCGAAGTCCTGCTCAACCTCAAGGAAGTGGCCATTCGCCAACATACGGGTGATGAAGTCACCCTTACCTTGTCCAAGAAGGGCAAGGGTGTGGTCACGGCAGGCGACATCGTCGTGGATCACTCGGTTGAGATCATCAATCCGGAACATGTGATCTGCCATCTCACCAAGGACATCACGCTGAACATGCGTCTGAAGGTGCGTCGCGGCGTCGGCTACCAGCCGGCCAGCTCGCGTCAGCATCCGGATGACGAAGCGCGTCCGATTGGCCGCCTGCAGCTGGATGCTTCGTTCGCGCCGGTGTTGCGCGTGGCTTACGAAGTGGATGCGGCTCGTGTGGAGCAGCGTACCAACCTCGACAAGCTGATCCTCGACATCGAGACGAACGGCACGATCGGTGCGGAAGACGCGGTCCGCAAGGCCGCCGAAATCCTCAATGACCAGCTGTCGGTGTTCGGCGATTTCTCGCGCCGCGAGAGCGCCACGGACAAGGCGGAGAAGGGTGGTTTCGATCCGCTTCTGCTCCGTCCGATCGACGATCTGGAGCTCACCGTCCGTTCGGCGAACTGCCTTAAGGCCGAAAGCATCTACTACATCGGCGATCTGGTGCAGAAGACCGAAGTGGAGCTGCTCAAGACACCGAATCTCGGCAAGAAGTCGCTCACCGAAATCAAGGATGTCTTGGGCGTGCGTGGTCTCGCCCTCGGCATGAAGCTTGAAAACTGGCCGCCGCCGGGCTTGTCGCACGGCATGCAGCTGGGTTGAGGGTTCGCCAGGCGATTGTCATGGTCGCCTGGCAACCAGATAGTGGCGGGATGGCGCACAGCGCATCCCGCCAGATGTTGGAAGCGGTTGCAGACCGCAGATGAAAAGACAGCCTTCATGGCTGCGCAAAAGAAGTCTTGGCGATCCCATTTGATCGCTCCTAAGACTGGCTCGGCGAATGGTCATTTGAAGCCGCCAGTCACACGAGACGGTCATTTGTGACCGCACTCTTAAAAGAGCCCGTTTTAACCAGGGCTCAAACAGCGGGTAACCGCGGAAAGCCGGACCTATGGCCGGTTTTTCATAACAACAGACACTAAGAGAGACTCNCCATGCGCCACCAAAAATCCGGACGCAAGCTCAACCGCACCAGCTCGCATCGCGAAGCGATGTTCAAGAACATGGCCTCGTCGCTGATCAAGCATGAGCTGATCCGCACCACNCTGCCCAAGGCGAAGGAACTGCGCCGTGTGGCCGAACCGCTGATCACCTTGGCCAAGACCGATAGCGTGGCCAACCGTCGTCTTGCCTTCGCGCGTTTGCGCGACAAGCAGGCCGTGGGCAAGCTGTTCGTCGAGCTGGGGCCGCGTTACCGCGAGCGTCCCGGCGGCTACCTGCGCATCCTCAAGTGCGGCTTCCGTCCGGGCGACAACGCCCCGCTGGCGTACGTCGAGCTGGTGGATCGTCCGCGCGCCGAGCCGGCTGCCGAATAAATCCAGCGCCGTTTGGACGTCCAAATACGAACCCTGCCTGGGAAACCTGGCGGGGTTCGTGNTTTTGGGGATCGCGGCGTANGCCTGCTGACAGCGTGGCGGCGAGCGGGTAATGTCAGCATCCCTACCCTGCCACATNGCTCCCATGAATCCCCTTCGCTGGTCCTATCGCGTCAGCTTTCTTGTCGGCTTCCTGCTCTGTATCGGCCTGCTGGGGTTTGCGCTGTATGCCGAATATCAGTGGGGCTTGGAGCCTTGCCCGCTGTGCATTTTCCAGCGCATCGGTTTCATCGTCATGGCGATCTTCTTTCTGGCCGGCGCCGTCCATGGGCCACGCGCCGGCGGGCGCTGGTTCTATACCGGGCTGGTACTGCTTGGCGCCGTGTTCGGCATGGTGGTGGCCGGGCGCCATTTATGGATCATGTCGCTGCCGCCGGACCAGATACCCGCCTGCGGCCCCAATCTGGCCTATATGTTCGATGCGTTCCCGTTGGCGAAGGTCTTGAAGATGGTGTTCACCGGTTCGGGTGAGTGCGCCAAGATCCAGCCGATCCTGGGGCTGCCTATCCCTCTGTGGGCTTTGTTGTGGTTCGTTCTTCTTTCGATACTGGCGCTCCGCGCGACCTTGTCCCGCGCCACGCCGAGGTTGCGTCTATGAGCCAGGCCATGCCTTCTGTGGAACAACTGAACTGGACGCCCGCGTCATGGCAAGAACGCACTGCCCTGCAGCAGCCGCATTACGAGGATCCGGCCGAGCTCAACCGTGCGCTCGATGAGCTGTCGCATCTTCCGCCGCTGGTGACCTCATGGGAGGTGCTGGCGCTGAAGCAGGCACTGGCCGAGGCGCAGGATGGCAGGCGTTTCCTGCTGCAAGGCGGCGATTGCGCCGAAAGCTTTGCCGATTGCACCAGCCCGATCATCTCCAACCGCCTCAAGGTCTTGCTGCAGATGAGCCTGGTGCTGGTGCACGGGCTCAAGCAGCCGGTGTTGCGCGTGGGCCGGTTTGCCGGGCAATACGCCAAGCCGCGCTCGGCGGATACCGAAACGCGCGATGGCGTTACCTTGCCCAGCTTTCGCGGTGACGTGATCAATGGTCCGGCATTTACCGCCGCAGCACGCCGCCCTGATCCGCAGCGCCTGATCCGCGCGCATGCGCATTCCGCGCTCACCATGAATTTCGTGCGGGCGTTGATCGACGGCGGCTTTGCCGATCTCCACCATCCCGAATACTGGGATCTCGCCTGGGTGGAGCACTCGCCCATGGCGGCCGATTACCGCCGCATGGTGGCCGGCATCGGCGATTCATTGCGCTTCATGGAAACGCTGGCCGGCCCTATTGCCGGTTTTACGCGCGTGGACTTTTTCACCTCGCACGAAGCGCTGCTGCTGCACTACGAACAGGCGCTGACACGCCAGGTGCCGCGCCACCAAGGCTGGTTCAATCTCTCCACCCACTTCCCGTGGATCGGCATGCGTACCGCCGCGCTCGACGGCGCGCACGTGGAATATTTCCGCGGCATTCGCAATCCCATCGCCGTGAAGGTCGGCCCGTCCGTCACGCCCGATCAGTTGCTGCCGTTGATCGATGCCTTGAACCCCGAAGACGAACCCGGCCGCCTTACGCTGATCCATCGCATGGGGCATGCGCAAATCGCCGAGAGGCTTCCGCCCTTGCTCAATGCCGTAAAACGCGCGGGGCGCCGCGTGCTATGGGTGGCCGACCCCATGCATGGCAATACCGAAAGCACGTCCAACGGCTACAAGACGCGACGTTTCGACAACATCCGTAGCGAACTGGATCAGGCCTTCGACATCCATGCCGCCGCCGGCACGCACCTGGGCGGCGTGCATCTGGAGCTGACCGGCGAAGACGTCACCGAATGCATGGGTGGCGCGCGCGATCTGAACGAGGCGGATCTGCAGCGCGCCTACAAGTCGATGGTCGATCCGCGCCTGAATTACGAACAGTCGCTGGAACTGGCGATGCTGATCGTGCGCAAATCCGGCCGCATGGGTTGATTGCGGCCGGGCATCGGTCACGCAGCCTTATGGCTCAATGCGTGGCACCCGCTTCCTTCTGCATGCGCTCTTCGAGATTCTGCTTACCTTCGGCTGCGTAGGCTTTGCAGGCCTGCGGGTCGATCAAGGGATTGGGCTTGCCCGGCGCGATGCGCGCCGCTTTCTCGAAAAAGTCGTCGCGCGGATGTGGCGTAAGCAGGATGTCGCATGGCAATGCGGCCAGCATCGCAAGCGTGTGCCGATAACCGGCAAGACGTTCGGGATGCGCCGGATCGGCATAGCGATAATCAGGCGTGCTGAGCAGGGTAATGCTGTCGGCATAAACCATCGACACGCAGTGCTTGCCTTCGCAAGAACGCCAGGTCCATCCGGTGCTGCCGGGCGTGTGTCCCGGCATGGCATGCATCTGCAAGGCTAGCGAGCCGACATGCAGGGTTTCCCCATCGGCCACGATACGAACCTTGGTCACCTTGGGATAGAACGGCGCCATGCCGTGCTGCGGATCATCCGGATCGTCTCCGCCAAGCGCCAAAGCCTTGGCCGACTTGGCGCTTGCCGCCACCTTCGCACCGCTATCGTGCGCCAGCTTGGCAATGGCGCCAGCGTGGTCGCCGTGCGTGTGCGAGTTGAGAATCCATCGAATGTCCCGCACGCGAAAACCCAGCACGCGGATGTTCGATTCGATCATTGACGCGTTTTGCGGCAAGGTGCCGTCGATCAGCACATGGCCTGCGGGCGAGGTAATCAGAATGGCGCTGAGACCCTGCGAGCCGACGTAATACGTATTGCCGTCGATTTGAAACGGCTTTTGCGGCTGTGTCCAGGATGCGGGAGGGTAGGAATCCGCAGCGGCATCAGCATGGACGATCGCGCATGCCAACGCCGTCGCGCATAAGACGGGCCAGGGTTTCATAGGAGCTTCCGTGTCGATGGAGGCGCCACGTTACGGGAAAGGGCTGGCCGCAGCGGGCCGCGCTCGGCCAGCCCGATGCGTATTCAATGGCTCTGCGCGGGCACCGGTGCATACGCGTTGCCATCCACCGTCGACAAGAACTTCGGTGGCTGCCAGGCATGCGTATGTTGCTCGAAACCGTAGGCGATCGAAATCAGCGTCGGCTCGCTCCACTTGGCGCCGAAGAACACGATGCCGACCGGCAAGCCGTGCGCCCAGCCAGCCGGCACGGTCATCGACGGATAACCCGCTACCGCCGCCGGTTGCGACGCACCGCCAATAGTGGGATTGCCGCTGACGATGTGATCGCCGAGCAGCAGGTCGGTGAGATAAGCCGGTCCCCACGAAGGCGCGAGTAGCGCATCCAGATGGTTCGCCTGCAGCGCCGCATCAATGCCTTGCGGCCCGGACAATTGCTTGGCCTTGGTCAAGGCATCCACATAGGTCTGGTCGGTCAATGGCCCCTTGGCTTGTGCTTGCTCGAACAGATCCTGCCCGAACCAGGACATTTCGCGCGCGGCTTCCTGTTTGTCGAAGGCGATCAGGTCGGCGAGGGTTTTCACCTTGAGACCCGTGCGTGCGGCCAGATACGCGTTGAGATCGTGCTTGAAGTCATACAGCATCACGGTCATTTCCGGATCGTTGAGTTCAGCCAGATGCGGCAGGGTGACAGGATCGACAATGATCGCGCCTTGCGCCTTCATCGCCGCAATCGCTTCGTCCAGCACGCGATCGGCATTGGGTTCGTTGCCGGCCAGCTGCCGCACCACGCCGATGCGCTTGCCACGCAGGCCATCAGCATCGAGAAAACGTGTGTAATCGGTAGCGTGTTTATCCGCGTCCGCCGTCGCAGGATCGTGTGGGTCGCTGCCCGCCAACACAGTGAGCAGGATCGCCGCATCGGTAACGTTGCGCGCCATCGGGCCGGCCGTGTCCTGGTTGTGGCTGATCGGGATGATGCCGCTGCGGCTGACCAAGCCCAGCGTCGGCTTGATCCCGACGATACCGTTCATCGACGCCGGGCAGATGATCGAACCGTCGGTTTCCGTACCCACCGCCACCGGCACCAAGCCCGCCGCAACCGCCACGGCGGAACCGGAACTCGAACCGCAGGGATTGCGATCCAGCGCATACGGATTGCGCGTCTGCCCGCCCCGGCCGGTCCATCCGCTGCTCGCATGGCTGGAGCGGAAATCCGCCCACTCGCTCAAATTGGCCTTGCCCAGGATCACTGCNCCGGCCTTGCGCAATCGCATTACCAGTGCGGCGTCCTGCGGCGCCGGCGCGCCCATCAGCGCCAGCGAGCCTGCCGTGGTCAGGGTGCGGTCGCCGGTATCGATGTTGTCCTTCAACAGCACCGGAATGCCATACAGCGAACCATGCGAAGCCGTGCGCGTGGCATCAAGCCTTGCCGCGATTTTTGTGGCATCCGGATTCAACTCCAGCACCGAGCGCAGCGTGGGACCGGCTTGATCGAGCTTGCGTATGCGCGCGATGTCGTCCTGCACCAGCGCCTTGCTGGTGAGTTTGCCGGCATCCATCCGTTGCTGCAGTTGGGTCACGCTTTGCCAGGCCACGTCATTGTCCTGGGCGAAACCCGGTGTGGATGGCAGAACGACAAGCGCGAGCGCGGCGCACAACAACGATGGACGAAGCATGACGACAACCTCCGGGCGTGGCGTGATGCCGCAGCATAACCGCAGGCGCCAAGGATGGCGCATGTGCTGCTCCTATACTTGCGGCATGGGTGCCAGGGGCNGATCGATGTCAATGCGATGGATCATCCCATTCGTCGCGCTGCTGTGCAGCGGGCTTGCGCAGGCCGATGCGCCTTCGGTGCCCGATACCTTGCAGCAACGCATCGCCGCATGCACCACCTGCCATGGCGTGCATGGCGAAGGCTCGCCGGGCAGCGGCTTCTTTCCGCGCCTGGCCGGCAAGCCGGTCGGCTACCTCAGCTTGCAGATGCAAAATTTCCAGCGCGGGCTGCGCAAATACGCGCCGATGGAGTACACCGTACGCCTGCTCACACCCNCATACATGCATGAGATCGCCGCCTATTTCGCCGCGCAGCAAGTGCCGTACGAGCGCAAGCCCGTGCCGCCGCTGGCGCCGTCGACTTTGCAGCGCGGCGAGCAATTGGTCACCACCGGCGATCCCTTGCGCAAGATACCGCCATGCGAGGCCTGCCATGGCAAGCAACTCACCGGCACCGAGCCTGCCGTGCCGGGGTTGGTCGGCTTGCCTTACGACTACATCAGTTCGCAGCTGGGTTCGTGGCGCACCGGCACGCGCGCGTCCGCCGCGCCCGATTGCATGGCGCAGATCGCCAACCGCCTCGCACCCGCCGACATCACCGCCGTATCGGCCTGGTTGGCGAGCCAGCAAGTGCCTGCCGATACGCATCCGCAGGCCGCCGGTTCCATCACGCCGCCCTTGCGTTGCGGCGTGCTGCAGGCACCGCGAGGTGGTGCATGACAGCGCGGCGTCGGTTATCGATGTTCATCGTGCTGCTGCTGATCGCGCTGGGCGGTGGATGGTGGCTGCTACAGCACCACGGCACGCAGCNGGCTTCCCAGGAAGATCCTGCCGTCGCTGCCATGCTGACGGAACCTGGCGTGATCGCCCAAGGCCGTTACCTGGCGACGGCGGCCGATTGCGCTTCCTGTCATACCGCGCGTGGCGGTCCGGCGTATGCCGGCGGGCGCATGCTGCCCACACCGTTCGGCGCTGTCCCCGCGCCCAACCTCACACCNGATCGCACCACCGGCATCGGCAACTGGCATTTCAATGAATTCTGGCGCGCCCTGCACGAGGGCATAGGGCGCCACGGCGAGCTGCTTTANCCAGCGTTTTCGTACACCTCGTTCACCAAGGTCACGCGCGGGGACGCCATCGCGATCTTTGCTTACCTTCGTTCCTTGCCCGCGGTACGCCAGGCGAATGCGGCGTC
>JGI25156J39149_1000960_pt1 | contig 13693 bp, 9 predicted proteins | sample AraplaCL_Col_mMS_FD_39149 | JGI IMG/M metagenome (IMG submission 39149)
GAGCCGAGCCCGTACGAAGCCATTTCGTAGCCCCATTCCTTTTGCGCTTCTTCGAGCGGCCAGTCTTGCGGCTCGCCGAGCTTCATCGCGCGCGCGATGGCCGCGCTCATTTCGCGGAACGACGCTTCGCCGCTTTCGACGAAGTAGAACGTGCCGGCCGGGCTCTTTTCCAGCGCGAGACGATAAAGCTCGGCGACGTCGTCGATATGCACGTTCGACCATGTGTTGCCGCCGCTGCCGACGTGTCGCACGACGCCGCTCTTTTGAGCCTGTCGCACGAGGCGCGGCAACTGCACGCTTGCGCTGCCCGCTACCGCGCCGTGGCCATAGATCAGCGTATTGCACAGCACCGCCGAGCGGATGTTCTGTTGCGCGGCTTCGAGGACCCGGCGGTCGATTGCGACGCGCGCGGCCTTGTCGGCGGTCGGCTCCGGCAGAGCGTCTTCGTGATAGATGCGCGCTTCGGCCGCTTCGCCGCCCGATGCGTCGCCGACGATGCTTGAACCGCTCGTGTGCAGGAACGGTTTGCCCGAGCCCGAGAGTCCTTCGATCAGCGCGCTCACCGCACCTTCGTGATCGCTGCTGGCGGCGTTGATGACAGCGTCGGCGGCTTGCGCTTCGGCAATGAGCAACGCGCGGTCGTCGAGCGTGCCGATAACCGGCTCGATGCCGAGCCGTTTCAGCTCGTCGCTATGTTCGGGCTTGCGAATCAGACCGCGCACCTGATGACCGGCGCGCACGAGATGCGCCGCAATAGAACCGCCGATAAAACCGCCCGCGCCTGTAATGAATATCTTCAAGACCTTCTCCTGAGTGGAAATCTGATGACAGGCAAGCAGTATCCGCCGTCTTCATTCTCGCAAAAAGCGTGTTAGTCTCAAATCAATCTTGACTGTGAATCAACAATGAAAACATCCACCGACGAGTTGCTGGTGTTCGTCAGCGTGATCGACAGCGGCTCGATCACGGCGGCTGCGGAAAAGCTCGGGCAGACCGTGTCAGGCGTGAGCCGCGCCCTCACTCGCCTCGAAAAGAAGCTGGACACGGCGTTGGTGAGGCGCACGACACGCCGTCTGCAATTGACCGAAGAGGGCGAAGGCTTCCTGCAGCGCGCCCGCGCGATTCTCGACGCGATGGAAGAAGCCGAGGAGTCGGTCACGCGCAAGCGCCGCAGGCCTTCGGGGCGCTTGCGCGTCGACGCGGCGTCGCCGTTCATGCTTCACTGCATTGCGCCGCATATGACGGCGTTCTCCGAGCTGTATCCCGAGATCCGACTGGAGTTGACCAGCAACGAGCGGATCGTCGATCTGCTGGAGCAGAAGGTGGATATCGCCATCCGGATCGGCGCGTTGCAGGACTCCACGCTGCATGCTCGCGCACTTGGCAGCAGCAAACTGCGCGTGGTCGCGAGTCCAGCGTATCTGGCCGGCCACGGCGAGCCCAGATCGGTCGATGCTTTGGCCGAGCATCGGCTGATCGGATTCACGGCGCCGGAGCATCTGAACCGCTGGCCGTTGCGCGAGCGAAGCACAGGCAAAGGTAAGGGGAGCCGCAACGGCAACCGCAACGCCAACGCAGAGCCGTTCAGAATCGAGCCGTCGATCACCGCATCGAGCGGCGAGACCTTACGGCAACTCGCGCTGTCGGGCTGGGGCATCGCGTGCCTCGCTGAATTCATGATAGCCGCCGATATCCGCGACGCCCGCCTCGTGCCGATTCTCGGCAATGTGCTACTCGACGAGCGCCAGCCAGTCAGCGCGGTGTATTACCAGAGCGCGTCGCTCGCGGGGCGCGTGCAGTGTTTTCTGGATTTCATGGCGGCACGCGTGCAGTTGTAGCGCTGCATCTGGATTCACCCGTTGTCGAGGAAGCCCGCGGCTCGCATGAGTTGGCGGGCTTCGTTGCGTTATGGGGTGGTTTTTACAGCGCCGCTCATCGATGCCGGGAAGGTTTTTGTCCCCGTGGCGGCCATTATATTGGACGTGTATATACAAGTTGGCCGTTGGTGAAGGCAGGGGCTTCGGTCCGCGCTGGCGGCGCGAGCCGGCTATGGAACGCCTCGCGATGCGGTGCAGACGGCCTTAGTGGAAAGCCCTGGTCCCGAAAGCATTAAAAACAAGTTGTATATACAAGACGGCGCGGCTAGACTTCTCTCAAATTGTATAGACAGGACAACAACCATGATGACTCTGAAGCCCGGCCACCTCACTCTCCCGCAACTGCGCCAGATCGCGCGGGAACATGTGCCGCTGCGACTCGATCCCGCAAGCCACGCGGCTATCGACGTATGTGCGAAAGCGGTAGCGGACATCGCCGCGAAGGGCGAACCCGCGTATGGCATCAACACGGGCTTTGGGCGTCTTGCGAGCACGCATATTCCGCATGACCAGCTCGAACTGCTGCAACGCAATCTGGTGTTGTCGCACGCGGTCGGGGTAGGTGAGCCGATGTCGCGCCCGGTCGTGCGTCTGTTGATTGCGTTGAAGTTGTCGAGCCTCGGGCGCGGCCATTCCGGCATCCGCCGCGAAGTCATGGAAGCGCTGATCACGCTGTATAACGCCGACGTGCTGCCGGTGATTCCGGTGAAGGGCTCCGTGGGCGCATCGGGCGACCTCGCGCCGCTCGCGCATATGTCGGCGGTTCTGCTCGGCGTAGGCGAGGTCTTCGCGAAAGGCGAACGTCTGCCGGCCACCGAAGGTCTCTCGCTCGTCGGTCTGAAGCCGCTCACGTTGCAAGCAAAGGAAGGCCTCGCGCTGCTGAACGGCACGCAGGCGTCGACTGCGCTCGCGCTTTACAACATGTTCGCGATCGAGGACCTGTATCGCACCGCGCTGGTAGCGGGCGCGTTGTCGGTCGATGCGGCGGCCGGTTCGGTCAAGCCGTTCGACGCACGCATTCACGAATTGCGCGGACATCAAGGCCAGATCGACGCGGCATCGGCATATCGCTCACTGCTGCAAGGTTCGGGCATCAACGTGTCGCACGCCGATTGCGACAAGGTGCAGGACCCGTACAGCCTGCGCTGCCAGCCGCAAGTCATGGGCGCGTGTCTCGACCAGATGCGTCACGCCGCCGACGTGCTGCTGCTCGAAGCCAATGCCGTGTCCGACAATCCGCTGATTTTCCCGGACACTGGCGAAGTGCTGTCTGGCGGCAACTTCCACGCGGAGCCGGTCGCGTTCGCCGCGGACAATCTCGCGCTCGCCGCCGCGGAAATCGGCGCGTTGGCCGAACGCCGCATCGCGTTGCTGATCGACGCGACACTGTCGGGCCTGCCGCCGTTCCTCGTACGCGATGGCGGCGTGAACTCCGGCTTCATGATCGCCCACGTAACGGCTGCCGCGCTGGCATCGGAAAACAAGACGCTCGCGCATCCGGCTTCGGTCGATTCGCTGCCCACCTCCGCGAACCAGGAAGATCACGTTTCGATGGCCACGTTCGCTGCGCGCAAGCTTGGCGACATCGCCGAAAACACGGCCAATATTCTGTCGATCGAATTGCTTGCCGCCGCGCAAGGTGTGGACCTGCGCGCGCCGCACAAGACGAGCCCGAGTTTGCAGAAAGTGATGGACGTGGTGCGCAAGGACGTCGCGCATTACGAACTGGATCACTACTTCGCGCCGGACATCGCGGCCGTTACGCGTCTCGTGCAGAACGGCACGATCGCGAAGCTGAGCCCGTTTTCCTTCGTGTCCGAACAGTAAGCGAATTCGTGCGGGGCTACGTGCGATGAGGCGCCGCTCAGCATCCCTGAGCGGCACTCAGCGCCCCTAGGCGCCCCGACCGGACCATGAGACACAGCAGCCAATGAACGCACCCGCATATCAGGGCATCAAGGACTTCATCCTCGCGCGCATTCACGCGGGCGAATGGGGCGAAGGCGACCAGGTGCCCTCCGAAAACGAGCTTGCACGCGAATTCAATGTCGCTCGCATGACGGTGAACCGCGCGCTGCGCGAGTTGACCTCGGAGCAGGTGCTGACGCGTGTGCAAGGCTCGGGCACGTTCGTGGCCCGTCCCAAGTACGAATCGACGCTGGTGGCGATCCGCAGTATCTCCGACGAAATCGTCGCGCGCGGTCATCGTTATCAGGCGAAGGTGCTGCACATTGGCGCGAGCATCGCCGACGCGGCGCTCGCCGAAGAAATGCAGGTGAGCGCGGGTAGTCCGATATTTTATTCGCGCGTGCTTCATTTCGAAAACGACGAGCCGGTGCAGCTCGAAGAGCGCTGGGTCAATCCGGCTGTCGCGCCCGAATACGCGTTGCAGGATTTCACGAACACCACGCCGAACCAGTATCTCGTGCGGGTCGCGCCGTTGCAGCGCGTCGAATATCGCATCGAGGCATTGGCGGCGGACGGCGATACCCGCGAGCTGTTGACCATGGACGAACTGGAGCCTTGCCTCGTGCTGCATCGGCGAACGTGGTCGCAAAGCCAGGTCGCTTCGATCGCGAATCTGTGGCATCCGGGCAGCCGTTACCGTTTCACCGGACATTTCTGATTTTCGCTTTCCCTGATTCTTCCCTGACATATCCCGATCATCTTCAGGCATTCCGAGGGCCACCATGAACAACCCGAAACACATCGACCCGCGTCTCGACCCCACCCGCACGATCCGTGCGCCGCGCGGCGCTGAGAAGACCTGCAAGACCTGGATCGCGGAAGCCGCGTACCGGATGATCCAGAATAATCTGGACCCCGAAGTAGCCGAGCATCCTCACGCGCTCGTGGTGTATGGCGGCATCGGCCGTGCGGCGCGCAACTGGGATTGCTTCGACCAGATCCTTACTTCGCTCAAGGACCTGAACGAAGACGAGACGCTGCTGATTCAATCGGGCAAGCCGGTCGGCGTTTTCCGCACGCATGCAGACGCGCCGCGCGTGCTGCTCGCGAATTCGAATCTGGTCCCGCACTGGGCGACATGGGAGCATTTCCACGAGCTCGATCGCAAGGGCCTGATGATGTACGGCCAGATGACGGCGGGCAGCTGGATCTACATCGGTAGCCAGGGCATCGTGCAGGGCACGTACGAAACGTTCTTCTCGGTGGCCAACCAGCATTTCAACGGCGATCCGGCGGGCCGCTGGATCCTGACGGGCGGTCTGGGCGGCATGGGCGGCGCGCAGCCGCTCGCCGCGACGATGGCCGGCTTTTCGATGATCGCAGTGGAATGCGACGAGACTCGCATCGACTTCCGTCTGAAGACGCGTTACGTGGACAAGAAAGCGAAGACACTCGACGAAGCACTCGCCATGCTCGAAGAAGCGAAGCAGGCGGGCAAGGCAGTGTCTATCGGTTTGCTCGGCAACGCCGCCGACGTGTTTGCCGAGTGCGTGACGCGCGGCATCACACCGGACTGCGTGACCGATCAGACGAGCGCGCACGATCCGATTCACGGCTACCTTCCTCAAGGCTGGAAGGTCGAAGACTGGCGCGAGCGTCAGAAGACCGCGCCGGATTCGATCGTCGTGCCGGCGAAAGAGTCTATGGCCAAGCAGGTGCAAGCCATGCTGACGCTGCAGGAGCGCGGTGCCGCCACGCTCGATTACGGCAACAACATTCGTCAGATGGCGCTCGAAATGGGCGTGGAAAACGCCTTCGATTTCCCGGGCTTCGTGCCGGCGTACATCCGCCCGCTCTTCTGCGAAGGCAAGGGCCCGTTCCGCTGGGTCGCGCTGTCGGGCGATCCCGAGGACATCTACAAGACCGACGCTAAGGTCAAGGAACTCATTCCCGACGATCCGCATCTGCACAACTGGCTCGACATGGCGCGCGAACGCATCGCGTTCCAGGGATTGCCGGCGCGTATCTGCTGGGTCGGCGTGAAGGATCGTTACCGTCTCGGCCAGGCATTCAACGAAATGGTGAAGAACGGCGAACTGAAGGCGCCGATCGTGATTGGCCGCGATCACCTCGATACCGGTTCGGTGGCGAGCCCGAATCGCGAAACCGAGTCGATGAAAGACGGCTCGGACGCAGTCAGCGACTGGCCGTTGCTCAACGCGTTGCTGAATACGGCAGGCGGCGCGTCGTGGGTGTCGCTGCATCATGGCGGCGGTGTCGGCATGGGCTTCAGCCAGCATTCGGGCGTCGTGATCGTCGCGGACGGCACGGACGCCGCGAAAGAACGTTTGGGCCGCGTGTTGTTCAACGACCCGGCGACGGGCGTGATGCGTCACGCGGACGCGGGCTATGAACTCGCGCAGCAAACCGCGCGCGAGGCGTGCCTCAATCTGCCGATGCTGGGCCGCTGAGCATGACGTTTGCGGGCAGCACAGGCGCTGTGGAAAGCGGCTCCGCGCGCGCCGTTACATTGATCCGCGGTGCGGAGCTCGTAGCCGTACCGTGGAAAAACGGCGGCGGGCTCACACGCGAAATCGCGGCGTTTCCTGCGGATGCGGCGCTCGACACGTTCGTGTGGCGCGTGAGTGTGGCGGATGTCGCGCAAGCGGGGCCGTTCTCGCGATTCGCGGGCATCGATCGCACGCTCGTGTTGTTGTCCGGCGCGGGCATGTTGCTCGATGAGACCCGGCCGGACCACACGTTGAAGACCCACGCGCTGTCTCGGCCGCTCGACATTGCGCGCTTCAGTGGTGAGACGGCGATCGACGCGCGGCTTGTCGACGGTGCGACGCGCGACTTCAATCTGATGGTGCGTCGCGACTCGGCGCAGGGCGAGCTGGCAGTGTGGCGCGCGGCCCCGCACGAGACGCAGCCCGAACGGAGTTTGTCCGCCGACGTCGTGCTGCTTTACTGCGCGAATGGGCCGCTTGCCGTCACATTGGGCAATGCACACGATGATGCAAACCGTAATGCGCCCCCGCAGTGGCTGCAAACCGGCGACGCGTTGCGCATCGACGCGCCGAGCGGGTTGCGATGCAACCTGGAAGGCACGGGCGCGCTGCTCGCCGTCAGCATCCGCTACACGCAACGATGACCATGGTTCGCGCGTGCGTGACGTCGCACGGCAGCGCATGCGCGGGGACCTCCTTACACACGCAACGAGCTGCAAGAGCACGCGATGAAGCAAACCGTCTGGCATCAACTGAACTTGTGCCCTCAGGGCGATCCCGAACACACGCTGCGCGATGCCGCGATCGCGGTTCAAAACGGCAACATCGTGTGGCTCGGCGCTGCTGCCAGTTTGCCTGCGGAATACGCAGATTGGCCGCGCGAAAATCTGCATGGCGCGTGGGTGACGCCGGGGCTCGTCGATTGCCACACGCATCTCGTGTACGGCGGGCAGCGTGCCGATGAATTCGCGCAGCGCCTCGCGGGCGTCAGCTATGAAGAGATCGCGCGGCAGGGCGGCGGCATCGTGTCCACGGTGCGCGCAACGCGTGCCGCGACCGAAGACGAGTTGTTCCGGCAATCGGCCGCGCGACTCGAACCGTTGCTGGCCGAAGGCGTGACGGCAGTCGAAATCAAATCCGGTTACGGACTGGATCTGGACAGCGAGCGCAAGATGTTACGCGTCGCGCGCCAGCTGGGCGAACGTTATCCGGTGACGGTCTACACCACGTTCCTCGGCGCGCACGCATTGCCGCCCGAATTCGCAGGCCGCGCCGACGCGTATATCGACGACGTCTGCAACACCATGCTTCCCGCGCTCGCAGACGAAGGTCTGATCGATGCGGTCGATGTGTTTTGCGAGCGCATAGGCTTTTCACTCGAACAGAGCGAGCGTGTGTTCAATGCCGCCGCGCGCTACAAACTGCCGGTGAAAATGCACGCGGAGCAGTTGTCCAACGGCGGCGGCACGGCCCTCGCGGCGCGTCATCGGGCGCTGTCCGCGGACCACCTGGAGTTTCTCGACGAAGCCGGCGTCGCGGCAATGAAAGAAGCCGGCACGGTGGCCGTGTTGCTGCCGGGCGCGTACTACTTCATTCGCGAAACGCAATTGCCGCCGCTCGATCTGCTGCGGCGTTACGAGGTGCCGATTGCAATTTCGACCGACAGCAATCCCGGCACATCACCCACCACCTCGTTGCTGCTGATGATGAACATGGCGAGCACGCTGTTCCGCATGACCGTGCCTGAAGTACTGAAGGGCGTGACGTCGCATGCGGCGCGCGCGCTCGGCAAGGCGGACCGGCACGGCTCGCTCGAAGTGGGCCGCGCGGCCGACTTCGCGGTATGGTCGGTCGATTCGCTTGCGGAATTGGCTTACTGGATAGGGCGTCCGTTGTGCGCGCGGGTTGTGCGCGCGGGCGAGACTGTTTATCGTCCTTCGACACGCGACGCGAACTGAGCCGGGACCTGAGAGATGACACAAGCAAAACAAACGCTATTCGCGGAACACGCGTACCTGCCGGGCGGCTGGCGCCGCGACGTACTGCTGGAATGGGACATCGACGGAAACCTGACGACGGTCGAGCCCGACACACGCGACGTGCCTGCGTCAGTGGCCAGAGCAGCGGGTCCGGTAATGCCTGGCATGCCGAATCTTCATTCGCATGCGTTCCAGCGCGCAATGGCCGGCCTGACCGAATATCGTGGCTTATCGGCTACAGGCGCCACCGACAACTTCTGGAGCTGGCGCGATCTGATGTATCGCTTTGCCGCGCGTATCACACCCGAGGGCCTGGCCAGCGTCGCACAATGGCTCTACATCGAAATGCTGAAGGCAGGCTACACGTCGGTGTGCGAGTTCCATTACGTGCATCACACGCCGGACGGCGGCCGGTATGGCAACCCGGCGGAACTCGCGCAACGCGTGGTGGATGCAGCATCGGCGAGCGGCATCGGCATGACGATGTTGCCGGTGCTGTATCAATACAGCGGCTTTGGCGCGCGCGCGCCGCGCGACGACCAGCGGCGCTTCATCAATACGCCAGCCAGCCTGCTCCAACTGCTCGGCGCATTGCGCGCCGCGCGGCCTGAAAATGCGGCACTGCGCTACGGTGTAGCGCCGCACTCGTTGCGCGCCGTCTCCGAGCAATCGTTGCGCGAACTGCTCGGCGGGCTGGAAGGCAGTGCGCCGGTTCACATCCATATCGCCGAACAGACTGCCGAAGTCGACGCGTGCGTGGAAACAGAGGGCGCGCGTCCGGTCCAATGGCTGCTGGATCGTTTCGACGTCGACAGCCGGTGGTGCCTCGTGCACGCCACGCATGTCGATGCCAACGAGACGCTTGCGCTCGCGGGGAGCGGCGCGGTGGCCGGCTTGTGCCTGACCACCGAAGCGAATCTCGGCGACGGCCTTTTCCCCGCGCAAGAATATCTCGACGCGAAAGGGCGCATCGGCGTCGGCTCCGACAGTCATATCGGCGTGGACTGGCGCGCGGAATTGCGTCTGCTCGAATACGGGCAGCGTTTGACGCGCCGGCAGCGCAACGTGCTCGCGTCCGCGCAAATGCCGTATGTGGCAGACCGTCTTTTCGATGCGGCGCTCGAAGGCGGCGCGCAGGCAACGGGCCGCGCGACAGGCGCATTGCAAGTGGGTCATCGCGCGGACTGGCTGGTGCTCGACCCGAATCATGCGAGCATTGCCGAGCATGCGCCGAGCGCGTGGCTCTCGGGCGTTGTATTCTGCGAGCACGGCGAGACGCCCATCCGCGATGTGTACGCAGGCGGCGACAAGGTGGTCGACAATCGCCGGCATCGCGACGAAGAGGGCGCTTACGCGCGCTATCGCGTGGCGCTCGCCGACCTGCTGAAATGACGTAAAGCAGCGCATCGTGCATTACGTGGCTGCGTCACTGCAAAGATCCTGCGAAAGAGAACTGACATGACTGCTTCGAATACTCCGCCGGTTTTCACGCTGCATCAAGGAAGCCTGCCGTTGCTGATCTCGATCCCGCATGTAGGCACCGAAATCCCCGCCGACATCGCCGGAACGATGACGCCCGTAGCGTTTCGCACCGACGATTGCGACTGGCATCTCGACCGGCTCTATGCGTTCGCGAAACGCATGGGCGCGTCGATTCTCATGCCCACTTACGCACGCTATGTGATCGACCTGAACCGTCCGCCCGACGGAGCGAACCTCTATCCGGGCCAGGACACAACGGGACTCCTGCCCGTCGATACCTTCGACAAGGAGCCGTTGTACCTGGAAGGTCATCTGCCGGACGAGGCCGAAGTGGCCCGCCGTCGCGACGCTTACTGGGTGCCGTATCACGACGCCCTGGCGGGCGAACTTGCCGCGCTCAAAGCTCGCCATGGCAAGGTGCTGCTATGGGAGGCGCATTCGATCCGCTCGCATGTGCCGCGCTTCTTTGACGGACGCTTGCCGGACTTCAATTTCGGCACCTCGAACGGCGCAAGCGCGGTGGCGGGTTTGGGCGAGGAACTGGCGGCTGTCGTCGAGCGACATGGCGGCTATTCGGCTGTCGCTAACGGGCGCTTCAAGGGCGGCTACATCACGCGGCATTACGGGCAGCCTTCGCAAGGGGTGCACGCGGTGCAGTTGGAGTTGTCCCAGATCACCTATATGCAGGAACAGCCGCCGTACGCGTACGACGAAGCGCTTGCAGCGAAGGTCGAGCCGCTGCTCGAGCAACTGGTCGCAACGGCATCGGAGCGCGTCAAGGCGGGTTGACCGCGGCGTCTCACTTGCAGGCCTGCTGTTTTACCCTACTTCATCCATCATTTCCACGCGGTTCGCGGAGTTGCGCTTAAGCCTCGCGCAGCTTCCCCGCGTCGGCCCAGACCGCGAAGGTGTAACAGCGTGTGTCCGCGATTGCGCGCCGCGCCTTTCGCGCACAACGTATGGCGTTATGGCGTCCGCATCTGACGAATCACTGTGCGCCGCGCGAATCCGTCGATAAAAAAAGCCCCGCAAGTAGCGGGGCTTTGCGATGCGCGCGACGCGTGCGATGCGTTCGCGGCGGCCGTCGTGTCCTCGATGTGAGGGCAACGATTAGCGGCAGTGGCGTTCCCAGTGATGATGCACGCGCACCTTGTGGCACACCTGGTGGTGGTGATGCTCATAAGCTTGTGCGGGAGCGATTGCGCTGAGAGCAGCGGCGGCTGCGGCAATGGCCAGAACAATTTTCTTCATTACAAAACCCTTAATCAATGTTGGGAAACTCGCGGTGCAGCACGACCTATGCCGCACGGTTTGCAAGCATGCCACATCGGCGCGCGCGGAGCAGGAACGTCGTCCCGATGCAACGTGTCGAACAGCGCGGCGAAGGTAAAAAGGCTACGTGCATTGACATTGAGCGATGCAAGCCGGGTCGATTCACGGCTCCGTGTGCGATCGCGTGCGCCGCTTGCCAGTGAGGCCGTGCAACGGCTACCCTTTCAAAACGATGACGCTCGCAATGGCGTCGTCTTTACATCGGGCAAAAGATGGAAGACCCAGCGATGGAAGATTCCGACGAATTGCTGCTCCCGGTCTGGCGCGCGAATCTCGTGCTGTTGACGCGCGAGGTCGGCGCGGCCAGTCGTCTCGCGCGCATGATGACTTTCTCCGCGAGCTACCTGAAGTTGATGTTGTCCGGCCAGCGCGAATTCAGCGAGGAGTTCGTACGTGGCATAGAAGCGGTGACGGGTCTGCCGAATGGCTGGATGAACACGCCGCACACCGAAGCCGAGATCCCGCCCAACGCGCGCGAGGCGATCGACAATGAACAGCCCCTCGCGCGGTTTCGCGGCACCGCGCATCCCGTGCGGAAGAAGACCGTGCTGCGTCCGCCTGAACCGATTTTCGGCCAGGCGTCGCCTGCCAGACGCATCGAAGACGAAAGCATCGACGCCGAAACGCATCGACGCCAGGCGTATTTTCGCAAGGTCCGTGAACTCGCGGTGCAAGAAGTTCGCCGTTTCGAGCGGCACATCGTGCATGCGCCGGTTGAACTCGCGTCGTTGCGATCGAGAGTGGAAGACGTGATTGCCGCCGCGGATGCGGACGATCCGATCCAGGCCGATCTTGCGGGGCGGCTTGAGCAGATCGAGAAGCATCGGCATCTGCTGCTCAGGCATGTCGAGAGATTGCAGGCTCTGCTCGGCCAACTCGGTGAAGGCGATTGATGATTGATTGGCGGCGCGGGGAACATTGTTGATGATGCGCTACCGGGCGTGCCTGCACATCGCCGCCGCGCTTGCCTTGTGCGCGGCGGCCGCTACCGCTTTTGCTGCAGACACGCGATCGGACCCATCCGGCGACGACCGTGCGCCTTACACCACTGAGCGCGACGTCCATCTCTTCACGATCCAGAAAGACGGTTCTATCGAGGAACACGACGACAGCGTGCTGCGTGCGAACACGACGAGCGGCGTGGACGACATCGCGCAACGCTATGTATGGTTCAACAAGGACATCGAGCAGGTGCAACTGCTCGCGGCCGAGACGATCGACACCGACGGTGCGACGCACGCGGTTGGTCCAGAAGCGATCCGCGATATTCAGGAGCCGCGCTCGGCGGGCGCGCCGAGCTTTCAGGACGGCGTGTTGCGCACCGTGATTTTTCCCGGCGTCGAGCCCGGTTCGCGCGTGCATCTCACGTTTCGCAAGACGCGCGCAAAGCCGTTGCAGGCGGGTACCTTCGCCTACCTCGTAGAGCCGACGAGCGAACCCGTCGAGGAACAGCGCCTGATCTTCGATCTTCCCGCCGACGTGCCGCTCTATGCCGACGCGCGTGGCTATACCGCGTTGCCGCCGGTCACGGCGAACGGCCGCACGCGCTACGAATTCGACTACCGGCACGGACCGTATGCGCGGCTCGAAGCGGGCGCCGTCGGCTACGCGAATTGGGGCGATCGTCTGATGGTGTCGACCGTGCCCGACTTCGCGAGCTTCGCCGCACGTTACCGCGGACCCGCGGCCGACGCCACCTTCAACGATCCGGCCATCGTGCAGCTTGCGCAGTCGCTCACCGCGCGTGCCGCCGATCCGCGCGAGAAGGCGCACATCCTTTACGACTGGGTACGCATGAATATCCGCTACGTCGCGCTCTTTCTAGGCGAGACGGCGGCGATTCCGCACAAGGCGGCTGACATCCTGCGTAACCGTTATGGCGACTGCAAGGATCACGTCGCGCTTTACAGCGCGTTGCTGGCCGCCGTCGGCATCCGCAGCGAGGCCGTCCTGCTCAATCTCGGGCCGTACTACAGCTTGCCGGACGTGCCGGGCTATGGCGCGAGCGCGATCAATCATGCGATCGTCTGGATTCCTGATCTTTCGCTGTACGCGGACACGACGGCGGGCGGCGTGGGCTTCGGTTATCTGCCGGCGGCGGCGATGGACAGGCCGGTGCTGCTGGTCGGCGAGGGCGTGCTATCGCGCACGCCGGCCACTCAGGTGCGCGAGCGGCGCGCGCGCGTGCAGATCGACGTCGACGAAAACGGCACTGCCGACTACGCGTACCGGGTGGAAGACGCGGGCTTTACTGCGGAGATCGAACGCAATGTCTTTCGACGCGCTTCGCGTCAGCGCACGCAACAGATTGCCGCCAACCGTCTGTTGCAGACCGGCCTGCATGGCACCGCGCAGTTACGTACCGGCGAAGTTGCGGTGACCGACGGGCCGTTCGCGACGTGGGTGCAAGGCAAGGTCGAGCATTTCGTATGGACCGACGGCACCACGGCCATGCCGACGCTCACGAGCTTCTCAGGCGGCATGGGCTCGCAGGTGCAGGCGTGGCTCGCGGAGCCGGTGCGCACGCAGCCGTGGGCATGCATCGGCGGAGACTTCGACGAAACACTGGAAATCACATTGCCGCGCTTCGCCAACGTGACCGATA
>JGI25156J39149_1000995_pt1 | contig 13389 bp, 8 predicted proteins | sample AraplaCL_Col_mMS_FD_39149 | JGI IMG/M metagenome (IMG submission 39149)
CCGATTCCCGATTTACGACTCAATCAATTCGACCAGCCGCCGTCCACGACGTGCACGGTGCCGGTAGTGAAAGACGATTCGTCCGAAGCGAGATAAAGCGCCAGCGCGGCGATTTCTTCCGGNTCGCCCAGGCGGCCCATCGGCTGGCGCTGGACGAAGCTGCGCCAGTTGGCTTCTTCGTCGCCGCCCAGCGCTCGCACGCGATCGCCTAGCGAGGGTGTTTTCACCGTGCCGGGACAGATCGCATTGCAACGCACGCCGCGCGTGACGAAATCGGCGGCGATCGAGCGNGTGAGGCCGATCACGGCNGCCTTGGTGGCGGTGTAGGCGAAGCGGTTCGGCACGCCCTTGATGCTGGAGGCCACCGAGGACATGTTGATGATGCTGCCCTTGCCGCGCTCGAGCATGTTCGGCAGCACGGCCTTGCACAGATGGAACATGCCGTCGACGTTGATGGTGAACGAGCGGCGCCAGCTGGCGTCATCCGTGTCCAGGATGGTGCCGGCGTGCACGTAGCCGGCGCAGTTGAACAGCACGTCGAACGGATCGCTTTCGTTCACCAGCGCCTGGATTTGCCCGGCGTCGGTGACGTCGAGCGTGCGNGTGGCGATCGACGGATGCTCGGCGGCGAGGCTGGCCAGCGCATCGGCGTTGATGTCGGTGGCCAGCACCGTGGCGCCTTCTTTTGCAAAGAGCAGCGCAGTGGCGCGGCCGATGCCGGCGCCGGCGGCGGTGATGAGTGCGTGTTTGCCGGAAAGGCGGCCGCTCATGGGGTTTTCTCCTTGTTTTGATCCGCGCGTAACGTCGCGGGGTCGTGGCTTGCGTTCAAGGGTGGGGCATCCGGTACGCGGTGCAGATCAACCTCCAGCGCATAAAAGCGCACGGCGTTGGCCGCGAAGACGTCTGCCTGCGCATGCTTGGCGTAACGCCCGGTCAAGCGCATGGCCAGCTGCAGCCAATGCGCGTAATCGGCATGCGTGGTCAGCACCGGCCAATCGCTGCCCCACATCAGGCGCCCGCTGCCGAAATGCGCGAACAGTTCGGCGGCATAGCGTTCGANGGCGTCCTCGTGCGCGGGCTTGCCCAGCAAGGTGAGCAGGCCGGAAAGCTTGCAGTACAGCTGCGGATGCTGGGACAGCTCGCCGATCCAGCGCGCCCATGCATCGAAGTGATCGTCGCCGATCGCCGGNTTGCCGGCATGATCCAGCACCATCTTCAACTGCGGATGCCGTTGCAGGCGGCGCAACAGGGCGGGGTACTGGCGCATGTCGACCAGGGCGTCGAAAGCAAGGCCGCGCGCNTGGATGCAGTCGAACGCGCGATCCAGGGACGGCCTGGCCAGCCATTCGGCATCGGCCANGTCCTGCGCCATCGGGCGCAATCCGCGCAGCAGGCCGTTGCCGTCGCGGATCAGTGCATCGATGCGCGCTTCAACGTCGCCNGCTTCCATGTCGACCCAGCCGACCACGCCGACCACGGCCGGATCTTCGTGCGCCAGCTCGAACAGATAACGCGTTTCCGGNTCGGTCGGTGCGGCTTGCACCAGCACGCTGAACTGCACGCCGGCCGCCGCGCGCTGCATGCGCAGATCGTTCGGCAGGAACGCTTGCTGCAAGCTGGCCGGCGCCTGCGCAAGCCAGCCGTAGTCGCCGCGCGCCGGTTGCCAGTAATGCTGGTGCGCGTCGACGATGGTCATGGCGTGGGCACGCCGTCCAGCAACAGGCCGGCCTCGCGCAGGGCGCGCCAGGCGTCGGCGGGAATGGGCGCACGGATGCGTGCGGCCGCCTGGTCCACTTCGGCGATCGAACGCAAGCCGCACACCACGCTCGCCACNGCCGGATGCGCCAGCGGAAACTGCAGCGCGGCAGCGCCTACGTCGGTGTGCGAGCGGGCCAGCACATCGTAGAACCGTTGNGCGCGCGCCACGGTCGCATCATCCGCCGGCGCGTAGTTGTAGAACGTACCGGGNCCTTGCGCGTTGCCGAGCAAGCCGGAGTTGTACGGCCCCGCCGCCAATATCGCGACGCCGCGCGCTTGCGCTTGCGCCATCACGGCCTGGCTGTGTTGCTGTTCAAACAGNGTGTAGCGCCCGGCCAGCATGATNACGTCGAGCGGAAAGCGCGGCATCACGTCCAGGCAGATCGCTTCTTCGTTCACGCCGATGCCGATCGCCTTGCAGGCGCCCTGGGCGCGCAGCTCCGCCATCGCTGGCAGCGCTTCGTCCAGCGCCTGGCGCAGGATCGCGGCGTGGTGTTCGCCATGCGTCAGCGCGCCGATGTCGTGCAGCAGCAGTACTTCGATGTGGTTGGTACGCAGGCGTTGCAGGCTCGCTTCAAAGGAGCGCAATACGCCATCGCGGCTGTAATCGAAGCGGGCACGGTGGCCGTCGACGATGAANCCGTCGCCATGATGCTTCTGTTGTGCATCGTCCTCGATCAGCCGGCCTACCTTGGTCGACAAGGTGTAGCTCGTGCGCGGCATGTCGCCGAGCGCTGCGCCAAGCCGCGATTCGCTGAGCCCGTAGCCGTAGTAGGGCGCCGTATCGAAATGCCGGATGCCGCATTGCCAGGCATGCGCAATGGTGGCGGTGGCGGCAGCGTCGTCCACCGATTCGTACAGGTTGCCCACCGGCGCGCCGCCGAACGACAGCTGCGAGGCCAGCCATGCAGCTGTCCCGGCGCTGGCTTTGCCCGCTTCCGGCTTGGTCGTTGATACCGCCATTCGTCCTCACGATCAGCTGCTGAATCGCCCACGGCAACGCAGTCCGGTGCGCTTGCCGACTTTGTATGCGCGCATCATCGCGCATCTCGTTCGCTGTGTATATGTAAACAAGTAATTTATAGGTGTGTGCGGATGCGCGCTACATGTCCTTGCGGGCCAGGTTCGAAAAAAGTTGTTGCAATTGGATTTCGCTCGATCTAAAACATATATGAAATTNCATTTTGCTAATGAACACGCCGCTGGNGAGGGGTCGCCAGGCGGGTCCAGGCACGGTGGGGAGGCGCGACGGTATGCGGTTTTCAAGCAAAAAAGCCGGCCATACGGTGGTTTCGACCGGCCTGGCCTGCGCCCGTGGGGCTGCGCTGATGGCGGTGGACCTGGCGCCCGATCAGGTGCCGTCGGCCATCGAGCGGATGGCCGCGCGGCAGCTGGCGCCTGCAATTAGTTGCGATGGCAACTTTCTGGCCGCCGACATTGGCGGTACCCACGTCCGGCTCGCCCTGGTCACGCGGACGGCGGACCAGCCGCCGACATTGGCCGCCTACCGCGTGTACCCGTGCGCGGATCATCCGCACCTGGAAGACATCCTCCGCAGCTTCTGTACCGACGTCGGCATGCAGCCGCGCGAGCTGGTGCTGGCGTGCGCCGGCTACGTACATGCCGGTTCGGTGATCAACAAGAACCTCGCGTGGCCGGTACTGCCACACGTGCTGAAAGAGCGGCTGCAACTGGACCACGTCTGGGTGCTCAACGATCTGCAGGCATTGGCATATGCCGTCGGGCAGGGGGCGGCGAACGATGCCGTCGTGCTCAAGGCATCCACCGCCCCAGCCACGCAAGCAGGGCCGATGNTTATCGTTGGGCCGGGCACGGGCCTGGGCGCCGCAGTGTGGCTGCCTGGAAAGCCGCCGCGCGTGATCGCTACCGAAGCCGGACACACGCAGTTGTCCGCGCGCATCGGCCGGGAGCAGCAGGTATTGGCGCAACTCGCGCCGCCGGACACGCATGTCTCGCACGAGATGCTGCTGTCGGGTCCGGGCCTGCATCGCATCTACACCGCCTTGTGCGCCATCCATGACCGCTATCCCTCGCTGCACGAGCCGCANGCAGTCAGCGCCGCGGCGATGGCCGGCCGCGATGCGATCGCGCACGAGGCACTCACTTTGCTCTGTGGCTGGCTAGGTTCGTTCGCGGCGGACCTTGCCATGCTCTACGGCGCCACCGGCGGCATCTGTCTCGCCGGTGGTTTTCTTTTCCAGATCGCCGATTTCCTGCGCAGCAGTCCGTTGCTCGACCGCTTTCTCGACAAGGGCGTCATGCGCCCCTTTCTGCAGAACGTGCCGATCCGTGTGATGGACCACGGCCATCACGGGGTGCTGGGCGCGGCCGGCTGGCACATCGATATACATAACGACGCTCGTACGGGAGACGGGCGCAACCGCTGCATCGAAGTCAACGATGCAGTTCTTCATCCAGGTTGCTGAGGCCGTTGCGGGGACGCTCGGACGCCTGGACCAACAAGCAACAGTGCTGAAGCTCGGGGAGAGCAAGGTATGACATTTCGCAGGTCGGTTTTGACTTTAAGCATTTTGTGTGGGTTGAGTATCGGTGTTCACGCGCAGGATGCTGCGCAGAACGCCAACGGCAGTGCATCGTCGCCGCAGCAGGAACAGAAGAAAGACACCCGGACGCTGCAGACGATCACCGTCACCAGTTATCGCGGGAGCCTGGACAAGGCGTTGAACATCAAGCGCGAATCGGGCGCCATCGTGGATGCCATCAGCGCGGTGGATATCGGCAAGTTTCCAGATACCAACGCGGCCGAATCGCTGGCGCACTTGCCGGGCATNACGGTGGACCGCCAGTTCGGCGAAGGCGAGAAAGTAAGCATCAACGGCACCGATCCGGCGCTGAACCGCGTGTTGCTCAACGGCCAGACCATCGCTTCGGGCGACTGGGGCGGCAACCCCACCGACACCAGCGGCCGCACCTTCAACTACACGCTGCTGTCGCCGGAAATCATCGACACGATGGAAGTGTACAAGTCGCCCGAGGCGCGCATCGACGAAGGCAGCATCGGCGGCACGGTGATCATCAAGACGCGCAAGCCGCTGGACCTGCCGGCCAATACGCTGCGCGGTTCGGCCGGCTACAACTACAACGACCGTTCGGGGCAGGGCAATCCGCGCGGCTCGGTGCTGTATAGCTGGAAGAACAGCAGCGATACCTTCGGNGCGNTGGTNTCGGTGACGCACGANAAGGAAAACCTGTCGCGCGCCGGTATCGAGTTCTTCGGCTATACGCACGGCTACAACTACAACAGCGACGGCACGCTCAACGCCAAGAACAGCATTCCCGCCACGGCGACGATTACCGGCAGTGGCGACGTGGGCACCGCCAAGATTCCGGTCGGCATCAACAGCTCCTATTTCCAGCAGACGCGCGAGCGCAACGGCCTGCAGACGGCGCTGGAATGGCGGCCGAACGACAAGAACGAATTCAACCTCACTGGCCTTTACATCAAGGGCACCTACAACAACTACAGCGAATCGGAATACGTGTGCCCGGGTTGCAACGACCTCGGCAAGGTCAGCGCGGCCAANGTGAGCGGTGGCTACATAACTTCCGGCACGGTGTCGCCCAATACCAGCTGGGGCCAGCCCTACGCGGAACTGGATGCGAACTATCGCGTCTCCCACGTCGACACCAAGAGCCTCAACCTCAAGCACGACTATTACGGCGATGCGTGGACNTTCGAAAGCCAGGTGGGCTACACCAGCGCCAGCGGCGGCAAGGACCCCGAATACCTGATGAAGTACCTGCTGCAGCAGGGTGGCTACAACTTCGCGTACAACGGCGTGAACACCAGCGTCAACTACGACAACGCCAGCGCCAGCAANTGGGGCCTGGCGGCCGGGCAGCAGGCTGGCGGCATCTACTACCAGCGCACCGGCGATCGCGAGAAATACGCGCAGTTCGACGCCACGCGCGATTTGAGCTGGGGACCGTTCAACGAAGTGTTGCTGGGCGCCAAGTACCTGGACCACGACAACAACACCAATGCCTACGGCAATTCGATCTTCGCCACCAGCGACATCCTGCTCACACAGTTCAATCCGGGCGGCACGCCCAANGGCCTGTTCGACGGCCTGGGCGCCAGCGGCAATCTCACNAACTGGGCCACCGCCGACCTGGGCGACGTGCAGAGCTACCTCAAGTCGCTGCCGCAGGGCGTCTACAAGATTGACTACGGTTCTTCGTTCAACGTGCGGGAAGTCACCAAGGACCTGTATGCGCAGTTGAACTTCAAGAGCGACATCGGCCTGCGCGGCAACTTCGGCCTGCGCTACGTCGACACCGTCGATCATGCNCATTACTGGAACAGCCCCGATAACGGCACCACTTGGGACCAGACCGGCAAAAGCTCCAGCTTCAAGCGCCCGCTGCCCAGCTTCAACCTGATCTATGACCTGGACAGCAACAAGGTGCTGCGTTTCTCGGCATCCAAAGTGATTGCGCGCCCGCGCTATGCCGATCTGGCCGGCGCATACAGCATTGACGACAACAGCCAGACGGCAAGTGGCGGCAATCCGAACTTGCGGCCATACCAGTCGACCAATTTCGACTTCTCGGCCGAATGGTATTTTGCGCCGACCAGCCTGCTTTCGAGCGAGTTCTTCTATCGCCATATCGGCACGTACATCATCACCACCACTACCGAGCAGCAGTTGTATGACGCGAAGACCGGCCAGGTGGCCACCTACTCGGTCAGCTCACCGGTCAACGCCGCCAACGCCGACGTGCGCGGCATCTCGCTGCTGTACCAGCAGGAACTTGGCCTGGGCTTCGGCGTGCAGACCAACTTCACCTATGCGCACGCCAACACCACCAACGGCTACAACATGCCGTACCTGTCGCGCGACACGATCAACATCATTCCGTACTACGAGCACGGTCCGTGGTCGGCGCGCGTCAATTACAGCTACCGTTCGCCATATTTCACCCAGGTCGGCCGGCTGAACTCGCAGGTGTTTACGGACGGCTACAAGGAACTGGATTTCACCGTCGCCTACCAACTCAACAGCTGGATGGGTCTTACGGCCAGCGCCACCAACCTGCTGGATTCCACCTATTACTGGTACAACGGCGTGAAGTACGCACCGATCGGCATGTACAAGAATGGCCGCACGTTCTCGCTTGGCGTGAACTTCAAGTTGTAAGTTTTTGCAGTACCGGTCGCAGCAGGTTCCTCTTTCCCCTTACTGCTGCGACCGGATTTTTTTATTTCAGACTCATGCGGCAACGCTACGAACTTAGGGTTCGCGGCGGTATTACTTTTAGGAGGGATTCGTCATTCCGGCGAACGCCGGAATCCAGTTTGAATATGCTGTGCGAAGCACACAGAACTTTTTTATATTGTGTGCTGCGCACGTTATTTTTCACCGGATTCCGGCGTTCGCCGGAATGACGAATGCGGGTTTTCGGCGGCAAGGCATTCAATAAAGGCTTGTCATCACGCGCGTTGCTGGCATGATGGATCGCTTGAGCCACATCGGGAGAGGGTCGAAGATGAAACGGTCTTTGTTTTACCTGGGCGTGGCGCTGGCCTTCGCGGCAGGCGTCGCCACCGCGCAACAGTCGTCGACGGCGCCGACGGCCAAGACCCTCTCTCCCGAACAGGCNGACCAGATCTGGCAGCACGCCACCGCCAAATTCGAGCNGCAACGCAAGGCCATTCTCGCCCGCGTCGCGCAGCACCTGGGCGACGGCCCGTTCCGTCCTGACTGGGTGTCGCTGCAGCAGTACAGCGCGCCGCAATGGTACGACGATGCGAAATTCGGCATTTTCATCCACTGGGGCGTGTATTCGGTGCCNGCGTTCGGCAGCGAGTGGTACTCGCGCAACATGTATCAGCAGAACACGGCCGATTTTGCGCATCATGTGGCCACTTACGGCCCGCAGTCCAAGTTCGGCTACAAGGATTTCATCCCCATGTTCAAGGCGGAGCATTTCGATCCGCAGGCATGGGCTGCATTGTTCAAGCAGGCCGGTGCGCGCTACGTGATTCCGGTGGCGGAGCATCACGACGGCTTCGCGATGTACAACTCGCAACTGTCGGAATGGACNGCGGTGAAGATGGGGCCNCACCGCGACGTCATNGGCGAGCTGGAAAAAGCGGTTCGCGCGCAAGGCATGCATTTTGGCGTATCGTCGCACCGCGCCGAGCACGACTGGTTCTTCGACGGCGGCCGCACCTTCGACTCCGACGTGAACGATCCGCGCTATGCGGGNCTGTATGGGCCGGCCGAAGCGCATCTGTCCAAGAATGACCAGGACCTCTACAACGACTGGACCTACGTCTCGCAAGCCTGGTTGGACGACTGGCTGGCGCGCACGGCCGAACTCATCGATAGCTATCACCCGGACATTCTNTATTTCGACTGGTGGATCGGCCATCCCACCTTCCGCAATACCTTGCCGAAGATGCTGGCTTACTACTACAACGAAGGCGCCAAGCGCAGCGGCGTGGTCGTCAATTACAAGATCGGCGATTTTGCCGAGGGCGCCGGCACGCTGGATATCGAGCGCGGGCAGTTGACCGGCATCCAGCAGGCGCATTGGCAAACCGATACCTCCATCAGCAACGCCTCCTGGGGCTACATCAAGGGCGATACCTACAAATCGCCGAAGGAACTCATCCAGTTGCTGGTGGACGTGGTCAGCAAGAACGGCAATCTGCTGCTCAACATCGGTCCGCGTGCGGACGGCACCATTCCGGAAGACGCGCAGAAGATCCTGCTGGCGATGGGCGGCTGGCTGAAAANCAACGGCGACGCGATCTACGCCAGCAAGCCATGGCGAACCTTTGGCGAAGGCCCCACCGAGGTGGTCGGCGGCACGTTCCAGGACACCAAGACCAAGCCGTACACGGCGCAGGATTTCCGTTTCACCACCAAGGATGGCGCGCTGTATGCGATCGAGCTGGGCTGGCCGGAAGACGGCAAGGCGGTCATCCANTCGATCAAGCCCGACGACCACGTGCGCGCGGTAAGCCTGCTNGCCGACGGCCAGCGCGTGTCATGGCAGCAACAGGCCGACGGCCTGCACCTGACGCTGCCCGCAAAACCGGTGGGCGACTACGCCTACGTCTATCGCATTGAACTGGCCAAGTGACATGAAAAAGTTCGCCTGCTTTCTCGCGGCTGCATTGGCATGCAGCGTGGCTTATGCCAAACAGCCGACGGCGTTGTTCTATTTGATGAGCACGCAGAAGTCGACCAACTCCTTCACGGCGCACATCGACAAGATCGGNGTGCTGGTGCCCACCTGGTACCAGGTGGACGGCCAGGGCCTGGTGAACGGCGGTCCGGACAACTATGTGCTTGACCTGGCNAGGCAGCATCGCTTGCCGGTGACGCCGATCATGTCCATGTCGGCCGGGCGCAGCGGCTTTCACGCACTGCTGCATGATGAAACCGCCAAGCAGCANCTGATCGATGCGATGCTGCAGCAGGCCACCGAACATGGCTACGCCGGCTATCAGTTCGACTTNGAAAGCATCGCGTGGACCGATCGCGATGCGTACACCTTGCTGGTGAAGCAGACGGCCGAAGCCTTGCACAAGCANGGCCTGACGCTCTCCATCGCCGTGGTGCCCAACGCGCCCGGGCATGCGGGCGANGGCGCGTTTTCCAAATGGATGTGGCAGTACTGGCGCGGCGCCTACGACCTGGCTGCGCTCGGCAAATATGCCGATCTTGTTTGCCTGATGACCTACGANCAGCACACGCGCTGGACCACGCCAGGTCCGGTGGATGGCATGCCGTGGATGCTCAAGCAACTGCAGTACNCCTTGACGCTGGTGCCGAAGCAGAAGCTTTCACTTGGCATCGCGCTGTACGGCTATCGCTGGTACACCGGCGATCCNGTACGCCCCGACGGCAGCGAAGCGTCCAATATCTCCGCCACCTACATCGATGCCGACGAATCCATCCCGCTGGCGCAGGAACAGAAGGCCGTCGTGCAATGGGACCCGGTGGAGCACGAGTCCTGGTATTACTTCTACCGCGACGACATGCGCGANTGGGTGTTCATGCCCGACGCGCACGCTTTCCGCGACCGCTATGCGCTGGTGAAGCAGTACGGCCTGGAAGGGTTTTGTTCCTGGGTGCTGGGAGCGGAAGATCCGAAGGTGTGGGACGAATTGCCCGTGGTGGAGCGTTGAACAAAGGCCGCGGGCCAGCGTAGGTTGGCGGTGAGTGCATGCGAACCCCAGCGTGGTCATGTAGATGGCGATGTTGGGGTTCGGCAATGCCTCACCCCAACCTACGTTGGCTTTCCGTGAACGCATGGACGTAATGGCACTAAACTTAAGCGTCATTGCTCCATGGCTTGCCGNGATTTGCNCCCTCCCCTGCGACAGTAGGGGAGGGCTGGGGTGGGGTTGCTTGTGCTTTAGCGTGTAGCCGAATGTCGCTACGGCTTCTGATAACAAGCAGCAATGCGGCAACGTCGGGCTCTTGCTGCTCGCTGCGCTCGCACCCCACCCCAACCCTCCCCTACTTCGCAGGGGAGGGGGCACATCACTGCAAGCGTCGAGATACACGCTTAAATTAGTGCCATTGCGCATAGACGGAGTTGAAAACGATGCCGGTGAATTTCCCGCGTACAGCACTCCTGAGCATCCTGATCGTCGCCACCAGCGCTGCGCGCGCCGAGGATGAAACGCCCCAGGCCAAGGCCGCCGCGCTCGTCGCCCAGATGACGCTGCCGGAAAAAATCGCCCAGGTACAAAGCGGCGCGCCGGCGATACCGCGCCTGGGCGTCGCTGCTTACGACTGGTGGAGCGAAGGCCTGCACGGTATTGCGCGCAACGGTTACGCCACGGTGTTTCCGCAGGCGATCGGCCTGGCTGCCAGCTGGGATGCGCCATTGCTGCACAGGTGGGCACCACCGTGTCCACCGAGGCGCGCGCCAAGTTCAACGCCGTCGGCGCCGGCCGCGATCACGCGCGCTACGACGGGCTCACCATCTGGTCGCCCAACATCAACATCTTCCGCGACCCGCGCTGGGGCAGGGGGCAGGAGACCTACGGCGAGGATCCTTTCCTCACCGGCCAGCTTGCCGTGCATTTCATCCGCGGCATTCAAGGCGACGATCCGCAGCATCCGCGCGCCATCGCCACCCCCAAGCATTTCGTGGTGCATAGCGGCCCGGAAGCGGGCCGGCACGGTTTCGACGTGGATGTGTCGCCGCACGATCTGGAAGCCACCTATCTGCCCGCATTCCGCGCAGCCGTCACCGAAGGCCACGCCGATTCGGTTATGTGCGCGTACAANGCCCTGCACGGCACGCCGGTATGCGCGGATGCCGACCTGCTGACGTCACGGCTGCGTCATGACTGGGGCTTCAAGGGTTTTGTCGTTTCCGATTGCGATGCGATCGACGACATGACCAAGTTCCACTACTTCAAGCCCGACAATGCGCAGTCTTCGGCCGCATCCATCCAGGCCGGCACCGATCTGGATTGCGGCTATGCCTATGCCGATCTGCTCGAGGCGGTGCAAAAGGGTTACGTCAAGGAAACCNTCGTCGACACCGCGCTCGCCCGGCTGTTTGCGGCGCGTTACCGCCTGGGNGAATGGGGCGATGGCNAGCGTCCGTATGACGGCATCGGCGTGGATCAGGTGGACAGCCCGGCGCATCGTCGCCTCGCCTTGCAAGCGGCATTGGAATCCATCGTGCTGTTGAAGAACCAGCACGGTACGTTGCCCTTGCGCGCCGGTACGCGCATCGCCGTGATCGGCCCCAACGCCGACACGCTGGAAACCCTGGAAGCCAACTATCACGGCACGGCGCGCGCACCGGTGACGCCGCTTGCCGGCCTGCGCGAGCGCTTTGGCGAAGACCGCATTCGTTATGCGCAAGGTGCGCCGATTGCCGAAGGCGTCCCCATTCCCGTTCCCGAAACGGCGCTGCGCACGGCGGGCGGGAGCGCCGGTCTCACCGGCGACTATTTCGACAACGCCGATTTCAGCGGCAAGCCCGCGATGACGCGTACCGATCGGGTGATCGATTTCGATTGGGATCAGGTCACACCCATCGGTGACAAACGCAGCGATCGTTACGCGGTGCGTTGGACCGGCGAATGGCTGCCTCCTGCAGCGGGCGACTACACGCTGGCGGTGCAGGTGGACCGCTGCTTCGACTGCAACAACCAGCATGATCCGGTGCGCTTGTACGTCGATGGCCATAAGCTGCTCGACAACAACAGCGGCGAAAACTCGCCCATGCAGGTGCAGATGCACGTTACCGATGCGCGTCCGCATGCTATCAGCCTGGAATACGTGCATAGCGGCCACGACCAGGGCGTGCGCCTGCAATGGCTGGCGCCGGAGTCGGCGCAACTGGCCAAGGCGGAAGCGGCCGTGCGCGATGCCGACAGCATCGTTGCCTTCGTCGGCTTGTCGCCGGACGTGGAAGGCGAAGAACTGCAGATCGACGTGCCCGGTTTCAACGGCGGCGATCGCACCGACATCGGCTTGCCGCAGCCGCAGCAGGCCTTGCTCGAGCGCGCCGCCGCCAGCGGCAAGCCGCTGATCGTGGTGCTGATGTCGGGCAGCGCCGTGGCGCTGAACTGGGCCAAGCAGCACGCCGACGCCATCGTGGCGGCCTGGTATCCGGGCGAAGAGGGCGGCCGCGCCGTGGCGCAGGTACTGGCCGGCGACTACAACCCCGGTGGACGCCTGCCCGTTACCTTTTATCGTTCCACGCGCGACCTGCCGCCCTTCGTCAGCTATGCGATGAAGGATCGCACCTATCGCTACTTCACCGGCACGCCGCTTTATCCGTTCGGTTACGGCCTGAGCTACACGCGCTTCACCTATGCGCAGCCGCAGTTGTCGGCCACCANGCTCGCAGCAGGCAAGCCGCTGACGGTAAACGCGGTCGTGCGCAACGATGGCGGCCGCGACGGCGACGAAGTGGTGCAGCTGTATCTGGATGCGCCGGATGATGCGCTGGCGCCGCGCCATGCGCTGGTGGGTTTCCAGCGCGTNCACCTGCGCGCCAACGAGCAGCGGCGCGTNACCTTCGAGCTGTCGCCGCGGCAACTCAGCCATGTCGATGCGCAAGGACNGCGCGCAGTGGAAGCGGGACATTACCGCCTGTTTGTCGGCGGCGGCCAGCCGGGTGATGCAGAAGGCGTGACGGCGGCGTTCACCGTCGACGGGCATATGGCGTTGCCGAAATAACCGGCACGCGCATCATGGCAAGCCTCGAGAATCCCGCCCAAGCAACAAGCGGCTGCATGACCCATATGCGGAAAACCATCCGAACGCTGAGCGCCGCATGCATGCTTGCCTGGGCCGGCCTGTCGACGTGTGCGACAGCAAGCACGCCCATCACCATTGAAGGCGCGCATTTCGTCCGCGCCGGCAAGCCGCATCAAATCATCTCCGGCTCGATGGATTTCCAACGCATCCCACGCGCCTACTGGCAGGANCGCCTGCGCAAGGCGCGCGCGATGGGCTTGAATGCCATCACCACCTACGTGTACTGGAACCTGGTGGAACCCACGCCGGGGCAATTCGATTTCAGCGGCGGCAACGACGTGGCAGCCTTCGTGCGCATGGCGCAGAACGAAGGGCTCGACGTGATCGTGCGTCC
>JGI25156J39149_1000999_pt1 | contig 13352 bp, 9 predicted proteins | sample AraplaCL_Col_mMS_FD_39149 | JGI IMG/M metagenome (IMG submission 39149)
GAAGCGGCGCTGCTGGCGCTTGCCGAGAAGGGCGTACTGCCGCGTCGCTACCTGATCCTTGAACCCAGCGCCGACTTGCGCGAGCGCCAGCGCGAGCGGCTGACCGCCGCCTTGCCGGCACAGGTGAGCACGCGCGTGGCGTGGATCGATCGTCCGCCCGAGGAAAACTGGCGCGGCATCCTGTTCGCCAACGAAGTGATCGACGCCTTGCCCACCACGCGCTTCGTCATNCGNGNTGGCGAGGTCTACGAGGAATACGTCACGCTCGATGGCGAAGCGCGGCTGATGCGCNTCGATCGTCCTGCCGACGCCCTGGTGGCCGGCGCCGTGCGGCACGTCGAACGCGACCTCGGCCACCCGTTGGCGGACGGCTATCGCTCGGAAATCCTGCCGCAACTGCCCTACTGGATGCAGGCCATCGCCGGNTCGCTCGAAGCGGGCCTGATGCTGTTCATCGACTACGGTTATGTGCGCCGCGAGTTCTATTTGCCGGAGCGGCAGGACGGCACGCTGATGGCGCACTACCGCCACCGCGCCCACAGCGATCCGCTGCATCTGCCGGGTCTCAACGACCTCACCGCGTCGGTCGATTTCACCGCCCTGGCCGAAGCCTGCAACAACGCCGGTTTTGACGTGGCGGCCTATCTGCCGCAAGCCCATTTCCTGATTGCCGCCGGCTTGCAGGACGTCTTCGAGCACGCCTACGAACANGCNCCCGACGACGCNGCGCGCCATCGCCTCGCCCAGCAAGTGAAAAAACTCACNCTGCCGGACCAGATGGGCGAGCGGTTCCAGGCGATGCTGCTGGCNCGCGGCCTGCCTGCATTGCCGCTGCCGGCGGAGTTGTTGGCAGCGGACCAGGGTGGGCGGCTTTAGCCCGCGTTTCGTCTGGCGTGGTGTGGGCTTCCAGCCAGTAAAAGACCGGGCGCCCGTCCAGCGTGGCAAAGCTGCGTTCGGTGACTCCCTGCAGGCCTGCCTCGCGTAATCGCTGTGCATAACGGTCTCGATCAACGGCATGCCAGTACACCAGTCGAAAGTCGCTGGAGCCATCANGCTTGAGTTCATCAAGTGTTTCGGGTGATGCATCCAGGACGTAGCGANCCCTGTTTTCCGTGAGCAGGCAAAAAGAGGTAAAGAACCCCCATTCGGGNAAAAGGTAGACAACGTTCGAGGGTGCGTGCCGTGCCTGCAGTGCCATCTGCGTCAGNGCAAAAGTGCTCATGCCTTCCCCGCCGCTGCGGATCAGGTTTTCATGGAATGCATATTGCTGTGACGCATTGCCAAGCGCGCAGCCGATACCCGCAATACTCACTGTCGCGGCCTGCATGAGGCGATTCATCCGAGGCCGGGGGATTAGATTGGCCAGCAGTGATATTGGCAGCAGGTAAGCGAAGGGAACCAATACACAAAAGTGGTGCGCCCATAAGCGTGACCCAAGCAGGGACGCAACAAGCAGGTAGGACAGTGGCAGCAGGCCGATCAACGCCCACGGCGGGCTCCTGCGCCGTGCCAGCCAGTGGATCAGGCAGCAGGCCAGCAGGGNCAGCATGCAGGCAACGAACACGTAGAACTTCGCTTCACCCCACCAGGAAGGAAGCGAGTGGCCGAAAATCATCGCATCGTTACCATCATTGGTGATGGCAAGCCGTGCCATTTGCCAGGCGTATAGAAGATTGCCGCTGTCTGTGCCGCTCCCCTCGAGCGGATGCAGCAGACCGATCATGCGCTGGATGAAAGCCAGTGTGGNACTGAATCCGTGCAGCTTGATGATCAGCGACAAGTAGCCGACGACATAGGGAATGAACCCTGCCGCCAATCCGCAGAGCCATCGGGCGGTCTGGCGCCGGTCGGATCGTGGTGCGAATGCGACCATNGCCAAGGTGCCNGGCACGAAGAACAGCAGGACGAAATAACCGTAACCGGCCAATCCGGAAAAAAAACCGGACCAGAACANCCTGCGTGGCGAAGGTCTTTCGTCTGGAGCCGGAGGCAGCAGGAGCATCAACGAAACGAAGAGCCAGGTCGCNCCNCCCATGACGATATAGAATTGGGTGCGGAACGACGCCGTAAAGGCGATCTCNGTGGCCAACCCCAGCGCGCCAAGCATGGCCAGCGCCGTAGATCGGGCCAATCGTTGCGTGACGAAAAAAAAGGCGGCGATCAGCACAACCCCGAATAGTGCTTGCGCGATGCGCACCGAAGCCACGTTGCATCCGAACATGGCGAAGATCGGTAGGGCCACATAGAAATTCTGCACGCCATGGTAAAGGCTTCCCAGCACGGGGAAGATCTTGGACGGTAGCGTGGCCGAAGGATTATGCAGATGGTTATGATGCAGCTTTTGTGCCGCCACAAAGTCGGGATTCACCGCATCCATATANAGCCCCGGCAAATCGATGTGCACGGTAATGGCAAACAGGAACACGATGACGGGTAGAAGCCAGCCGTGACGGCGAAATGCNTCGCTTCGTGCAATATTCATCGCTCAACCCCTGAGTGCATCGTCGTATCTCGGGAAGGCAGCTTCACGATGTCGGTTGATAAGCGTGTCGAACCAGGCCCATCAACCGCCGCCGAGGTGGTTAGTGGTGGTTTGGATGTCTGCGGNACCTTCCCTGGAATCGTTGCGGCCGGTCTCGTTGCGATAGGCAAGGCATAAGCGCAGGCTACCAGGCCCGTCATGCGCTGCTTGTTCCAGATTGGAAGCTATTGGCTGGCAAACCCCTGTGGAAAGGTCGGGAACCAGGCTATGCAGCAGGTCGAGATCTCCCTTGTCGCCATCGCGCAGCACGACGTATAGCGGGCCGTTATGCTTTGACACCCGCTGTTGAACAGCGTGCCAGAAGGGGTACCCCCTCGACGCCCCGACAAACCAGTTCAGGCCGATAACGTCGATCTGCAGGGCATGGGGAAGGAAGGGAACGATATAAGCAGAAGGAATGCCGCCCAGCAATACAAGACTGCCAGGCTTCAGCTCGCCGGTGGATATGGCAAATACCTGCTTCCCAAAACCGGTTCGTCCCCAGTGTGGATAATGGGTGGTTGCGGCCACAACAAGCAGCAATATTCCCATGCCGGAATTCACGTGTCTGGCGCGAATGCGATGGTCTCGTGCGAAGGANCTCGCTGCTTGTACGGCAATCAGCATGACGATGCCGGTTAAGGACTCGATGNCAACGGCATAGCGCAGAATGCTAAAGAGCGCCAGCCAGCAAAGATAGGACAAGCTTATGAAGGCGATGATGAGCCGGACAACCGGCTGCATGGTTTCTTCTTCACGNCCTTTCTCCCTTCGCGATCGCAGCGCCTTGCAAATCGCGATGAGCAACAAACCNAGCATTGCCAGTGCGTAGCGGCCATCGGCAAACGGACTCTCGGTAACCAAGCCTGCACGCTTGTGCAGCCAGTAAAAAGGATAAAACGCCCATTCCATTCCGTTGCGCGGCTTGAAGCGCACATCGGTCATGCTCATGGGCGGTATCAGGTCGGAGCGAAAGATCTGATTGAACAGTGGGAACGTCGGATTGCCGCTCAGGTGATACAGATGCAAGCCCCACCAGCCATAGCTCAGCAAAAAAGACAGGATCGCTCCCGCCGCAAAAGTGAGCCCCAAGGTCAGGCGGCGCCCAGGCTTGCCGGGTGCAAGCAACACGGCCAAGCCGAGCGCGGGGAGGTAGATGATGGCCGTTGGCTTCAAGCCGGCTGCCAGGCCGCCGCTGAGTCCGGCGATGAATGCTGCACGCCAGGGTTTTTGCGGATGGCTTTCAAACAATGGCATGAGCTGGTAAAGGCTCAGCAATACAAGAAAGCCAAGCGGGACCTCATTGGCGGTAAGGCCCGTTTGCGAAACGGCCATGGTGCCGCTGACGCCGACGGCTACGGCGATCAAATCCACCCAGCGCGGTTTGCGATTCTGGTATTGCGCCAGGCGAAATGCGATGCGAAGCGCGATATAGCAAAGCGCGCCAAACCATAAACCTTGCGTGGCAGCCAAGGTTCGTGGCCAATGTGCCAATAGCCCGGTCGAAAGCAGGAAATAAGGCAGGTCCAGCAGCGGATTGAAATAGCTCTGCATGCTGGCGGGAGCGATGTCTTGTGCATAACGATGATTGAGCAGCGCCCAGGCGTTATACAGGTGATAGTTCTTCGTGTCCCAGAATGCGTCCTGCCCGAGCTTGATGGAGAGCAGGGCGCCTATGCAAAGGCAGATGCCCAGCCATGGCAGCTTGTCCAGACGCGATGGNGATCCGGGTGAGTCGTTCATTCAGTCGGTTCCATCCATGGAGCGAGGGGGCTGATANGCAAGGTAGGCTAGATGTTTCTGCTCGCGCCGGCCGAGCGTCACGGTATCCAGCACCAGGCCACATACGAGAAACATGGCGGCCAGCACAGCCAGGCCCGTGCAAAGGATCGCAGTCGGAAAGCGCGGCACCAGACCGGTGTGCAGNAAGGTCAGCAGCAAGGGCAAAGCCAAGAGCATTGCACTGACCATGCAGATGGCGGCTGCAGCTCCAAAAAATAGCAGCGGCTTGCCATTTTTTGTCAGCTTGAGAATGGTGGTGAGTATCCTGAAACCGTCGCGCCAGGTGTTCAGCTTGCTATGTGAGCCATGCATGCGGCTTGCATAGGCCGTAGGGTGCTCCGCAACCGGCATGTGNTGCTCCAGCGCATGCACGGTCAACTCGGTTTCGACCTCGAAGCCGCCGGCATGAGCAGGGTATGACTTCACGAAGCGCCGGGACATGATGCGATAGCCCGATAGCATGTCCGTAAAGGTGCGCCCAAAAATACGNCCGGCCAGGCTAGTCAGCAGCCAGTTGCCAAAACGATGTCCGCGGCGGTATGCCTCCAGCTCGGCGCTGTTCCGTACGCCAACGACCATGTCCAGGTTTTCGTCCAGCAGCTTCTGCACCATGGTGGGTGCCGCCATGGCATCGTAGGTTGCATCGCCATCCACCAGGACATAGGCATCCGCTTCTATATCCGCAAACATGCGGCGAACAACGTGACCCTTGCCTTGAAGCTCCTGCTTGCGAACGACGGCCCCGGCGGATTTTGCCAGCTCAACCGTGTTGTCCGTGGAATTGTTGTCGTAGACGTAGACCCTGGCNAGAGGGAGGGCCGCCCNGAAGTCCGTGACCACCTTCGCAATGGAGATGGCTTCGTTAAAACATGGAATCAATACGGCGATGCGGGTCATCTATTTAAAATCCATATCCTAAGAACAAGGCAGCACAGNCGGTGCCAGCATNCGCTGGTGGGCGAGTTTNGCATTTCTACCAACACTTTCTTGGGTCCGGCTAGGGGGCCTGGCTGTCAGTTTGCGAGTGACATTGCTTGATGGCCTGTATCCTCGCATGCTCCATCNCCACGCCGATGGCGGGTCCCTGNAGTCCTTGCGCGACGAATGGCGCCGAGGTGATCGACACGGCAGCGTTTCGTGCCTGGTCCAGCCAGGCCGCCTGNGGGTAGTCGTCGTGTTCGTGACCCAGGCGACCGCGCTTGTCGGCCATGCAGGCGGTGAGAAAAATCTGCAGGCGTTCGGGACGGCGCAATGCATCCAGTGCGGTCAGAAGTTTGAGCACCGTGGCCGGCTTGAGCTCGAAGGCGCGGTGCGCGTTGAGGTGTTCACGGCACACCAGTTCGGCGAGTTCAGCGTAGTCGGTGGGTACTTTCAGGCGCGCGGCCAGCGCGCGCAAAGGCTGCACGCCGCGATGTTCGTGGCCGACATGGCGCGGGAGTTCTTCCCTGGGGGTCAGCGCCTTGCCCAGGTCGTGGACCAGCGCGCAGAAGCCGANCAGGTCGTTGCCGGGGGCCAGCGCGGCGGCGGCGTCCAGCACCATTTCCACGTGGATGCCGGTATCGATTTCCGGATGGAATTCGGCGCGTTGCGGGATGCCGTAGAGCGCATCGATTTCGGGAAACAGCGCGGCGAGTGCGCCTGTTTCGCGCAGTACGCGCAGAAAGGCCGACGGTTGCGCTTCGCCCAATGCCTTGCGCGTCTCGGCCCATACGCGTTCGGGCACCAGGTGGTCGACTTCGCCGTTGCGCACCATCTGCTGCAGCAAGGCCATGGTTTCCGCGGCGANGGTGAAGCCGAGCGGTGCGAAGCGCGCGGCGAAACGGGCGACNCGCAGCAGGCGTACCGGGTCTTCGACGAAGGCGGGCGAGACGTGCCGCAAGACGCGTTGCTCGATATCGCGTGCGCCCCCGTAAGGATCGACAAGCCGGCCTTGCTCGTCTTCGGCGATGGCGTTGATGGTGAGGTCGCGCCGCGCCAGATCCTGTTCCAGCGTCACGTCGGGATCGGCGTGGAAGGCGAAGCCATGGTAGCCGCGCCCGGTCTTGCGTTCGGTGCGGGCGAGGGCGTATTCCTCGCTGGTTTGCGGGTGGAGAAATACCGGGAAGTCTTTGCCGACCGGTCTGTAGCCCAGTGCGAGCATATCTTCCGGGCGCGCACCGACNACCACGTGGTCGTGGTCGATCACGCGGCGCCCCAGCAGTTTGTCACGGACTGCGCCGCCGACCAGGTAAGTACGCATGGCTCATTGTGCCATGGACTTCTCATAGGCCATGGTGGCGAAAGGACTGCCGGCAGGCATCCAGGCGGCGCTGCCGTGGCATGCCCTTTAGGACATGCGGCAGCAAGGCAGAGAACGGCTGCGGCGTGATGCCGAGCGCCGCATAACCATTTGCGTNGCCGACCGAATCGGTGCCGAGGGAAAGAAAGTTGTCGAGCGAAAACGGTTTGCCGGGCAAAGCGCCGGCGATGCGCGCCTGCCAGCGGCCAAGGCTGTCAGGCAGCGGCACGATGCGTGTGTGCAGGCTGGCGGCATCGCGGATGGCCCGCACGATCTCGCCCAGCGTAAGCACTTCCGGCCCGTAGAGTTCAAAGCAGCGGCGGGAGGAACGCCTGTCGTCGGCGACGCAGCGGGNNATGGCTTCGGCGACGTCGCCCACATAGGTGGGCGCCATGCGCGAGTTGGCGCGCGCCAGCGGAAGCACTGGCGTCTTGCGCAACAGGCTGGCGAAGCGCGTGATGAGTCCGTCGCCCGGCCCGAAGATCACGCTGGGTTCGTAGATGGTCCAGTTCAGCGTGGATCGCCTGACCAGCGCTTCTGCTTCGCCGCGCGTTTTCAGGTACTGCGACTGGCCTTGGCCGGCCTTGAGCGAGCTCATCTGATGCAGGCGCTGCACGCCTGCGGCCTGGCAGATATCGACCAGGCGGCGCGACATGTCCACGTGCGCGCGTTGGAAAGTGTGGTGGCNGCTGCTGTTGAGGATGCCGATCAGGTTGATCACCGTATCGGCGCCTTCGCAATGGCGCCGCAGCNCCGCATCGTCGTAGACGTCGGCGCTGCGGATGGCGATGCCGGGGACNACGGTCAGCGCGCGGTGTTGTTCGCGATTGCGGGACAGCAGTGTGATCTGGTGCCCGTCGGCGGCGAGGCGCGGCAGCAGGTGGCTGCCGACAAAACCGGTGCCGCCGAGCATGACGATGCGTTGCGGTTGCATGGCGAGCATCCTCCTGACGTAGGGGGAGGGAAATCAGCCTTGCACGGATTTTACGTGGATCGCGGTGGCGAGCCCAACGCCATCATGCGATGCACGGCCATCAGTGCGCGACATCCTTCGCCGGCTTGCTTGCCGTCGAGCCGGTCGATGCTGGCGCAGCAGCCACGACCGGCGCCGGACAGGTCAGCGCCTTGCGTTGATTCGGCGGATCGATCTGGCCGGACGCCTGCCCGATCGGCGGCATGCGCGTGGAGATCGGTGCGGCGTTGCCATGCAGGCGCCAGTCGTAGATCACGCTGTAATACATCACGCGCGCGACGTATTCGCGGGTTTCCTTGAAGGGAATGGTGGCCACGAACAAGTCCGGCGGCAGCAGGTCGCGGGCGGCGAGCCACTGCTTTACGCGCGCGGCGCCGGCGTTGTACGCCGCGCTGGCCAGCCACGGCGAACCATCGAAGCGTGCGGCCANCTGCGNCAGGTAGCGCGTGCCCAGTTCGATGTTCACCGCCGGGTCGTACAGGCTGTCGCCGCCGTTCCAGGGCAGGCCGTTGCGGCGCGCGACTTCGGCGGCGGCGCTGGGCAGCAATTGCATCAGTCCGCGCGCGTCGGCCCCGGATTGCGCATCGCTCATCCACGCGCTTTCCACGCGCAGAATGCCGTAGGCCCAGGATGGGTCGATGCCGNCCTGCTCCGCCTGTGGCACCAGGCCATCCTGGCTGGCGAGCGGAAAGCGCAGGGGGTAGTAGCTGAGTGCATCGCCCTTGTTGAACGAGAATACGGCGCGGTCGTACCACCCGCGCTGGTTGGCAANGAGCACCGCCTGCTGGACGGTCTGCGCGTCGGCGTTGGCCAGCGCCAGGCTCCATTCGCGCCGCGCCGGCTTGGGCATGCCCACGGCAAACAGTTCGAAGGCGCGGTGAAGACCCGGAATAGCCAGCGCGGCCTGCTGTATTTGCGCATCGGCCGCGGGCTGCGTGCTGCATAGTGCGTAGGGCGCGTTCTGGTGATCGGCGGCGAGGTAACCGAAATAGCTCGATTGCTCGGCTACGCTGGCGTACACGCGTTGGGCTTCTTCCGTGCGGCCCAGTTCGCTCAGGGCGCGGGCGCGAAAGTATTGCCACTCGTCGTCCTGTTGCTGCGCGGGCGGCATGGCGGCGATCGCATCCAGCACTGCTTGCCAGTCTTTTTCGGCCAGCGCGACGCGCACGCGCCACTCACGGCTGGTTGGCGTCTGCGCGGCCGCGGGCAGGTTGACCAGGCGCGCGAGCGCGTTGTCGTCGAAATCGGTGGCATGGAAGACGGCCAGCGCGTTGAGCACGCGGTCGCGCTGCTCGGAGTTGAAGTGGAAGCGGGTCTGCAACTGCTGCCAGGCATCGTCGGCCATGCTGGACTGGCGACGCGCCAGGCGCACCAGCGCCAGTGCGGCGGCTTGACGCGCGCGCGCGTTGTCGGGCCATTGCCTGGCCGCCAGCACCGCCGCGGCCGGATCGTTGAGCGCCAGCGCGAGGTTGCGGGCCGCCTCGGCGTCTTCGGGCGGCAGCCACTGCGCCAGCCCGGAAATCGTGCCGGCCTTGCCGGCTTCGGCGGCGGCATCGATGCGCGCCCACAGGCGTGCGGGCGTCAGCAGGCCCTGGTCATGGGCGGCCTGCAGCACCGGATCGCAGGCGGAGGGCAGCGCCGGCTCGTTCCACAGGGCGGCCAGGTCGCGGTTGAAATCCAGCGTGGCGCCACCGGCAAGTTGCGCCTGCAGGGCGTCGCANCTCAATGCGTTGCCCAGGCCTGGCTGGTACATCGCGACGAAATCCGTCCAGTCCTGGCGGCGCGCCAGCTCCTGCAGGAAATCGCGGCGCAGGTCACTGGCGGGAATCAGGTCGGGGTACTGCCGCAAGTAGGCTTCCACCGTGGGGCGATCCACCTGCTGCAGATCGTGCTCCAGCGAGGCCGCCGGCAAATAGGGATAAAGCGGGTAATCCTTGAGGCCTTCGGCCAAGGCGCGCCANCTGTCGCNGCCCTGGCTGGCGGCGGCATACGCCTGCTTGAACGCCNCGCGTTGCGCGGCCAGGGATGCATCGTCGGTTTGTGCGGCAACCACCCCGGCCAGCATCCCGCTGGCGATGAACGTCAACAGATAGCGGCCGAGGCGCGATGTGGCTGGCGAGGCCATGAGGACTCCTGTTCCTGCGGGCAATCGCAGGCAGTGTAATCGATGGGTTTTTGCGGGTATGAACGACGCTTCACGCGCAGTCGATGTCTTGGTTTTCGNACCGCCGGCTTCAATCACACGNATGGAATTTCNCCGCGCCCGTTCCCTGTTCCCCGTTCCCCACTTATGCTTCAGCGTTCTGCCCCAAGACGCGCACAAGGTCCGCATGCCGCCCAAGTCCAAGAGTGCCGCCCATTACAGTCTTGCCTGGCTGGCGCTGATCCTGGCGACCTTGGCGGGTCTGGCATGGTGGTGGCAGATCGGGCGGGCGGTGGACGTGCCGGATGCGCCGTCCGCACGCATGGCCTGCGTGTCGTACGCGCCGTTCCGCAAGCCGGGCGAAACACCGTTCAATCCACATTTCGTGATTACGCCCGAGCGCATCGATGAAGATCTGCGCGCGCTCTCGCAACGTTTCGACTGCGTGCGCACCTATTCGCAAAGCAATGGCTTGAGCGCCGTGCCGGCGATTGCCGCGCGTTATCACATGCAGGTGTTGATGGGCATCTGGCTGGGCAGCGTGNCGAAGACCAATGAAAAGGAGATCGAGCAAGGGCTTGCCACCGCCGCGGCGAACCCTGCNGTGATCCGCGGCATCNTCGTCGGCAACGAAGTGCTGCTGCGCGGCGATCTGTCACCCAAGCGCCTGGCCGAATACATCCGCCGCGTACGCGCNGCCGCGCCGGCCACGATTCCCGTTACNTATGCCGACGTATGGGAAAACTGGTTGCGCTATCCGCAAATGGCGGGCGTGGTCGATTTCGTCACCATCCATATCCTGCCTTATTGGGAAAACGATCCCGTGGCGGCGATCCACGCCGTCAAGCACGTGGAAGACGTGTACGCGCGCATGCAGCACCAGTTTCCCGGCAAGCAGGTGATGATCGGTGAAACCGGCTGGCCCAGCGAAGGCCGCCTGCGCCGCTCCGCCGAACCGAGCCTGGTGGATGAGGCGCTGTATCTGCGCAGCTTTCTGCGCTATGCCGCCAACGTGCATATGCCGTACAACGTGATCGAAACCTTCGACCAGCCATGGAAGCGCGAACTGGAAGGTACCGTGGGCGGCTATTGGGGCATCTTCGATTCGAATGCAAAGCCGAAATTCCCCATGTTCGGACCGGTCACGGAAGAACCGCAGTGGTGGCTGGGNTGGCTTGCCGGTGTCGTGGGTGCAGCGGTTTTTGCCTATGTGGGCGGCAGGCGCCGCAGCTGGCATGGCGTTCGCGGCTGGCTGGCCTTGGTGATGGCGGGTTTTGCCGCGGGCACCTCGGCGGCATGGCAATGGCGGCAGATGATGTACGCCTGCCAATGGTGGTGGCAATGGCTGCTTTCGGTGGCGTGCCTGCTCGGCGCGGTGGCGATTGCCGCGGCGCTGGCGCGGCGCATTGCGGCGCATCTGGCAGATCATCACGATCACACCGAACCATCGCAGTGGTGGCGTTATTGCGCGTTGTTCGCGCTGGTGCTGTACGACATCCTGCTGGCGTTCGACGGACGCTACATGGATTTTCCGATGGGCCTGTTCTGCCTGCCGTGCGTGGCTTACGGTGTGTTCGGCCTGCTNACGCGCGAGTTCGCCATGCCTTCGGCGGAGCAGCGGTTCATGGCCTNCGTAGGCCCGCTGCTCGCGATCGCACCGGTGGTGCAGGAAGCGGGCATGAACAAGGTGACGTGGCTATGGCTGGGTTTGAACCTGGCGATCGCCGTGCCGGTGTGGGTGGCCTGGCGTTGCCATCGAGCCGTTCGCCTGCAGCCGTACCAGGCGCAGGCCGCCGATTAGCAGCGCGATCGCGCCGGCGTAATAGCAATACAGGATCAAGGCGAAGACGCCGAGCGTTGCCGCCAGCCACGCCAGCCATGGCTTTTTGGAGATCAGCGCCAGCGCCGTAACGACAAGGGCGGCAATGCCGTAGCCATAACTGTTGAAGCCGATCACGATGGCGCTGCGTACGCCACACCATGCCGGGCCATCGCCGTCCTCGCAAAGATGGGCCAGCCCGGGCGGCTCGATAAAGCCATAGCGCAACCACGCGCTGAGCAGNCCTGCCACGACCAGCAGAAACCAGGGAAGGGCGATCGGAACGAAACGTCGTGCGCTCATTGATGCGTTTTGCCTGCAGCAGAGGGGAGCTGGATGTCAGCCGCCAGCGCCAGATGATCGGAGAACGCCTGGGGTAGCGTCCACATCTTGTGGATACGAATGTCCGCCGACACCAGGATGTGATCGAGCGCGCGCCGCGGTTTCCAGCTCGGAAACGTCAGCACGTGCTGCTCCGGCGGCTGCAGGCTCGAATGGGCGAACAGGTGGCGCATTTCCGCGCTGCGCGTGTCGGTGTTGAGATCGCCCATCAAGACGGCATGCGGATGATCCTGCAACACCTCGGCGATGAAGGCGAGCTGTTTCGCGCGCGCCTGCGCGCTAAGCGACAGATGCGCGATCACCACCGCCAACCCGTTTGCGTCATCGCCGAAACGCGCCANCAAGGCGCCGCGCCCGGGAATGCGGCTGGGCANGGGATAATCGACCACCACTTCCGGCTCCAGCCGGCAGATCAGGCCATTGGCCGTATGCGAAAGCTGGGCGACCGGGCGGTTCGGCTGATGGCTCCAGAACGGCATGCCGGAGGTTTCNGCCAGGTAGCGCGTCTGGTTGAGGAAGCCGGAACGCAGGCTGCCGGCGTCGGCCTCCTGCAGGCCGATCACGTCGAACTGCGGCAGCAGTTCCGCCAGGCGATCGAGGTTGTCCAGTTTGCTGCGTGCAGGCAGTACGGCGTTGATGCCGCGCGTCACGTACTGGTGATAGCGCTGCACGCTTGCCCCCGCCAGGATGTTGCAGCTCAGGAGACGTAGCCGTTGTTGCTTGGCGGGGGCGCGTGTCATGAAGTGGAAACGGAGGATGCTCGCGTGGTGAACCGGGGCATCCTATCGGTTCTCGATGCGGCTATGGTGAAAAAACCGCATCGAAAACNGGCAGCTCTGCCGCTTACTGATGTCTGGCGTTCAATTCCTTCTGCACCAGCCACTTGGTGAGCGCCACCAGCTCGTCGAAGTTCTTGACGTTGGCGGTGCGGTACTTGCCATCGACCACGATGGTGGGCGTACCGTCCACGCCCCAGGCCTGGATCAATGCGAGGTCTTTCTTGATCTGCGCATCCACGTCCGGCGAATTGGCGATCTTCAGGAACTCGTCGCGGTTGACGCCCTGGCTGGCGTAGAAGTCCGCAATTTCATTCATGGAGTTGATCGGGTACTGCTCCTTGAATTTCTTTTCGAACAAGAGATCGTGCGTGCGGTCGAGCACGCCCAGTTTCTTGGCCGCGTAGTACGCGCGCGCGAACGGCACCCAGGTGTCGTTGAACGGCGCCGGCACCAGCTTGAAATCCACGCCCTTGGGCAGCGTCTTGCGCAGCTCGTCGGCGTAGGTGGAAAACTCGGCGCAGTGAATGCAGGCGTAGGAGAACACCTCCACCACTTCCACCTTGCCGCTGCTGCTGTCGCGCTGATAGGGCGCNGAAAGCGTGACGTACTGGTCNCCGTCGCTGTACGGCGCGGCGACGTCGGGGCCGGCCGCGCTGCAGGCAGTGGTCAGCAGCAGGCCGCAGAGCAGGGTGGCGAGACGGAGTCGGGTGGTCTT
>JGI25156J39149_1001009_pt1 | contig 13255 bp, 9 predicted proteins | sample AraplaCL_Col_mMS_FD_39149 | JGI IMG/M metagenome (IMG submission 39149)
AAGGAAGTCGCCCGCCAGTATTTCCGCGACGGCGTCGACATGCGCTCCGCGCGCATTCAGGACGCACTCAAGGAAGGTCAGGAACTGATCGTCCAGGTCGAAAAGGAAGAGCGCGGCAACAAGGGCGCAGCCCTCACCACCTTCATCTCCCTCGCCGGCCGCTATCTCGTTCTGATGCCGAACAACCCGCGCGGCGGCGGCGTATCGCGCCGGATCGAAGGCGACGACCGCCAGGAACTGCGCGAAACCATGGCGCAGCTGCAATTGCCGGAAGGCATGAGCATCATCGCGCGCACGGCCGGCATTGGCCGCAGCGCCGAAGAGCTGCAGTGGGACCTGAACTACCTGATGCAACTGTGGCGCGCGATCGAAGCCGCGTCGCAAAGCGGTTCGAGCGGCCAGCCGATGCTGATCTACCTCGAATCGAGCCTCGTGATTCGCGCGATCCGCGACTATTTCCAGCCGGACATCGGCGAAATTCTGATCGACACCACCGAGATTCATGACCAGGCACGCGCCTTCATGGACATCGTGATGCCGGACAATGTCAGCAAGGTGAAGCGCTACCACGACGACGTGCCGCTTTTCTCGCGCTTCCAGATCGAACATCAGATCGAAACGGCGTACTCGCGCACGGTTCCGCTGCCGTCGGGCGGCGCGATCGTGATCGACCACACCGAAGCACTCGTCGCAATCGACGTGAACTCGGCCCGCGCCACGAAGGGCGCGGACATCGAGGAAACGGCCGCGCGCACCAACCTCGAAGCCGCCGACGAAGTCGCGCGCCAGTTGCGCCTGCGCGATCTGGGCGGCCTGATCGTGATCGACTTCATCGACATGGAGTCGGCCAAGAGCCAGCGCGAAGTCGAGCAACGCCTGAAAGACGCCCTCAAGCACGACCGTGCGCGCGTCCAGATGGGCAAAATCTCGCGCTTCGGCCTGATGGAGCTGTCGCGTCAGCGTCTGCGTCCGGCTCTGTCGGAAGGCAGCCACGTGACGTGCCCGCGCTGTAACGGCACGGGCCACATCCGCGATACCGAATCGTCCGCGCTGCAAGTGCTGCGGATCATTCAGGAAGAAGCCATGAAGGAAAACACCGCGGCGATCCATTGCCAGGTGCCGGTCGAAGTGACTGCCTTCCTGCTGAACGAAAAGCGTTCGGAAATCAACAAGATCGAATCGCGCTTCAAGGTGAACGTCGTGCTGGTGCCGAACAAGCACCTGGATACGCCGCACTACAAGCTGGAACGTCTGCGTCACGACGACGCGCGCCTCGACGAACCGCGCGCTTCGTGGAAGATGGCCGAAGAAGCGGCTCGCGAGCTGGAGTCGGAAACCGGCTACAGCAAGCGCACCGAAGAAGTGAAGCCGAAGCAGGAAGCGGCGGTCAAGGGCATCACGCCCGAGAAGCCGGCTCCGAGCGCGCCGGTTCGACCGGTCGCAGCGCCAGCGCCCGTCGCTGTTACGCAGGCGAGCGGCGGCTTCATCGGCTGGCTGAAGAATCTGTTCGGCATGCAGCCGGCGGCGCCGGCGCCCGTTGCGCCTGCGGCTACCGAAAAGCCGGCCCGTCCGCAACAGCGTGGCGAGCGTTCGGAGCGCGGTGAGCGCACCGGCGAACGCGGCGGCGATCGCAACCGTAATCGTCGCAGTGGAGCGGGTGGCCGCGATGCGGCAGCCCGTGGCGAAGCGACGAACGGCGGCCGTCAAGGCCAGCAGCCTTCGCAGCGTCGCGAGGAACGCGAGCCGCGCGAAGGCCGCGAGGTGCGTGAAGCACGCGAAGGCCGTGAGCCGCGTGAACCGCGCGAGGCTCGTGAACCTCGCGGCAACCGCGAAGCGCGTGAAGGCCGTGAACCCCGCGAGGCACGGGAACCGCGCGAAGGGCGTGACAACCGCGAGCGCGACAATCGCGGCGAGCGTGCTGAGACGGCGGAAGGCGCACAGCGTGGCGAGCGTCAGGAACGCGGCGAGCGCCGCGAACGTGGCGAACGCGCTGAGCGCGGCGAGCGCCGCAAGCCGCAGGCAGAAACCGCCGATGCGATGACCCAGGCCGAGGCGCAAACCGCGGAAGAACTGGCACTGGCGCAAAACCAGACGGTCGTTACTGACAACGCTGCGCCGGTCGATCAGGAAGCTGTGGCGCGTGACGGCGAAGAGCGTCGTCGTCGCCGTCGCGGCCGTCGCGGCGGTCGTCGTGAGCGTGAGGAAGACGTGAACGGCAACCTGGCGGCAGACGTCGCGGAAGCGGAAGGCGACAACGTCAACGTCAGCGACGACGCACCGGTGCGCACCGCGCATCAGCCCGTCCAATCGAAGCCTGAAGTGAGCGAAGCCCGGGAAGTGAAGGAAGTGGCGCCGGTGGAAGTCGTAGTTGCCGCCGTTGCAACCGAGACGGCTGTCGTCACGGAGCTCCACGCTGCAACCGAAACGCCGGCACTCGCTGTCGAAAAGGCAGCGAAGACGGAAACGGTCGTGCCGGTCGCCGAAGTGCCGGCTGCTCCGGCTGCCGTCGAACCGGTCGTGCAGGCGCCTGTTGCACAAGCTGTGGCGCCGGTCGAACCGGCGCAGGCTGCACCGGCTGCGGCGGAGACGGTATCGCTCGTGGAACCGGTCGTTCGTGAAGAGGCTGCGGCTGTTGCGCCGGCGGCGGAAGCGCAAGCCGAGCAGGCTCACGTCGAACCTGCGGCCGCCGCTCCGGCGGAAGTGATCGCAGCTCTGGCCGCTGAGCCGGCACCGCAACCGCAGATCGTCGAGCAGAAACCGGTCGTGGCAGCAGTCGCACCGGCTGCGGACTCAGCAGTGGTCGAGCCGGCGCCTGTCGCCGCCGCGCCGCAAGCGGCCGAAGTCGCCGATGTGGCCGAAGCCACGCAGGCATCGCAAGTGCCGTCGGCACCGCGCGCGTCGTTCAACGGCGGCGTCTCGGCTGAAGCCTTGAAGCCGGTGCTGGAGCAAGCCGGTCTTGTCTGGGTCAATACCGACGCCGACAAGCTGCGCGCAGCACAAGAAGCCGCTGCGCAAACGGTGAAACCGCCGCGCGTGGTGCGTGAGCGCAAGCCGTTGCCGCCGGTCGACTCGGCACCGATGCAGCAAGTGGAAACCGGGAAGCATCCGCAGTAAGCTTGCAACCCGCTTCGAAAAGCCCGCCCTCACCGGCGGGCTTTTTGTTTTTTGCGCATGCGAATCGCATCGCCCTCGCGAACTCCCTACCCTCCCCGTAAACCCCGACAGGGGTTGGCATCGCCCAGCCGTTTAAGGCATTTCCGATAGAATGAAGGAATCGCCTTATCCGTTTGGCACAACGCACGTCACTCATGTCCCGACGCATCATCCCTGTTGCCGACCTCAGCGCGGCGCCGGTCATTTCCGGCCCGGTGCAGACGCCTAGCGGCGAGCTGCACGATACGCTCGCGCGTCCGTTGCGAGACTTGCGCATTTCGGTGACGGACCGTTGCAACTTTCGCTGCGTCTACTGCATGCCGCGCGCCGTGTTCGACAAGGACTATGCATTCCTGCCGCACAGCGCGTTGTTGAGCTTCGAGGAAATCGAACGGCTCGCGCGGCTCTTCGTCGCGCATGGCGTCGAGAAAATTCGCCTGACGGGCGGCGAGCCGCTGCTGCGCAAGAATCTCGAATTCCTGATCGAACGCCTCGCGCAACTCACTACGCCAGCAGGCCGGCCGCTCGATCTGACGCTCACCACGAATGGCTCGCTGCTCGCCCGGAAGGCGCGCAGCCTCAAGGACGCAGGCCTCACCCGCGTAACCGTCAGCCTCGACGCGCTCGACGACATGCTGTTTCGCCGCATGAACGACGCCGATTTCGCGGTGGCCGACGTGCTCGACGGAATCGCCGCCGCGCACGCCGTCGGCCTCGCGCCGGTGAAGATCAACATGGTGGTCAAGCGCGGTACGAATGACAGCGAAATCGTGCCGATGGCGCGCCATTTCAAAGGCTCGGGCGCGGTACTGCGCTTCATCGAATACATGGACGTGGGCACGTCCAACGGTTGGAACATGACCGAAGTGCTGCCGTCGGCGGACGTGATCGCGCGCATCGACGAGCATTTCCCGCTTGCGCCGCTCGAAGCGCACAGTGCAGCCGAGACAGCGCAGCGCTGGGGCTATGCCGACGGCAGCGGCGAAATCGGCGTCATTTCCAGCGTGACCCGCGCGTTTTGTGCGAGCTGTACACGGGCGCGCCTTTCGACCGAGGGCAAGCTGTACCTGTGCCTGTTCGCATCGTCGGGCCACGACCTGCGCGCGTTGCTGCGCAGCGGGGCAAGCGACGCCGAAATCGCAACTGCGGTCGCCGAAATCTGGCAAGGCCGCGGCGACCGCTATTCGCAATTGCGCGGCAGCAACGCGGCCGAAGCACGCGAGCAGGACGCACGGCGCGTCGAAATGTCGTACATCGGCGGCTGATCGCTGGGATGGGTCAAGCCGCGACGCCGACGCGCGAACAGATTACCGGCCTGCTGCTCGCGGGCGGCCGCGGTACACGAATGGGCGGCGCCGACAAAGGCTTGCAGACCTTGCACGGCGAGCCACTCGCCGGTCATGTGCTGAAGCGCCTTGCGCCGCAGACGGGCGCGCTGCTGATCAGCGCCAATCGCCACCCGGACGCTTACGCAGCACTCGGTGCACCGTTCGGCGCGGGGATTGTCGCCGACACGTTGCCTGAATTCCCAGGGCCATTGGCCGGTTTGCTGGCCGGTCTGCGCACTGCTCGCAGCGAATACCTGCTGAGCGCGCCGTGCGACACGCCCTGGCTCCCCGCCGACCTCGCCGCGCGCCTTGCGCAGGCCCTTGCTGCACACGCAGCCGACATCGCCACCGTTACAACCGTTGACGCCGACGGAAATCGCTCGCTTCACCCGGTTTTCGCGCTGCTGCGAACCGGTCTCGCCGACGACCTCGCCGCCTACCTGGCCGCCGGCGAGCGGAAAGTGCGCGCGTGGTACGCGCGCCACAAGACCGTGGAAGTCGTCTTTACCGACGAGCGTGCGTTTTACAATATCAATTCGTTACAAGAACTCGCCGACCTCGAGCGTGATCGGGGCCCCGGCTGAATCCCGCTCCGCCGCACGGCAAGCGCCACCTAGCCGCCAGCCGCGACGTCCAGCTCTTCATGACCACGCATAACGAATTTTCCCGCTGCGTCGCGCAGTACGATCCTCATGCGCTACCTGTTTCGGCTGCCCAGGCGATTACTCGCCAGTGGGCGACGCCGGTTACGGCCGTCGAACGCGTGGCCTTGCGCGACGCCCTCGACCGCGTGCTGGCCGCAGACATCGTTTCGCCGATCGACGTGCCGTCGCACGTCAATTCCGCAATGGACGGCTATGCGTTCAACGGCGCCGCATTGCGAAGCGGCGCGCAGCCGGTCGAACTGACCGTCGTCGGCAAAGCTTTGGCGGGACATCCGTTTGCTGGCCACGTCGGAGCAGCGCAATGCGTGCGCGTCATGACGGGCGCATGCGTTCCGGAAGGCTGCGACACCGTGGTGCCGCAGGAACTGGTCGAGCGCAATGCCGACTCCGCTTCGATCAGCTTTGCAGCCGACGCGGTCGAGGCCGGTGCAAACCGGCGGCTAGCCGGCGAAGACCTCGCTCGCGGCCACGTTGCGTTGCATGCGGGCCGCATTATTCGCGCATCCGACCTCGGCCTGCTGGCTTCGCTCGGCATTGGCGAAATCAATGTTCGGCGGCGCTTGCGCGTCGCTTTCTTTTCCACTGGCGACGAACTGCGCTCTCTGGGCGAGCCGCTCGACCCGGGCGCGGTCTACGACAGCAACCGCTACACGCTCTTCGCCATGTTGCGGCGCCTGAACGTGGAAGCGCTGGATCTGGGCGTGATCCGCGACGAACCTGCCGCGCTCGAAGCCGCGCTGCGCAGCGCCGCGGAGAGTGCCGACGTGGTGCTGACCTCCGGCGGCGTTTCAGTCGGCGAGGCGGATTTCACAAGGCAGTTGTTGCAGACATTCGGCGACGTCGCGTTCTGGAGCCTCGCCATGCGCCCGGGCCGCCCTCTTGCGTTTGGCCGCGTATGGTCCGGCGAGCGGCCGGGTCTTGGACGACCTGCGTTATTCTTCGGTCTGCCGGGCAATCCGGTGGCCGTGATGGTGACGTTCTATCAGATCGTGCGCGAAGTGCTGCTGCTCATGTCGGGCGCCGCGCCGCAGCCGCTGCCGCTGATTCACGCGGCGAGCGTGCGGCCAATCCGCAAACGCGCCGGACGCACGGAGTTCCAGCGCGGCATAGCTTTCCAGGCCGCGAACGGCCAGTGGCAAGTCACGCCGACAGGCTCGCAAAGCTCCGGCGTATTGAGTTCGATGAGCGAGGCCAATTGTTTCATCGTGCTCGGCCATGAAGAAGGCGACATTGGCGAGGGCGAACGCGTCAGTATCATGCTGTTCCACGGCTTGATCTGACGTATCCGCCTCGCGGCGCTTTCATCCACGGTCACATTCAGCTTTACCCATTACCACTACGACATGCGGGTTTGACTTACATGAAAAAACAGATCTCGTTCATCGCACCGGGACAGACGGCCAAAGCACTTATCCTCGTCTATCTGACGTTCTCTGTACCGATCGTGCTGCTCGGCGTGCTCGTCGCGTTCGTGCGCTACGGTTCTGTCGAACTGAGCACGGTGTTCAGCGCGCTGCTGTTGAATGCGATTCTTGGCTTCATCCTGCTGTGGATTGCATGCCACGCATACAACTGGGTTGCGTCGCGATTCGGCGGCATTGAAATCCAGTTGACCGACGCACCGGAAGAAGCCTGATGCGTGCCCCGCTCCGCGCCACTGCCGCCGCGCTCGCTGACGCGGCAGGCGCGGACTGCTGACGCGCACGCGCCGCGCCAGCGTTACTGCTCATTGCTTGTTGCTCATTGCTTGTTGCTTATTGCTCGTCGGGATCGACGCCCGGCAACGCACCGCCTATCAGACCATTCGCCTCCTCTCCGGGCAGCGCCTCGACATCGCGCAGTTTGCGATTCATCACGCGGGTGCGCGTCTCAGCGGCTTCAATAGAACGCGTGACTGTTTCGAGTTGCGCTTTGGTCTTTGCCAGCACGTCGCCGAACTTGCCGAACTCCGTCTTAACCGCGCCGAGCACTTGCCACACTTCACTTGAGCGCCGCTCGATGGCAAGCGTGCGAAAACCCATCTGCAAACTGTTGAGCAACGCCGTCAGCGTAGTGGGGCCGGCAATCGTCACGCGGTAATCGCGTTGCAGCAGATCCGACAAACCTGGCCGACGCAGCACTTCCGCGTAGAGACCCTCGGTGGGCAGGTACAGCAGCGCGAAATCGGTGGTGTGCGGCGGCGACACGTATTTTTCGGCGATGGCGCGAGCCTCCGCGCGAATCCTGGCTTCAAGTGCACGCGACGCTTCTTCCACTGCGGCGGGGTCGGCCCGTTCCTGCGCGTCGATGAGCCGCTCGTAGTCTTCGCGTGGAAACTTGGCGTCGATAGGCAGCCATACCGGAGTGGCCGCACCGCCCGCCTCCACCCGTCCAGGCAGGCGGATAGCGAACTCGACGCGATCCGCGCTCTTCGGCACGGTGGCCACGTTCTTTGCGTATTGGTCGGCGGTGAGCAGTTGTTCGAGCAACGCTTCGAGCTGCACTTCGCCCCAGGTGCCGCGCGTTTTCACGTTCGTCAGGACCTTCTTCAGATCGCCGACGCCGGCCGCGAGCGTCTGCATTTCGCCCAGACCGCGATGTACCTGTTCGAGGCGGTCCGACACGAGCTTGAACGACTCGCCTAGGCGTTGTTCGAGCGTGGCGTGCAGTTTTTCGTCGACGGTACGGCGCATTTCATCCAGCTTGCTGGCATTGTTCGCCTCGATGTCCTTCAGCCGCTGTTCGATGGTCGCACGCACCTCGGCGAAGCGGCGATCGTTCACCTCCGTGAGTTGCCCAAGCTGCAGGCTGAGGGTATCGCCGAACTGCTTGAGCGAGCGTCCCTGTTCGTCACGCGCCTGCTGCGCCTGCTGCTGAAGGCTGTGACGCACCGCGTCCAGTTGCTGCGCGAATCCGTCGATCTTGCCGCCCTGCACAGTGGTCATGCTGCTGAATTGCGCGGCCAGCGTTTGCTGGAAATGCGCGAAGCCGCTGCTCTGCTCTGTACGCGACACGCGCGCGGTCTCGGTGATGTCGTTGCGCAATTGCCGCTCGAGGCGCTCATAGGCATGTGCCTGCGCGTCGGCTGCGGTATCGATGCGATCGCTCAGCATTTCGAACTGCTCGTGCTCATTAGCGCGACCGTGGACTCGCATCAGCAAGATCACGGCAAGCACGAGCGCGACCGCCAGCACTGCGACGGCCGCGACAAGAATCATCGTCATGCACGCGCCCGGCCGATAACTTCGGCATTGATCGGATTGGGTGGCCGACCGGCGCGCGGACCTTCGCCAAGGCCGGCAATCAGATTGTCCGCGGCGAGATTAGCCATTGCACGGCGCGTCGCCTCGGTCGCGCTCGCAATATGCGGCGTCAACACGATGTTCGGCACGCTCAGCAGGTCGGGATTCAGATTCGGCTCGCCCTCGAAGACGTCGAGGCCCGCAGCGGCGATCTGCCCGGAGCGCAGCGCCTCGACAAGCGCTGCGTCGTCGACGATGCCGCCGCGCGCGATATTGGTCAGCGTCGCAGTGGGCTTCATCAGCGCGAGTTCGGCAGCGCCGATCGTGTGATGATTCTCCTTCGTATAGGGCAGCACGAGCACGACATGATCGGCGCGCCGCAGCAGGTCCTGCTTCGACACATATTCGGCATTCAGTTCGGCTTCGATCTCGGGCGCGACCCGGGAGCGGTTGTGATAAATGACCTGCATGTTGAAACCCTTCGCGCGCCGTGCGAGCGCCTGGCCGATCCGGCCCATGCCGATCACGCCCAGCGTGGAGCCGTGGATATCGCCACCGAGAAAGCCGTCGTACGCCCACTTCTGCCACTTGCCCGCGCGCAGCCAGTGCTCCGATTCCGCGATGCGTCGAGCCGCAGCCATCATCAGCGCCCAGCCGAAGTCCGCGGTCGACTCGTTCAACACGTCCGGCGTATTTGTGCCGAGCACGTTGGCCGCGTTGAACGCCGCCATGTCGAAGTTGTTGTAACCCACCGCCATATTCGACACCACGCGAAGGCGCGGCGCGACCGCGAGAACCTCCGCGCCGACAGGATCGCCCGCGGTCAGTGCGCCGTCCTTGTCAACGAGACGGCGCTTCAGTTCTTCCGCGGACAGCACGTCGCCCTGGTTCCAGTCGACGTCGAAATACTGTTTGAGCCGTTCGATCACATCGGGAAAAATCGGACGGGCGACGAGGATCTTCTGCATTGCAATTCTCCGTATAGCGTGTCGAGTTCGACGGCCTCGGCTTCAGACTCGGTGTCAGAAAAACAGCCAACCGGTGATAAGAAAAAGCGGCAGCAATACCGCACCGGACCACCCCAGATAAGCGAAAAAGCTCGGCATGCGAACACTGCGCGACTCTGCAATCGCCTTTACCATGAAGTTGGGCGCATTGCCGATATAACTGTTCGCGCCCATGAACACCGCGCCCGCCGAAATCGCAGCGAGCGTGGTGGCGCCGGTTGTCATGAGCGACGAAGCATCGCCGCCGGCCAGGTTGAAAAACACCAGGTACGTCGGCGCGTTGTCCAGAAACGAAGATAGCAGGCCCGTCGCCCAGAAGTACATCGCGTCGTGCGGTCGTCCTGCGGAATCGTTGACGAGATGAACCACGCCGGCAAACGCACCCGCTTCGCCCGCGCGCAGTATCGTGATGACGGGTGCAATCGTCACGAAGATGCCCGCGAACAACTTGGCCACCTCTTCGATCGGCGCCCAGTTGAAGTCGTTGCCCTTGCGAGCCGCACGCGGCGTCAATGCGAGTGAAAGCAACATGACGACGACGAGCGCGACATCGCGTACGGCGTTCTGCAAATCTACATGGGTTCCGAGCACATCGAAACTGACGCCGGGTTTCCACAGCCCGCTCATCAGAACGAGCCCGACAACCGCGCCAAGTAGAAGGAAATTCACCTTGCCGTCGATGCCGAGCGGCGAGTCGGGCGTAGGGTCAAAAAAACGCGAACGCTCTTCTTCACGCTGATGGAAATAGTGCGAGTCGAGGAAATAGAACGCTGTTAGGAGCACACCGCAAACGAACAACATGGGCAGCGCGAGATGCGTGGTGGTCCAGAAAAAGTCGACACCCTGCAGGAAGCCCAGGAAGAGCGGCGGGTCGCCGAGCGGCGAGAGCGAGCCGCCCGCATTCGCGACCAGGAAAATGAAGAATACGACCACGTGCACCACATGCCGGCGATTGTCGTTCGCGCGCAGCAACGGACGGATGAGCAGCATGGCCGCGCCAGTCGTGCCCATTACGCTCGCGAGCAACGTGCCGAGCGCGAGAATCGTTGTGTTCAGGCGCGGCGTACCGTGCAGATTGCCGCGCACGCAGATGCCGCCAGCAACCGTGTACAGCGCAGTCAGCAACACGATGAAGGGAATGTATTCTTCGAGCAACGCATGCACTAGCGTGCCTAATGCGATGCCCCAACCGAATGCAAACGCGAACGGCACGAGAAACACCAGCGCCCACGCCGCCGCAATCTTGCCAAAATGGTGATGCCAGAAAGCCGGTGCGACGAGAGGAAAGAGGGCAATCGAGAGCAGCATGCCCGCAAACGGCAATCCCCAGAGCGAGGAAAGCGAAGCGCCTTCGAGTGTGGCGGCGCAGGCCAGTTGGGGCCAGCTCGTCAGCGTCAGTGCAGCCACGAGCACCATGCACGTCGGCACGGCACGTCTAGTCATATGCTGGAGGTCCTTCTTTGTTGAAATGACTTGAACACCGCGGACAGTTACGCGCGCGTGAAGACAAGCGTGGTTTTCACTCAGGCGCCGAGTACGACGATCACATGCACGCGATACGGCCCATGAGCGCCGAGCACGATGGTCTGTTCGATATCCCCGGTGCGCGAAGGTCCAGAGATGAAGTTGACCGCACGTGGAAGCTCGCCCCGCTCGCTGCGGATCAATGCGAACGCTTCTTCGTGTCCCGCCACGATGCGCGAAGCCGGCACGATTGCGATATGCGTTTCCGGCAGCAGACCGGCTGATGCATAAGTGTCCGGGCCGGACAGCAACACCAGCGAGCCCGTTTCGGCAGTCGCACAAAAGCAGCCGGTCAGGCCCACTACGTCACCGTCTCTCGGCTTGCGAAATTCAACTGCGAGGCCTGCGTCGTTCCAGCGCAGATCCTGCAGCGTTCCCCAGGCAATGGCTTGCAACGGCAACGAGTGATCTGCGAGATAGCGATACGCCGCGGCCGGCACGTCGCTGAGCGACGCTACCGTGTCGACGGTGGTCGCCATTTTCTGCGCTTCTTCAACGAACCGCCCGGTCAGGTCCGCAGGCATATCCGGGCGCGGGCCAGACGGATGGCGCGCCAGATAGTCCGCCGCCGCTTCCCGCTCGGACGGGGACGGCTCCGGCTCCCGGCCTTGCGCCGCGCGGATGCGCGCCAGAATGTTGCGGCGGGCAATCGATGTGTCCATATGCGAAAGTCCTCGTGTCGATAGCCGTGCGATATGTCGGAATTATACCGGCCACCCTTCGCGCGAACACCCTGGCCGAACGGCATAGGAACTCTTCAGACACGCGGAAACACGCGTGCAAAAGCCGTTAATTCGCCGACTCTTCCTCTGGCTGCGCGATGCCGAAAACCTGCCGCAGATACGCGAGATACGCCTTGTCCTCGCACATGTTCTTGCCCGGCGAATCGGACAGCTTCGCCACGGGCTGGCCGTTGCAGCGAACCATCTTGATCACGATCTGCAGCGGGTTGTAGCCGAGGTCGTTGGTGAGATTCGTGCCCACGCCGAATGCGAGCTTGCAGCGTCCGCGGAAGCGCTCGTAGAGCTGCAGCACCTTCGGAATATCGAGCGCGTCGGAAAACACTAGGATCTTCGTGCGCGGATCGCAACGGTTCGCCTCGTAGTGCTGGAGCAGGCGCTCGCCCCAATCGAACGGGTCGCCCGAATCGTGGCGCGCGCCGTCGAACAGCTTGCAGAAGTACATGTCGAAGTCGCGCAGAAACGCCTGCATGCCATAAACATCCGACAGTGCAATGCCAAGGTCGCCGCGATATTCCTTCGCCCACATTTCGAAGCCGAAGATCTGCGAATCGCGCAGCCGCGGGCCGAGCGCCTGGCACGCCTGCAGATACTCGTGCGCCATGGTGCCGAGCGGCGTCAGGCTGTGCTTCATTGCGTAAAACACGTTGCTCGTGCCGGCGAACTGTTCGCCAAGGCCGTCTTTCAGCGTGAGGATCACTTCTTCGTGCCATTGCTTCGAAAAGCGGCGACGTGTGCCGTAGTCGGCAATCTTGCAGTCGGCAAATTCTGGCCGCGCGCCCAGAAGTTTCATCTTGTCCACCAGGCGCCCACGGCCTTCGCTGTAGTCCGGTTCCTGCTGCGTATTGCGGAAGTAGACCTCATTGACGATTGCGAGCATCGGGATCTCGAACAGGATCGTGTGTAGCCACGGGCCTTTGATCTCAATGTCGATCTCGCCGTTGTTCTTCGGCGACGGCTCGATCGAAATGTACTTCTCGTTCAGATGAAAGAGCGCGAGGAACTCGATGAAGTCGCCCTTAATGAAGCGCATGCGCCGGAGGTAGTCGAGCTCCTCGTCGGTGAAGCGCAACTGGCAGAGCTTGCGCACTTCGTCACGTATCTCGCCGATGTAGGGCACGAGGTCGACGTTCGGCGTGCGGCAACGGAAGCGATACTCGACGTTGGCCGCGGGGAAGTGATGCAGAACCACCTGCATCATCGTGAACTTGTACAGATCGGTGTCGAGCAGCGAAGTAATAATCATGATGGTGCGAACTGGACCGCAGGAAGTACGGAAGGCCTGACTCAACCCATGCATCGGGGCGCCTCGTGCGCGCCGGCTTGACGCATGTTACCCGAATGCGCCGTCATTCAGGCGCGAGCGCGGCCTGCCCTCGCGCCGCCGAGCGTGAACCCGTTACTCTTCGCGCACGCAATAAACTAATCACGAAAACATATAAAAGGCGTTGTGCGATGCTGCATGCGCCTCTTGACGTTACGTTACAATACCGCTTTTGGCGTTTGCGCCTTCCCTGATTCCGCATGCAGGAGCTGCCTGAATGACTCACGTTGTGACCGAAAGCTGCATCAAGTGCCGCTATACCGACTGCGTCGATGTGTGCCCGGTGGACTGCT
>JGI25156J39149_1001012_pt1 | contig 13201 bp, 5 predicted proteins | sample AraplaCL_Col_mMS_FD_39149 | JGI IMG/M metagenome (IMG submission 39149)
ACGAAGGTTCATACATACTCCTCTCTTGATTGAGACTGAAGAACGCTTGGAAAACCCGGCTGGCCGAGCCAACCGGCGAAGTTGTTAGCACTCTCGTGCAGTGAGTGCTAATTATATGGACGGGTGGTGACAAATTCAAGAAGCTGGGAGCAGACGCGCCGAAGGTCGTCCAACTCTTGACTTTGTTGAGTCTGGAGCACACCGTTTTAGAGCAGAATGCCCCTGAAATACAGGTACTTACGATCAAAAACCCTTTTCATCTGGCGGTCCAGCCGGAGCCTCACGGCCGACTATTTGATGCGCGATGGCGCTGCTCACATCACATCAGTGAAAACCCGAAGGCCAGGCTTTAAGCACAGTGGTCACACTCGCACGCCGATTCTGCGGGCGTGTGCGAACATCTCGCGTTAGCCGTGGCGCGTCTTTCATTCGCGGTCGTCCGTGCTCCCGCGGCAAGAAAACCCGCGACTTTCTCCTCCATACCGCGGCACGACAAGGAACCGTGGGCTTCAGAGGCGGCTCAGTCCAAGCTCATCCGGATCGCCTTCCGCTGTGGAGCGGTCACTCGCCCGCTGGCCTCGTCGCGAGCCATAGTCCGCAGCGGTCGCTCGCGCGGCCCCAACGTCAAAGTTGCGGATCGAGCAGCGCGACGGCGCGGTCCAGCAACTTTTCGAGGAGTGGACGGCGGCGCCAGTCGTCGAGCGAAATGCGTTTTGCCCGGGCGACGTCGCGATCGAAAATCGCCGCTTGCTGGCGCGCGAAATCCCGGTCGTAGATGTTCAGATTCGCTTCGTCGTTGAGTTTGAACGAGCGGCTGTCGAAGTTTGTCGAGCCGACCGACACCAGATACTCGTCGACGACAAGCAGCTTGCAGTGGAACATCGTCGGCTGATATTCGTGCATTTCGATGCCCGCCGCGAGCAGGTCGCCCCAGCATGCACGCGACGCCTCGCGCACCGTGTGGGCGTCGATGCGCTTGCCGGGAGTAATGACGCGAACCCTCACACCGCGCCTCGCCGCCTCGACGAGCGCATTGATCGTCAGCTTGTCCGGTACGAAGTACGCGCTCGACAGATGGATCGAATGCGTGGCGGCGGTGGTGGCCATCAGATACATCAGCTGCATGTCGTCGCTGCCGCCCGAAGGCGAGCTGCTGAACATGTGCGCGAGGCCGTTTCCGGCAGCGTCGATTTCCGGAAAGTAGTGCGAGCCGTGCAGCACGTTTCCTGTCGCCTTGACCCAGTTGTCCATGAAGACGGCCTGCATCTGTCCGACAACCGGACCTTCGACGCGAAAGTGCGTATCGCGCCAGTGCTTCTCGTCCTGCGCGTGCCCGGTCCATTCGTCGGCAATACCCACGCCGCCCGTAAAGCCGATGCGTCCGTCGATCACCAGCAGCTTGCGATGCGTGCGGTCGTTCATGCGGCCGAGACCGGTCCAATGCGGCTTGTGATACTGGATGACCTCCGCGCCCGCGTCGCGCAGCATCTGGAGATAGCGCCTGTCCATCTTCGACGAACCGACCCAGTCGAGCAACACATGCACGGCGATACCCGCACGCGCCTGGTCCGAGAGTGCGCGTGCGATGTCCTCCCCGATCGCGCCGGACCAGTAAATGAAGGTCTCGAAGGTGATCGTGCGCTGCGCCGAGCGGATGCCTTCCAGCATCGACGGAAAGATTTCGTCGCCGTTCAGGAGCACCTCGAAGCGATTGCCTCCGACGACGGCCGGGCCGAGCAGCAGCCCCATCGAACGTGTGAATTGCGAATCGTCGCTGGCGTACAGGCGCTCGATCTTGTGCTCGATCTTCTTCTCGCCGCTCGTCAGATTCGCGATGAGAAGCACGAGGAAGAGCGTGACCGCGACAGTGAGGACAATCAGGGCAATCGTCGGCATGCACGGGCCTCGCGTAGCGAACATTCGTCCGGAACTGTTAGTGTACGAGCGTTCCGCACCGCCGATGGATCAATACTTATGTCAGCGCTTCACCGGCATCCAGTCCTGGTTCTAGCAAAAATCAAACGAAAAAAGCCCGGCGATTTCGCGCCGGGCTCGAGGGCCGCCAATTCTCAGCGGTTACATCATCAGGCGTTATTCGCGCTGTTGCCGTTGCGTGCTTCGATAACGACGGCCTTCACTGCCTTGACGCCGATACCGAGTTGCTTCTTCGCGACGGCCAGACCGTAACTCGCAGCGATTTCGTCGCTGTCCTTGACGCCGTTCGGCTCGATCACGACCAGCGTACCGTCGTTGAGCATCCGAACGCGATATTCCGTCACCGCGCCGTCTGCACGAACTACCGTGCCATTCTTCCAGTCGCTGCCCTTGCCCTTCAGGTCCGGCGTCTTGTTGATCAAGCTCGGCGTACCTTCCAGTTCAATGGCGTTGCCGCGATCGACCACGTGGAACGTGCCACGGTTGTCCAGCGCTTCCGGACGGTCCGAGCGGAACACGACGAGCGTGTTACGTTGTGCGCGTTCTTCAGGCGCGTCATTCAGGCCCAGGCTCGCCTTGCCGTCCATACGCAGGACAGATGTCGAGAGCGCACCGTCAGCGATATCCACGGCATCGCCACGTTGAGCCACGGTCACCGGCAAACCAACGATGAGCGCCGGAACTTCCGTCTTCGCGATTGTCTGGTCGCTGATGACCTTGCCTGCGTTTTTCGTGGCTTGCGCCGTACCGTTCACACCCGTGGCGTCAGCAACGAGCGCGGACGGGTTGTAGCCCGGGCGAACGTCTGCCTGTGCGAGGACAGCGGAAGTGTCGAGAATGTAGTTGCCTGCATCCGCACCAGCCAACGACAGACCTTCGCCGTTCACCGGCTTGTTAGTGCCGATGTTGCTGTTGTCGAACCTGCCGGTATTGCCGACGATCGAGACGTTATCGCCCGCAACCACGCCATGGAGCGCCAGATCGCCCACTGCTGCAACCGTGTTGCCGTCATACGGCTTGTCCTTCGCAGAACCGGTCAACGTGATCGACTTTGGCGTAATGTCTGCCGTAGCGACTTCGTGCTTCGTGTCGAGAACGTAGTTGCCCGAGTCGTCACCCACGAGCGAGAGCCCTTGGCCGTTCACGGATTTGGACTTGCCGACGTTCTTCGTGTCGAACTGGCCGGTCGTGCCGTCTGCGGCAACAGCATCTTGACCGATCACACCAATCAGCTTCACGTTGCTCAGGTCAGCCGTGACGTTGCCGTCATAGGTCTTGTCCTTTGCGTTCGCGCTAGCCGTGATGAGCTTCCGATCGATGTCGGCGTGCGCAACGACGTCGTTTGCGAGAACGTAGTTGTTGGCGTCGGCACCCGTCAGACCGAGGCCGGTTGCGTGGACAGCCTTGCCCGTACCTGCGTTCCTGTCTTCGAACGTAGCGCCGGTCGCAGTCGAATCAATGTTGTCGCCGCTAATGGTGCCGTTCAGCGCGATTGCACCGATCGTGGCCGTGGCGGTCGCATCGTAGACCTTGTTCTCGGCTGTAGCGCTTGCCGTGATCGTCTTCTTCGTGATCGAAGCACCCGTGACCGTCGTCGTCAGATCATAGTTCTGTGCGTCTGCACCCGCCAGCGACAGACCGGAACCGACAACAGACTTGCCCGTACCGGCATTCTTGTCAGAGAACGAGCCGGTATTGCCAGAGATGGACAGCTTGTCACCCGCAACAATGTCAGCTGCGTTCAGTGACACGTTCGTCAGATCCGCACGGGTTGTGCCGTCGTACACCTTGTCCTGCGCCGCAGCCGTGCCCGTGATCGCGCGTTTGCTGATGTCGGCGGTCATGTGCAGCGTTGCATCCTGCGAACCCGAAGCCAGCACATAGTTGCCCGCGTCGTTGCCCGTCAGCGACGTAGTAACCGTCACGTCCTTGCCGACGCCCGCATTCTTGTCTGCAAACTGGCCGCTTGCCGACGTGCTGACGTTGTCGCCGGCAATAACGCCAGTAACGGTCGTGTGAGCCGTGGTCGCGGTGTTGCCGTCATAGACCTTGCCGTCCACGGTCGTCACGCTCGTGAGGGCCTTCGGCGTGATCGTGCCAATGTCACCCGAAAGCGTGTCTTCCGCGAGACGGTAGCCATAGACCTGTACGACCTTCGAGCCGTCCGGATTCGTGCTGCCCTGGTTCTGCGCGACGCCCAGCTTCACACCGGACAGCGTAACCGTCTTGCCCGTACCTGCGTTCTTGTCGCTGAATTGTGCGTTCGCCAGGTTCGCGTCATTCAGGATTGCGAGCGGGACCTTGTCGCCGTCAATGCCGACGAGGCCGGAGACCGCGACGTTACCGAGCGTGACCGTGTTGCCCGTTTGCGTACCGTTTGCATCCGTAACCACGGTCGTGTTCGTTTGCGTGGCGGTCGTGCCGTCGTAGGTCTTCGTGACGGTGCCGACAAGCTGACCGGTCAGGACTGCAGAACGCGAGTACAGGTAACCGTTCTTGCCCGCCTGGTCGCCGTTCAGGATTTGAACGAGGTCCGCACGATTGCCCACCGGATCGGTGATGACACCATTCAGGTCCGGTTGACCACGGTCATCGAGCGATGCCACGTCAGTGCCCACCCACTTGCCGTTGACGTTGCTGTACGTGCCGTCCGATTCCTTATACGTCGCTTCATAGACCTTGAAATCGACATCCAGATCGCGCCCGACATCCTTGTCCGGCGTGGTGGAGTAGACGAGCCAGCGACCGCCCGCCCCTACCGTCAACGCATCGGAGCCGCGGTCGTTCACAAAGTTGCCGCCTTGCGACTCCTGCACGTCGGTGGACTTGTGGTCTGCCGTTGCTGCTGCGAGGATCGCGTTCGTCCCGGCCGTGACCGTGCCATTCGTCGTGATCACGACGTTGCCACGGCCCGTGCTCGTTGCAGTTTGATCTGCGTTTGCATCGCTGCCGACGTTGGCCTTGTTGTGGTCAACGGAATCCGCTGCCTGGATGAGCACCGAACCGGTGTTGTTCGTGACTGCACCATTCACGACAGCCGTGCCGCCGATCAGGCCAACCTGGCCGGCTGCGTTGAAGGTGAAGGGCGCGGAGGTACCATCCATGTGACCGACTTCGATCGTACCGAGATGATCGGTGCTGCCGAGCACGAGCGAGGGCGTGCCTTGCTGTTGCAGATAAGCGAGGTCGCTTGCGCTCAGGAACGTGCTGGACGTCGTATTGCCGGTAACCGAACCGTCGCGGTTGACGGTGCCGTTACCGAGGACCACACCCTGGTCGTTGCTGACAAAGATGTTCGTGCCCTTGTCGGCCGACGCCAGTTGCAGACCGGTCGTCGCGAGGCCCGTCACACCCGTGTGGCTGATTGCGATCGTGCCGCCCTCCAGACCGACGAGACCCGTGGTGGTCGTTCTCGCTCCGGTCTTGTCCAGAACGGACGGGTCGAGCGTCGTGCCCGAGTCGAGCGTGACGGTGCTGTCCTTGTCCGTCTTGATCGTAGCGCCGCCGTGAATCTCCCAACCGGAGGTATTGACGTTGCCGCCTACGTTTAGACTACCGCCGAGAATCGTCTTGTTGGCGGGTTTCGTTCCGCCCGGACCACCAGCATCCGGAACAGCCCGGAACGTGCCCGCCTGACGGGAGCAGCTACCATCGGCACAGACGAGATCGACGGCACTACCGTAGGTGAACGTCGCGGTTTGGCCCGAGTTCCAACCCCACGCGTAGTTAAAATCGCCGCCGTTGGTCTTGATCTTACTGCTCACAACCAGATTGCCGCCACCCGCGTGATCCGAATCGGCGTGGATGTAGATGTAGCCGCAATACGTCGTCAGATCGCCGGAAATGGCGAGACCGTCCGCGCCCAGAAGCGTAATCGTACCTGCGCCCGGCGTCGCACCATTCACGCCGGTCCAATTGGTGCTGCCATAAGCGCTCGTGGAAGTGGATTTGCCGTTTGCGTCGAGCCCGCCCAATGCCACGAGGTTGAAAACACCCTGATTGGTGTCGGGATTGTTGCCCGTATTGTTGCCGATGTGACCAGTGGGATTACCGCTGCCAAGGTACTGCCCGGCCTCCATATAAATGGAACCAGCCCCCGACACTTCAAGGGTATTGTTCTTGTTGTCGAACGTGATGAAGCTGTTGTTCGCGCCCGTGACGGCCTTGAAACTCACGCCATCCTGAAGCTTGATCTTGCCGTCGCCCGTGGTATAGCCCGCAGCCGTGCCCGTGGGCCCGTGCACAACTTGCGTCAGCGCATTGCCGTTCGCATCCTTCGTCAGGTCGTTGAAGTGAATCAACGTATTGGCGTAAAGGCTGACATTGGCCTCTTGTGCTTCCAGCGTGCTCTCGTAGATATTCAGAACACCGGTGGTATTCGTCTTTCCCCAGTCCGAAGGATTGGTGCTCGCACTTGCCGGAGCTTCACCGCCCCAGATCTGGATCGTGTCCGGGTCAAGCAACAGCGTACCTGCTGCGCCGAGCGTGGACAGACCATGCGTCACGCCCGTATAGCTCAGACCCGTCTTGCCGGAGACTTCGGCGAAACCACCGTTACCACCGTTCTTGCCGCCACGGATAAAAATCTCGCCCGAGAACGCATTGGTACCGTCCGACCAGACCGCGACCGTACCGCCATTGCCCTTTTGCGTGGCATCCGCCGACAGAACAACGTTCTTGCCCGCTGTGACCGTCGTCGCATTGTTCACAGTAGCGTCTTCACCATGAAGACCGCCACCGATCTTGATCGTACCGCCCCCCAATGCACCATCGGCCTTGATCGTCGCATTGTCGATCGCGATGGTCTTGCCTTCAATCACGACGTTACCGCCCACGCCGTCAGCCGACGAGACGTTCAGCGTTCCCGCCACGGTCGTATTGCCGTTTGCCGGGTCGTTGTCCAGAACGATGCGACCGTTCTTCGATTGCAGCGAACGCGCTTCAATCACGCCCGTGTTGTTGACCACGCTGCTAATAGCTGCGTCAGCAGCACGCGCCGTCAGCACCACTGCGGAGCCGTCAGCCGAAATCTGGCCTTCGTTGCTCACCAGTGCGTCGAGCGTGCCCTTCGTGACCTGAACGCTGACGAGACCGTCGCCGTTGAAGTCCAGATTGACGTCTTGCCCGGCTGCGAGTGCAACGCCCTTCGCGTTGATCGAGCCCTGGTTCGTGACTTGCTGACCGATCAGCACGACCACGCCCTGGCTATTGATCTTGCCCTGGTTGACGATGTTGCCCATCGCTCCGGTGAACTTCGTTTTTCCCGCGAGGAAGTCGCTGTCGCTGATGTTCGCGCTCGAAGCAACGAGCCCCGCAACGTTGATGCTCGCGCCCTTGCCGATGACCACGCCGCCGGGGTTGATGAGCCACACCTGGCCGTTCGCGTTCATGGCGCCAAGAATCTGGCTCGCGCCATTACCGCCGATGACCCGGTTCAGCGAAACGGCCGCGCTGTTCGGTTGTGCGAACGTGACAGAATTGCCTTCGCCAATGTCAAAGCCGTTCCAGTTCGTGACCATCTTTCCGGAATTCTGGGTGATAGTCATGGACGAACCGTTTTGCGTGATCGAGCCCTGGCCCGCCACGATTTGACCGCCAGTCGGAAGCGGCGGGGCTGCGTACGCTGCGTCTGCGACGGCAATGACACCGAGGACTGCGAGCAGGGCCGCGCTACGTGTACTGCGTTTGCCGCGAGCGTTGGTGTTCTCGGCGACGGCGACGAATGAACCGATCGTGGCATTCCACACCAGCCGATAGACGTGATTCAGGGATGCTTTCTTCATTTGGAATCCTTATGAGATCAATGAGAGGGCCGTTCGGTCAGAACGCCATGCCGAGTTGGAGCCACGCACGCCAGCTGGTACTCAGGCCATCGGCGTTGTTACCTGACAGCGAAGCGCCATCATTGCGGCCGATCGTCCGCGCAACAGCCGCGTGTGCGTTCCAGCGACCGCTCCACACGTTCACGCCGAGACCTGCCGAGGTCAATGTCACCCTGTTCGTGTGGCCTTCGTTGATTTGCGAACCGGCGTAGTTCGTGTGGTGCAAACGGATCTGGCCGACATCCACGAATCCGAGCGCCTGGACCTTGACGGATGGAACGCCGATGTTCACGAAACGGCGCAGCTCGACCGTCCCCAACCAGCCTTCGTCGCCAAAACCTTCACCGACCGGATAACCGCGAACGCCAGTTGGACCGCCAAGCAGGAATTTCTCCGAACTGTCGAGGTTGGTATTCGACAATTGACCCGCCCAACCGCCGTAGACGCTCCAGTTCTGGTCGAGGGTTTGCAGACGGCTGAAGTTCGCAGCGAGTTTGGTGAACGTCCCTTGCGTGCCCGCCGTCATCGAGTCCGCCAGTTGATCGACCGGGTTGCCCGACAGATCGACGTGACCTAACGTCACTGCGACCCGGCCTTCCGTCACACCACCTTGCAGCAGACCGTCGTAACGGTTGCCCGACAGCGAGAACGTCAGGTTGTCGAGCTTGCGCTTGCTCAGGTTCACGTCGAGCGCGCTGTCCTTCAGATACTTGTAGTCGTACATCATGGTCGCATTGAGGTTCTGCGTGCGCGTACGAATGAGTGGGTAATTCAGACCGGCCGAACCCGTCACAGCCGAACCGCGCAAGTCAAGTGCCGAGTAAGCCTCCTGAACGACGCGATAATGCAGATACGAGCCGCCCAGCAACAGCGTCAGGCCAGTGGGCGTCAGCGGCACGCTGTAGCCGAGGTTGGCGACTTCCGTGCCTTGGGTCTTGCTTAGACCGAGCGTGACCTGATCGCCCATACCGAGCGGATCATTCACGAAGAACGTTGCCGTTCCGCGCTCAATGCCGGTGCTGCGGTTGCCATAGTTGTCGATCGACAGTAGGCCGTTGACGATCGGAGTCGGCGTCGCTTCGATGAGAAGCTTGCTGGTGCCCGGTTGTGCACCCTTTTGCAGGATTGCCTTGGCGCTCACGCCCGGACGGTCGTTGATGAGCAGAAGTGCGCGTTCGAGGTCTTCCTTCTTTAGCGGTCGATCGGTCGGCAGCGCTGCGTTCGCGATGGCGGCGATCCGCTCATTGCTGCTGCGCGTCTTGCCGTGGATGGTTATGCGATCCTTGCCGGATTCCAGACGGCCCTCCACGATCGTGATGACGAGATTGCCCGCCGTCAGGTCCTGAGGTGCCAGATACGCGTAAGCCAGTGCGTAGCCTCGTCCGCGCAGATATTGGGTAATCGTATCTGCGATTTTCTGCAAACCCGCGTGGGTGAGTTTCTTGCCGACCATTGAGGCAGTAGCAGACTGCAAATCCTCTGCATCTGCCACACGCTTGTCACCGTTGAAGGTAATGGACTTCAGCGTCACAGTCGGGCCGGCTTCTGGTTCAGCTGCGCCCGGAGCAGCTTCGGACGGAATGACTTCCTCCGGCGTTGTGGCTTGAGGTGCGCGTGGTTGCGGGGCCATTTGCTGCTGATTCAGGAGGGAACCTGCATTCGGTAACGATTGCGCGTATGCAGGAGCCGCCAGGATCAGGATCGCGAGACCAATAGGAGTCGGAAGTTTTGTTCGGAGGGTCATGAGTTGCTTATGGCCGTTGCGGTCGACGCTCCGCTGCAATTGCGTCACCCCATTGGTTAATCTGCTGGTCATGCATTTCACCTTGTTAGTAGTTAGTTATGCTTCTTATTAATATCACCGATCCTGAAATATGGGATTCGGTGATCGACCGTTCTTCAACGACAAGCGCGACGTACTTGAATCGTCACCACAGTCGTGAGAACGGTAGGTCTTTGTGCCCTCGCGGACGTGAGATTGCTTGCCTCAAGCAGGCGCCTACCGTGGCTCAACACGTAAAACTTACGCTAGAGGAAAGACTTTGTAATTGATTCGCGAGAACTCGCGGATGATATATAAGCCACCAGGAAAGAACTAATAACAAGTGTTAAATCACACACCGTAGAACATGCGAGTTGAGCTGGAGCGACGGTCGAGTGATTATGAACGCACATGCGCCCGCCAGTTTTTGTACTAACACCGCAGTTGCTCACCATTAGCACCTGACGTTATGCCCGCGGAGAGCGTACCCGTCGCCGCATTTGCGCTTCACCCCAACGTTTAGTCTTTGAGAATGCTCATGGCTGTGGTCTTTTCTCTGAAGCGTGCGCCGACACTGCTGCGCGAGTGTTAAATATGACAGGCACCATGCGCAGATGCCTCATGCAGCAATAGGCCGAATGATGCTATTTACCAGATCAGCAATAGGGACTGCGTTCGACCAGGCGTTCCCGAAGTCGATTACTTTCTTTACGTGGGACGAGCCATCAGTGCGAGCGAAGAGCGCTTCGCGCACATTCAATCCGCCTGCATGAAGGAAAAGCAATCTATAACGGCGTTGTGAATGCGCGCACGGACAGGACATAGCAACTGCAGCTGCGGCGAGATGCGCCAACTGCCGGCCTTGAAATTGTTTCTTACGAGCATGCGCCCGGACTCTGTCCGCCTCGGATACTAATGTGTGATTTCCCCTGTTGTCGCATCATTTTGTTTCGCCTGCGCTTAGTGGCTCATGCCTCATCCCCTGCGCAAGCGCAGTTCTATTCAAGCAAGTTTGCACTATAAGAGACGAGGTCAGCCTACTCGCGTTAGACGCGGTGCCTCGCAAGAGGTGTTACAGCGACCCGGGTCTCAGCTCTACTATTCGAAACCACCCTTTATGGGCTGATGTTTATTGCGCTTTCTGTTCTGACTTCTCTAGTGAACGGAAGGTTTTCCTTTCGCGCTCTCCTGGCGGCGTCACGGGCAATTCATTTGCCCACGCTCAGACAGGCCGTGTCTGCGCCTCACATCGCCACACTCAAAGCCATCCTTACCCGCCTCTTGATGGGAAAGAATTTGGAATCACAGTGTAAGGATTCGAGCGATTGTAGATAGCGCTATCTGGCCACGCGTTTGCTGAAGGGGCGAAATACTTTGCCGGAGAGGAAAATCTTTTTCGATCCGCCAAAGCTCGATCCAATACAGCTGTCCTTGATGGCCGTAGTGCCTGCCCACTTAATGTCACGGCGAGCAGGATCTAACGGGAGAGCTCCCAACCGAAATTCGATTCCGCTACTCTCCGCTGCTTTGATTGCTCACCGCTGGATTGGACGGATCCGAGCCGCCGGCATATTTTTTCCCCTCCTGAGACACCTGTCTCTCCGTTGCCGATCGTTTTTCAGCGTCCCACGTCTGCACGCTTGTCCGCCACATCATTGCGCTTATTGGTGGGCGCGAGGCGCGTGCTCCGCGGGATCCACACCTGGCGGAATTGCTCGTGCTCATGTTCTTCAGCGAACACCGACATCGATGGCTTGAGCAGGTCGTGCCGCGATACGATGCCGACCAGGCGGTACGTTTTCTCGTCTTCGGCCACAGGGAGACGGTCAAGTCCGGTGATGGCGAGCCGAGCGGCCACGCTTCTGCAAGTCTCACCTGGTAACGCGATGCGAGGCGGCGTTTGCCCGAAGAACGTGCCTAGCGGAGCGCCGGCTTTCTCAGGGGGAATCTGGTCGAGCAGCGTCCGGTCTGCCATGCCCACCAGAATCCCGGAGTCGACAACCGGATAGGCACGATACTTCTGCCCCGCCCCGAAATAGTTGCGGAGTACCTCGGCGACTGTGGTTTTCGCGTCGATTGTCACCATGGCGCGGGTCATGACCTCCTCGACATAGTGTCTTTCGAGTGGATCGATGCTGTACTCGCGATAGATGTGATAACCGCGGCGAGCAATCTTCTCGGTCAGAATCGAGCGACGCATGAGAAGGACCGTGAAACCATAGGCGACTGCGGCGGCCGCCAACAGCGGCAGCAATGCATTCACATCGCCCGTCAGTTCGAATGCAAACACGGATGCCATCACGGGCGCGCGCATCATGCCACCCAGCGCGGCGGCCATGAAGATGAGCGGCCACACCGCGGGCTCGCCGCCCGGCATGTACGGGGCCGCGATGGCACCCACGCCTGCGCCCATCATCAGCAAGGGAGCCAGGACGCCACCGGATGTGCCGGACGCGAGCGCAATCACCCAGATGATGGCTTTGACCAGGACGATCGCAACCACGACCTTCACGGCAAGGTGGTTTTGCAGCAGGTCTCCGATGACGTCATATCCGACACCCAGTGTGCGGGGCTGAAAGTAGCCGCCGATACCAACGGCGATTGCACCCAATGCCGGCCACCACATCCAATGGATCGGTAACTTGCCGAACATATCCTCGACCTTGTAGAGCCCGGTGGACAATCCCCAGGACAACGCACCGGTCACCACGCCTGCAACGGCCGACGACAGGAGACCCATGGGACCGAGCGGCAACGTATGCAGCGGAAACAAAGGTCCGCTGCCCAGAAACAGCGGCCGCGTGAAACCCGCCACCGCACACGCGATGGCGACCGGCAGAAGACTGCGAGGCCGCAGTTCGAACAGCAGGAGCTCGATGGCGAGCAGGACAGCCGCCACGGGCGTGCCGAATACCGCGGTCATGCCGGCCACGGCTCCCGCCACTAAAAGCGCCTTTCTTTCGGCACTGGATAAATGGAAGTATTGGGCAATGAGCGAACCAATCGCTCCGCCCGTCATGATGATCGGCCCTTCCGCACCAAAAGGCCCGCCGCTGCCGATGGCAATGGCCGAGGCGAGCGGCTTAAGGACCGCGACCTTCGGCGACATCTTGCTCTTGCCGAAGAGAATTGCTTCGATCGCTTCGGGTATGCCGTGCCCGCGAACCTGCTCTGAACCGTAGCGCGCAATCAATCCCACTAGCAGCCCGCCAATGACGGGAACAGCAACGACGATTAGCCCAAGCGTGTTCTCCGACGGCGAGCGGTTCGCCGTGGACAACGTCTGATAGAAAAACAGGTTCGCGAAGAAGCGGATCAGGTGCAGCAGAAAATAAGCGGCGACGGTGCTCAACGCGCCGCCGACCGCCGCAATGGCACTGATCCGCAGAAGCCGAACATCTGTTGCGAAATCGCCCTTGTGCTCGCCCATGATTCCCCTTGCTTGACAGCCGGTGGTCGACAGCGTGTGGAATCTATATATATCACAGTGTGATGAAGATCGCAGAGGCGGATTGAAGGCATCTCATGCTGGAGGGCACCGTTCCAGCGACTTCAACGACTGCGCATACGAGCGACCAACGCGAGCAAACGGGCCGTCATGTCGTGTGCCGGCAAGTGCGCGAGCCAGCCATGACCAGGAAGCAGCCATTCAAAACGATACGCGGCCAGCTTGCCGAGCGAT
>JGI25156J39149_1001016_pt1 | contig 13174 bp, 11 predicted proteins | sample AraplaCL_Col_mMS_FD_39149 | JGI IMG/M metagenome (IMG submission 39149)
CGGGCGCCATTGTCTCGGCGGTTTCGCTGTCGCTCATCATGAATCTGTTCACCGAACCCGGCGAGCGCGCGAAAGCCATGGGCGTGTATGGGTTTGTGTGCGCGGGCGGCGGCAGTATCGGCGTGTTGCTCGGCGGGCTGCTCACTAATCTGCTGAGCTGGCATTGGATCTTTCTCGTCAATCTGCCCATTGGCATTGCCGTGTACGCGCTCTGTGTCGCGTTGTTGCCGTCCGCGCGCGGTCATGCGCACGGCGAGCGGCTCGATGTGGCCGGCGCGGTGTCCGTCACTGTTTCGCTCATGCTGGCTGTGTATGCGGTGGTGAATGGTAATGAGGCCGGATGGACTTCGGCGCAGACGCTCGGTTTGCTGTTTGCGGCGCTTGCACTGCTGGCCGTGTTCCTGGTGATCGAGTCGCGCGTGCAGCATCCGTTGATGCCGTTGGGTCTGTTCCGCTTGCGCAATGTCGCGACAGCCAATGTGGTCGGCGTGCTGTGGGCGGCGGCGATGTTTGCCTGGTTCTTTATCTCCGCGCTGTATTTGCAGCGTGTGCTTGGCTATCGGCCGCTGCAGGTCGGACTTGCGTTCCTGCCCGCTAATCTGATCATGGGGTTCTTCTCACTCGGGCTGTCGGCGCGGGTGGTCATGCGCTTCGGGCTGCGCGTTCCGCTGGCCGTGGGGCTGCTGGTCGCGGCTTGCGGTCTCGCGTTGTTCGCTCGCGCGCCGGTTGGCGGCAGTTTTGTGCTCGATGTCATGCCGGGGATGATTCTGCTCGGCTTCGGCGCGGGTATTGCATTTAATCCGATGCTGCTCGCCGCCATGAGCGATGTCGATCCGGCCGATTCGGGGCTCGCGTCGGGTATCGTCAATACGTCGTTCATGATGGGTGGTGCGCTTGGGCTTGCGGTGTTGGCGAGTCTTGCCGCCGCGCGCAGTGAGGCGGTGCAGGCGTCGTCTGGAGATGCTGTGGCGGCACTGAATAGCGGGTACCACGTCGCGTTTTTGTTTGGAGCGATTTTTGCGGCGGTGGCGGGGATTCTGGGTGGCTTGTTGTTGCGGACGGGGCACGCGGGTAGTGCGGGTGCGCATGAAGACGCTCACGGTCACAATACGACGGCAGCGGATGAACATTCCAGCGCCACGGGCAACAAAGCCGCGACCGAAAACTACTAACCGCGTTTCCACAAAACCGCAATCCCGATCAAACACCCCGCATCGGCGCTCGCTATGCTGGTTCCATGCTGACATGAGAGCCCAAATGAACCCGGTCGGAAAAGCGCTGTGGTTTATCGAAAGCCACTTTGCCCACGAGCTGACGCTCGACGACATCGCCAGCTGCGGATGCGTGTCGCGTTTTCACCTGGCGCGCGCCTTCGAAGCGGCCACCGGGTTTTCGGTGATGCGCTATGTGCGCGGGCGTCGCTTGAGCGAAGCGGCGCGTCGGCTGGCGAGCGGTGCACCGGATATCCTCGCGGTCGCCATCGAAGCCGGCTACGGTTCTCACGAGGCATTCACGCGCGCGTTTCGCGAGCAATTCGGGCTCACGCCCGACGCGCTGCGCGCGCGTGGCCATCTCGACACTCTCGCCCTCGTGGAGCCGATCAAAATGGACGAAACCCTGCTTACCCATCTCGAACCGCCGCGCTTTGAAGACGGCAAAGCGCTTCTCGTCGCGGGCCTAAGCGAGCGCTACACAAGCGAAACCTGTGCCGCGATTCCGTCGCAGTGGCAGCGCTTTGGCGATTACTTCGGCAAAGTGCCGGGGCAGGTCGGCAATGTGGCGTATGGCGTTTGCTATAACGCGGACGACAGCGGCAACATCGATTATCTGTGCGGCGTTGAAGTCAGCGACTTCTCGGCGTTGCCTGCTGAGCTGAGCCGCTTGCGTATTTCGCCGCAACGGTATGCGGTGTTTAGTCATCGCGAGCATGTTTCAACTATCCGGCGCACCTGGAATACGATCTGGAATCAGTGGCTGCCGGCATCGGGACATATTCCTGCCGACGCGCCGAATTTCGAGCGGTACGACGAGAAGTTCGATCCCGTCAGCGGGATGGGTGGACTGGAGATCTGGTTGCCGTTGAAGGGCTGAGGAGCGCACGCGCTCGTCCGGCGACCCATGATGGGTAAGTCGCCGGCAAGCCCGCTATCGCGTCTTTCCCGGCTACGGCCGGAAATTTTCAACAGCCTGTTCGGGTTCGACCGCGAGGCGTTTCATGAGCAATTCAACTCCGACATCGTGCGGTTTTTTGAGGCCACCCTGCGATAGGAAACTATCCTCTTGCGTACGCTGGCCTTTACGCCGCGATTCGTTCGCGAGTCTTCAATTGAATCTCGCGAGTGCCTGATTGCATGACTGCTTGAAAATCCGGAGAGGCCGCACGCTGTTGCGACCGCCCCGGAAAAAGATTGCCCGCGGATTACCAGGCACGCGCTACTCAGGCCGCGAGCACCTCACTGACCTCCCAGCTATCTATCGCCAACGCGTCGCCGACCGGTTTGCAGGTGAGCCGCCCTTCATGCACATTCAGGCCAGGGCGCAGGTACACATCGTCGAGCAATGCCTGCTTCCAGCCTTTGTTCGCGATGTCGACCACGAACGGCAGCGTGGCGTTATTCAAGGCGAACGTCGACGTTCTCGCGACCGCGCCCGGCATATTCGCCACGCAATAGTGCACCACGCCATCCACGACGTACGTAGGCGCGTCGTGCGTTGTCGGACGCGAGGTCTCGCAGCAGCCGCCCTGATCGATCGCGACATCGACAATCACCGAACCCGGCTTCATGCGCGCCAACATCTCCCGCTTGATCAGCTTCGGCGCGGCCGCGCCGGGCAGCAGCACGCATCCGATCACGAGATCGGCCCGTTCAAGCAGTTCCTCGACTTGCGCCTGTACCGAAAAGACTGTCTGGATCGCGCTGCCGAACTGCACTGTCAGACGCTTCAGAACATCGGCGGACCGGTCGACCACGGTCACCCTCGCGCCCATGCCGAGCGCAATCGTCGCCGCGTGCGTGCCGGACACGCCGCCGCCCAGAATCAGCACTTCTCCCGGCGGCACACCGGGCACACCGCCGAGCAGTACACCGCGGCCGCCCATCGATTTTTCGAGGCAACGCGCGCCCGCCTGTGGCGCTAACCGGCCCGCCACCTCCGACATGGGCGTCAGCAAAGGCAAACCGCCTAAACGCGAGGTCACTGTTTCGTATGCGATGCAGGTCGCGCCGCTCCTGATCAGATCGGCGGTCTGATCGGCGTCGGCCGCGAGGTGCAGGTAGGTGAACAGTATCTGGCCGCGGGACAAACGTGCGCGCTCTATCGCCTGCGGTTCCTTGACCTTGACGATCAACTCCGCGTCCTTCCACAGACGTTCAACGGAATCCTGAATGCTTGCACCCGCTTTGACGTAGTCGCTGTCAGCGATGCCTGATCCTTCGCCCGCGCTTTTCTCGACGGCGACGCTATGGCCATGCCGAACCAGTTCGGCGACCGACACCGGCGTCAGACCAACCCGGTACTCCTGCGTTTTGATTTCCTTCGGTACGGCGATTTTCATTTTATGTCTCCTCGGAGTGGATCAGGCGCTTGCTTGTGGCAAGTGCGTTTGTGATCGCGTCGATTGCGCCTGGTGTTGCATCGACGGCAGCGTTCGCCTCCGCGCGGGTTAGATAACGTGGCGGCGTGGAGTCAGAATATCGCTTTGAAGGATGGCGCGTCTAATGACGTCGTTGTCAAGAAGCGGTGCAGCAATGGACGGGATGAGTGCGAGTGCAGGATCGAAAGAAACTGCGGGCGTCTCGATTGGCGAAAGGCTCAATGGCAGTCGGCTTTCCCTTGTCCCGCGCATCGCCCATGATCGGGACTTCCACTGGCGCATTGCTTCGTGAATGACTCGAATAACGGCGCGCTTCCCGCGTGAATTTGACGCGGCGCGGTGAGTCGATCAGCTTCATCAGGTTCGCCGCGCCTGCTGCTTTGCACAACCGAGGGACGACCGGTTCACTCGTGCCCGACTGGTGCAATCTGCTCCGCGCCGGCGCCTGTCAGTTCTTGTCGCTAGCAACGACGCCTGAGCGCGGCGCACAGGTGGGCGTCCGTCCCCTGGCGATTGTGATCCGCGCAACATATAGCCCTTTTCAGCCTGCCGCCATCTCTTGCCGACATCACTCACCCCACTTGGTCAGGATTAGCGTTTGCCGCGACCACCAGCGGGTTTGCCAGCCGAATTACGTGAGCCCGCGGCGGGCTTGCTGGCGGGCTTGCTGCGCGGTTTTTGCACGGCGAATGGGCTATTGCTGGACAAGCTTGTGCCTTTACTCGCGGCCGTAGCGCCTTGCGCCGCAGGCTTGCGCCTGTTTTCGCCAATTTGCGGGCGCGGTTTTTTGCTGAGCGCCTGCACGGCGCCCGGCGCAGCTTGCGGCACTTTGGGCTTCTTAGGCTTCTTGGGCTTCTTGATGATCTGCCCCGTCGCGCTAGTTTGCGGCACGCGGTGTTCGGCTTCGAAGCCCGGCTCTTCTTCACGACGCAGAGTTTGCCGGATCAACGCTTCAATCGCGGCCAGTTGCGGCGCTTCATCGGCACACACCAGGGACACTGCCACGCCGCTGGCGCCCGCTCGGCCGGTACGGCCAATACGATGCACATAGTCTTGCGCCACGATCGGCAAATCGACGTTGATCACCAGCGGCAGGTTGTCGATATCAAGCCCGCGCGCAGCAACATCGGTGGCTACCAGCATACTGACTTCGCCCGTCTTGAAGCGCTCCAGCGCACGCAGGCGCGCGGGTTGCGGTTTGTCGCCGTGGATCGTGTCGACCGAATAGCCCGCTTCATCCAGTATGGCCGCCAGGTAATCCACGCCGTTGCGGGTCTTGACGAACACCAGCGCGTGCTCCCAGTTGTTCTCGGCCACAAGGTGCATGAAGAGCTCAGGCTTGTTCTTTTTATCCACCGGCACCACCCACTGTTTGATCCTGCTGGCCGTGGCATTGGGCGGGCTGACGCTGATATTGACCGGGCCGCGCAAAATGCCCGCCGCCATGGTGCGGATATCATCGGTAAACGTGGCTGAGAACAGCAGGGTCTGGCGCTGAGCGGGCAATGCGGCAAACACGGCGTTGAGTTCACGCTCAAAGCCCAGATCCAGCATGCGGTCGGCTTCATCCAGCACCATCGTTTGTACTTGATCGAACTGCACTGCGTTCTGGCGATTGAGATCCAGCAAACGGCCCGGCGTGGCAACGAGCACATCCACGCCTTTGCGCAACTTCATCATCTGCGGGTTGATGCTCACACCGCCATAGGCGGCCAGAAATCGTAAGTCGAGACCTTTGCCGTAAGCGATAAAGCTTTGCAGCACCTGTTCGGCCAGTTCACGCGTGGGCACCAGCACCAGAACACGCGCGCGGTTGCTGGACACCTCCGGGCCGTGCTGCACTAGCCGCTGCAACAGCGGCAGCGCAAAACCCGCCGTTTTGCCCGTGCCGGTCTGTGCCGCAGCCATGACGTCGTTGCCGCTGAGCACAGCAGGAATCGCCTTGACCTGCACCGGCGTAGGTGTCTGGTAATTGAGGTCCTGCAAGTTACGCAGCAAGGGATCGATCAGGCCAAGCGAGGCAAAAGACATTGGCGTATTCCGGGCTAAAGCCGCAATTCTAGCGGTTGCGGTCTGATTTGCGCGGCGCGGCTCGCGAGGCGAGTCGTCTGGGGTCGTGTGCAGGAGATGTTGACGTGGCTGACGGCGGCGGGCATGACGTTCGTGTATCTGTCCTGGCCGATCGGGGAAAGCAACGTGCTCGGCGTGACTGCAATTGCCTTCGGCACTGTGGCTTTCCCGCTGGCCGCACATCGCGCGGACGGAACAGCGAGCCCACGCACGTACATGTCCGCGGCTCTCGTAGCGCTTGGCAGGCCTAGTTACGAACTCCCATCTGTTTCACCTTATCGTGCTGGGCTTGCTGCGGACGATTTTCCCGCCTTCGAGCGTAGCGGGCGACGAGAAACTGGCTCTTCTTCTGGGCTATCTGTTGCTCTCTGTCTCGCTGGGTGCTGTCATCGCGCGAATCTACGCAGGGCCGTCGAACCGCTTCGTCCGCAAGTGGCTGGCGCAGAGAAGATGTCAGTCGGAATGCAAGCACTACGAACGTAATCAAGTTAACGTCGAACACCCTTACTCTCGAGTCGCGCGAGCAGGCTGAACGACTGGTTCTGATCGCTTTGCGACCTAAGGTCGCCGCAAAGCGCAAGCAGTTCCTCACCCATCCGCTCAGAAAAGAAACAGCTCTGCACGTCCAGTGGGCTATCATGCCTATCCTCTCCGAAGTAGCTCCTTATGATTTCCGTCCGTAATGTCACGCTGCGCCGTGGCGTCAATGTCGTACTCGATAGCGCGTCCGTCACCTTCACCCCCGGCGAAAAGATTGGCCTTGTCGGCCGCAATGGCGCCGGCAAATCGTCCTTCTTCGGCCTTCTCAACGGCACGCTGCACGAAGACAGCGGCGAATTCTCGATTCCCGCTGCGTGGAAGATGGGCCAGGTCGCGCAGGAAATGCCGGAGACCGAGCAGAGTGCAACCGACTTCGTCATCGACGGTGATACCGTACTGCTGGCCGCGCAGGCCGAAGTCGCCGCCGCCGAGGCCAGCGACGACGGCATGCGCATGGCGCACGCCTACATGGCCCTGCACGACGCCGGCGCACATGACGCCCCCGCGCGTGCCCAGGCGCTGATCCTGGGCCTTGGCTTCAGTGCCGCGCAGCTCAGCCAGCCGGTCAACAGTTTCTCCGGCGGCTGGCGCATGCGGCTGCAACTGGCGCGCGCGCTCATGTGTCCGTCCGACTTGCTGTTGCTCGACGAGCCGACCAATCACCTCGACCTCGACGCGCTGGTCTGGCTGGAAGCGTGGCTCAAGCGCTATCAAGGAACCCTGGTCGTTATCAGCCACGATCGCGAGTTCCTAGATGCGGTGACGCAAGTGACGGTACACGTCGACAACGCCAAGCTTGTGCGTTATGGCGGCAACTACAGCAAGTTCGAAGACATGCGCGCTGAGCAACTCCTGTTGCAGCAGGCCGCGATGGCGAGGCAGGCGGACAAGATCGCCCACCTGCAGAAATTCATCGACCGTTTCAAGGCCAAGGCCTCGAAGGCAAAGCAGGCGCAGAGCCGGGTCAAGGCGCTCGAACGCATGGAGAAGATCGCGCCGGTGCTTGCCGACGCGGAGTTCACCTTCGAGTTCAAGGAACCGCTCAACGTCCCGAACCCATTGTTGTCGATGCTGGACGCGAGCTTCGGCTACGCGGCGCCCACCGACGCACCGCCGGGCACGCCGCCGACGGTCATCGTGCGGGGCATCAACCGCTCTGTGCTGGCCGGGCAGCGCATCGGCATTCTCGGTGCCAACGGTCAGGGCAAGTCCACTCTGGTGAAGACGGTGGCTCATGAACTGGCGCCGATCGCCGGCGAAATCAGCGAAGGCAAAGGCCTGAACATCGGCTACTTCGCACAGCAGGAACTCGACGTGCTGCGTCCTCTCGACACGCCGATGGAACACATGATCCGACTTGCCAAGGACACGCCTGCGCACATGCGTGCGCCTGGCCAGAGCGGCACCGAACAATCGCTTCGCACCTTCCTCGGCACCTTCAATTTTAGCGGCGACATGGTTCATCAGGCGGTCAGCACGATGAGCGGCGGCGAAAAGGCGCGGCTCGTGTTGTGCATGATCGTGTGGCAGCGCCCTAACCTGCTGCTGCTCGACGAGCCGACCAACCACCTCGACCTGGCCACACGCGAAGCGCTAGGCATGGCGCTCAACGAATTCGAAGGCACTGTGATGCTGGTCAGTCACGACCGGTCGCTGCTGCGCGCGGTGTGTGACGAGTTCTGGCTTGTCACCAAGGGTGGCGTCGAGCCCTTCGACGGCGATCTGGACGATTATCAGCAGTTCCTGCGCGACGAAGCCCGTCGCATGCGCGAGCAGGCTGCGGGGCAGTAGAAGGTCAGGAAGTGAGTTGCGAAACGCGTGTCGTCGGAACGATGTCGCTTGCGGGCTCGTTGTCGAACCCGTAAAACGAGTGCGGGGTCGAGCACAGGATTGCATCGACGAGCGAGGGCGCGAGACCTAAGTCCAGCAGCGCGGAAAGCGTCTGGCTGAAGTCTGTCGCGTGTTCAAATTGCGTGTGTGGCCAGTCGCTTCCCCACATCAGGCGTTCGGTGCCGAATGCGTCGATCAGTTGGTCCGTGGCATCGCGCATAAAATTTGAGCCAGGCTTTGAGCAACGATAGGCGCCCGAAATCTTGACCCACACGCGACCCGAAGGGCCAAGCGCCAGCAGGTCCTTGAACCCTGGGTCGCTGGTTCCACTGTCGGGGGCAGGGCGGCCAAAATGGTCCACGACCACAGGCAAGCCCGCATCCAGCAAGGAGTTGATGAGCGGAGCCAAGTCCGACGCTTCCCTGTGCAACTCGACATGCCAGCCGAGTTTCGACAAGCGCCGCCATAGCGTCGTGTAGGGTGCCGCGCTGAGGTCGGGGAGCGTCTGCCCGATAAGGTTGAGACGCACGCCTGTAACGCCTTGGCCATTCAGTTGCGCGAGGTCGTCTTCCGAAATATCGGGAGAAACGACTGCCACTCCCCTCAGCCGGGTCCGGTCTCTCGTCAGCGCCTGTAAAAGGTAGCTGTTGTCGGTACCGAGAAAACTTGGCTGGACCAGCACGGCATGTCCAATATCGTTTGCGTCCAGAAGCTTCCGGTAGGCATCCAGCGTTGCGTCATAGTCGGGTGCGTAGCGCCGTTCGTCCGCGAGCGGCAGTGCTTTTGCAAACACGTGCGCATGCGTGTCAACGCGCGGCAGAGCCGGCTGCGCAACGGGTCGAGCCTGAATCATCGCTGGCTCCGGGGATGGTCAAGCGCGAAATCGCCATCGGCGACCGGTTGCGAAGCCTGCTCGACAGCAGTCGGCCGCAACCGCTTGCCGCGCGTTTCGGGAAGCAGCAACACGGCAACCATCGCCAGTCCGTACGCAATTGCCGCATCGATACCGATCGCTGCTCCCAGCGACATCGAATGACTCATGTACCCGACCAACACAGGAAAACCCGCCGAAGCAATGCGGCCAAAGTTGTAGCAAAAACCGACGCCTGTCCCGCGCATGTCCGCGGGATAAAGCTCGTTGAAAAGCGCGCCCAGGCTGGCCGGGATGCCGGCGGCGAAAAAGCCCAGCGGGAAGCCGAGAACAAGCATCTGCGTATTGCTCAGCGGAAGCATCACGTAGGCCAGCACGGTGACGATGCATGAGAACGCAAAGAATGCGATGTTGCGCCGGCGTCCGATACGGTCGAGCAGGTAAGCGCTCGCCATACAGCCGCACCAGAATGCGACGATGACGACGGCAAGATAACCACCCGTGTTCAGGACCGACAGATGTCTCTCCTTGGAGAGGAAGGTCGGAAGCCAGGTCATGATGGCGTAGTACCCGCCGTGGGCGCCCGTGCCCAGAACCGCCCCGATAACCGTGGTCTTTATAACTCGCGGCTGAAACACCTGCGCGATTTGCGCCCACACCGAAACCGCTGGTTCGGCCCGAGACGGGGCGACGCGCACGGGTTCGCGAAGATTGCGACGCACATAGAGGACGAGCAGCGCGGGCAGGAGGCCAACGCCGAACATCACACGCCACGCCGTGTCTGACGGCAACCATGAAAAGGCGGCAGCGTACAGCAGCACCGCGCCGGCCCAGCCGACAGCCCAGGCGCTCTGCACTGCGCCCATGGCCTTGCCGCGATGCTCCGTGCGGATGGTTTCAGCCATCAACACCGCGCCCGCGGCCCACTCTCCGCCGAACCCGAATCCTTGCAGGGCCTTCAGAACCAGCAGTTGAGGAAAACTCTGGGCGAAGGCACAAAGGAAAGTGAATCCCGCAAACCAGAGGATCGTGATCTGCAGCGTGCGCACCCGGCCAATCCTGTCGGACAAAGCGCCCGCCAACCAGCCGCCCACTGCCGACGACACCAGTGTCACGCCGCTGATGGCGCCCGCCTGGGTGTGGTCGATGCCGTAGGCTGCAATGATTGCCGGGATTGCCAGGGTGAACATCTGCACGTCGAGGGCATCGAGGCCCCAACCGGCGAAACATCCCCAGAAGGTGCTGCGCTCGAGGGGTGTTCCTCGCTTGTACCAGGTGAACATCGTCGTCTCCACGGGTCAATTCATATATTCATGTATATGACTATATGTTTAGTTTAAGCTCTTCCAGAAGGTTGTCATTGAGGATTTACCCTCGCTCCCGCAGATGTTGTACAGTCACTACTCCTGTGAACAACTATATGAATCATGGATATGCAATCGCTCTCAGGTAAGCCGGACGGCCGGTTGCCCCGCTACCAGCAGCTGCGCGACGACCTTGTGCGCCGTATTGCAGAGGGCGAGTGGTCACCTGAAAAGGCGATCGCCACGGAGGCTGAGCTTAGTCAGTTCTATAACGTATCGACCGGGACGCTCCGCAAGGCGATTGATCTGCTGGTGGCCGACGGGGTGCTCACCCGCACTCAGGGAAAGGGGACCTTTGTCCGGCGCCCGCGATTCGATTCGTCGCTGTTCCGATTCTTCCGGTTCAAGTCAGTCGACGGCAAACCGGTCCGGCCGACGGCGAAGGTGCTCAGGCGCGAAGTCGTCAAGCCGAACGAGACAATTCGCTCAACCCTGCAAATGAAGGCGACCGAGAAGACTCTTCATCTCTCGCGAGTGCGGATGATTGAAGGGGAAGCGGTATTGTCGGAAGAAATATGGCTTCCTCGAAGCCGTTTCGAAGGGCTGGCGACACTGCCCCTCGGTGACTTCGAAGACTTGCTGTATCCGCTCTACGAGCGGCTCTGCCGGCAAATCGTGGCGTCCGCCACCGAGATTCTGAACGTCGAAAAGGCCACGGAAGCTGATGCAGCGCTGTTGCGCATCGAGGTCGGCAGTCCGGTAATCCTCGTGCAGCGTGTGGCATCCGATTTTGCCGGGACGCCGATTGAATGGCGCACCACGCGCGGCGCTGCTGAAGCATTCCAGTATCAGGTCGACATTCGCTGACAACGTAGCTTCTTCGCCGCGCCTGCTGCTTTCGCCGGCGCCGACGACGATGAACGGCGCTGTCGCGTCTGGCAGGCCGCGTTTTCGCGCGCGAGCCGGCTCCCACATTCGGCCTCAATCTCCCTTCGTTGAGAACATCAGTGCGCAGCCTGCTGCCACGGCAGCGAGTTCGCGCACGCTCGTCCGGGTAATACCTGATTGCAGCTCGACTTCAAACATACAAACATATACATGACTATATCAATTTGCTTGTTTTCGTTCGGCTGGGCGTTTTGTGAGACGCCGGTCTCGCGGCTGCGGGCATAGACCCTGGAGCAAAGATGTCTACGCCTGCAACACGCGAGCAGAAGGTAATGAGGAAAATGGCATGGCGGCTGATGCCTCTGCTGATTGTCATGTTTCTCATCGCATTCATCGACCGGCAGAATGTCGGCTTCGCGAAACTGGAGATGGTCCACGCACTCGGCATGACAGAAGCCGCATACGGACTCGGAGCATCGCTGTTTTTTATCGGCTATCTGCTGTTCGAGGTGCCCAGCACACTCGCGCTACATCGTTTCGGTGCCCGGACGTGGCTTGCTCGCATCATGATCACGTGGGGCGTCGTCACAGTACTCATGGCGTTCACGCGCTCACTGCCAGTTTTTTACTCGTTCCGGTTTGCACTTGGCGTTGCTGAAGCGGGCTTTTATCCAGGCGTCATTTACTACCTGACGCAGTGGTTTCCTCAAAGCTATAGAACGCGCGTGCTCGGCCTCTTTACTCTTGGAAGCTCGCTGGCGAACATGCTCGGTGCGCTGGTGGGAGGGCTGCTCCTTTCCTTGGGCGGAACATTCGGACTGGCGGGTTGGCAATGGGTCTTCCTTGCCACTGGCATTCCGGCAATTCTGATTGCATTCGTAGCGCTTAAATTTCTCCCGAGCTCCGTCAGGGAGGCGAACTTCCTGTCGGACGAGGAAAGGGACATTGTGGACGCGGCGCTCAAGCGCGAAGCGTCCACCGAGGCAAAAGAGTCACGCCCATGGGCCGCATTGCTTGACCCAAAGGTTCTCCTGTTTGCATTGACCTATATGCTGATGTCGACGTCGCTGTACGGTGTTACCTACTGGCTGCCTACGCTGGTTAAGAGTTGGGGCGTTTCGTCGAGCGTCAACGGCCTCCTCAACATGATTCCGTGGGCACTTGCGGCACTGCTTCTGCTTTGGCTCCCCGGTAAGCTCAAACGCGAACAGGTGGTGTTAAAAGCAATGGTCGTGGTCGCAGGCATCGGCGTCGTATGCTTTGCCTCCAGCCTCGTACTGCCGACCGTTTCGTTGCGCTTCATTGCTCTGTGTCTCGGCGGCGCCTGTATTCCTTTGCTCTACCCTTGCTTCTGGTCGCTTCCCCCGCGCTTCTTTTCCGGCGCTCGAGCCGCGGCAAGTGTTGCTGCCATCAACTGCATCGGCAATCTCGGAGGGTTCTTTGCACAGAACCTGATGCCGTACGTCGGCAAGGTGAGCGGTAGCCACATCGCACCCATGCTTGTTCCGACTGCATGCCTGTTAGCTCTTGCAATCGGCACCGCCATTGCGTGGAAAGTCGGCGGACATCGCAAGGCGGAACTTGCATCATCGACGGTGCCGCTTTGAAGAACGCAACGACGCTCCTGGGCTCGTTGCCCAGGAGCGTCGTGAATTCATTCGAGCCATTTTCGAGCGGTTGCCGACTGGGTAAGCTCGACATCGCGATGGGCTAAAGTTATCTGAGGTGACGGGGGCCGTTCCATAACGAAATACCCCAACGTGATCGTCCGGCCACATGCTTACGCTTTCGCTTTCGCGCCCATCTTCACCAGTTCGAAAGGCGTCTCCCTCATCCGCTTCCCAGTAAGTCTAAAGACCGCATTCCCCACCGCCGGCGCCACCGAAGGACTCGACAACTCCCCCACACCGCCGGGTTTAGAGGTATCACCCTCCACAACCAAAATATCAACCTCCGGCAAATCACTCATCCGCATCACCCGATAACTATCAAAGTTCTTTTGCTGGATCTGCCCGTGCCGAATATCAACTCGATCCGCCGTTGCATGCCCTAGGCCCCACATCAACCCGCCATAAA
>JGI25156J39149_1001017_pt1 | contig 13173 bp, 9 predicted proteins | sample AraplaCL_Col_mMS_FD_39149 | JGI IMG/M metagenome (IMG submission 39149)
CGCCTGCTCGTAGATGCCAAGCACGCGCGCGCCGTGACGCTTCGCCGTGGCGGCAGCGGCAAGCAGCAACGGGCCGCTGCCGGCGATCACCACGCGGCGTCCGGCGAGTGGCCAGCCTTGCTTGGCCAGCGCCTGCAATCCGCCGGCGCCGGTCACGCCGGGCAAGGTCCAGCCCGGCAGCGGCAACAACAATTCGCGTGCGCCGGTGGCGAGAACNAGGGCGCCGTAGCGGATGCGCAGTGCTTCGCGCGTGTTCTGCAGCAGCAAGGTATTCGGCTCGGCCGCGATCACTTGCGTCTGCGGCATCCATGTCAGCNTGGCATGGCTCGACACGCTGGCGATAACGCGTTGCGCGCGTCGGGGCCAGCCGTATTGAACGTCCTTGCGCCACACCTGGCCGCCGGCTGCGGCTTGCGCATCGAGCCAGGCTACGCGCGCACCTTGGGCGAGCGCCGCCTCGGCCGCGGCCAGGCCGGCTGGGCCGGCGCCGACGATCACGATGTCGTAGCGCTCAGCCATCGGTCACCACCTGCATGCCTTCGCGTACCGGCAGCATGCATGCGCGTTGTTGCGCCATGCCGTCGATCTGCACGCGGCATTCGAAGCAGATGCCCATGCCACAAAACGGTGCGCGTGNCTGTCCGCTGACGGAGCGGCGGAACGGGCGTTCGGCCTGCGCAATCGCCGCGGCCACGCTGATGCCGGCCGGTACGTCGAGCGCTTGCCCATCGATATGGATGCGTACCTGCGTCATACGCATGCCACCGCGCGCGCAGGATCGTAGGGCCGCGGATCGATCACCGTGGCGCGGCCCAGATATTGGTCGACCACCAGGCGCGCACTGCCCAGCGAGGTGGTGATGCCCAGGCCTTCGTGGCCGGCGGCGACCCACAGGTTGGCGTGTTCCGGCACGCGCCCGAGGTAAGGCAAGCCATCGGCGCTGACTGGACGAAAGCCGGTCCAGATGCGCAATGCATCGAGTTGCCGCAAGGCGGGCAGGTAACGGAAGCTGCGCTCCAGCATGCGTTGCACCATCGGCATCGACACCTCGGCGTTGTCGGCGCCGTATTCGCGCGAAGAGCCGATCAGAATCTGCCCGGTCGGCCGCGGCTGCACGTTGAAGGCGACGCTGCTCTCCGCATCGCCGTGTGCGCTGTCCGCATAACCGAGTTCCAGCAATTGATGATGCACCACGCCCGGATAGCGGTCGGTAATCACCAGNTGTCCCTTGCGCGCACGCATCGGCAATTGCGGCAGCAGTTGGGGCAGGGCGCAGCCGGTGGCGACCAGCACCGGGCCGGACAGCTGGGTTTGATCGTCCAGCTGCACGCCTTGCTGCGTGATGGCGGTGACGCGCTGCGCATACAGCAATGCGCCGCGAGCACGCGCGCGATCGAGCAGATGGCGCGCCATGGCTGGCGGATACACCACCGCTTCGCGCGGCACGCGCATGCCGCCGCACAAGCCGGGCGCAAGTGCAGGTTCAAGGCGATAGAGCTGTTCGCCGTCGATCAACTCGGCCTGCACGCCGACGCTGGCGAGGCGTGCGACTTTTTCCGGAATGCGCGCGTATTCCGCTGCGCTGCTTGCCACCCACAAGGTGCCGCAGCGGCTGTATTCGATCTGCTTGACGTGGGTGAAGTCTTCCCACAAGGCCAGCGAATAATGGGCCAGCGCAAGTTCGGCCGGATCGTCGTCCATCGCCACCAGGTGCCCCATGGCCGAGGCGGTGGCGCCGCCGCCGATGGGTCCGGGTTCCACCACCGCCACGCGCAGGCCTTGCTCGCTGGCGGCATCCGCGCAAGCCGTGCCGATGATGCCTGCGCCGACGATGATCAGGTCGTAACTCTTCACGCCGTACCGATACCCCATGCCAGCGGATCGTTGGCATCGTCGATCAGCAGCTGGCCTTGCGCGTGATGTGCGCGCTGCCGGTGATGCGCGGCAGCACACCGCGTGCGCCCGGCAGGTATTGCGCTTCGAACACGCTGTCGAGAATGCCGGCCTGGCGCCACACCTGGCCGGGCGCCAGCTTGCCGTCGGCCGCCAGGCAGGCCACCTTGGCGCTGGTGCCGGTGCCGCAGGGCGAGCGGTCGTAGGCCAGGCCGGGACACAGCACGAAATTGCGCGCGTCGGCATCGGCCTGCAGGGGCGCCGTTGAGTTCGATATGGTCGATCTCGCCATCGGCGCCGCGGATGTTGGCCGCTTCGAGCGCCAGGCGGATCGCCTCGGTGTAGATCGTCAACGCGCGCTGGTTGGCCAGGGTGAGCGGCAGCGGGCTGTCGTTGCTGATGAAGAACCAGTTGCCGCCCCAGGCGATGTCGCCTGTCACCGTGCCGTAGCCCGGTACGTCCAGTTCGACGTCTTTGGCGTGGCGATAGCTTTCCACGTTGTCGATCGACACGCGCCCGTCGGCATGCAATTCAATGCCCACCATGCCGACCGGCGTTTCGAGCTTGTGCCGGCCGGGCGCGATGCGCCCGAGATGATGCAGCGTGCGGACCAGCCCGATGGTGCCGTGGCCGCACATGCCCAGATAGCCGACGTTGTTGAAATAGATCACCCCGGCGCAGGCCGATGGATCGGTGGGCTGCAGCAGCAGCGCGCCGACCATGGTGTCCGAGCCGCGCGGCTCGCAGGCGATCGCCTGGCGCCAGCGGTCGTAGCGGCTGCGGAACAGGTTGCGGCGCTCGGCCAGCGAGCCGTTGCCAAGATCCGGAAAGCCGGCGAGCACCACTCGGGTAGGTTCGCCGCCGGTGTGCGAGTCGATGAAGTCGATAGTGTGCATGCGTCCATCTTGGTGCTTGTGCGCTGCGAGCGTCTAGAAGAGCTTGCGGAGCGAGCATGCGGAATTCTGCATAGTGCGTGCACGGTGGGGAGGCGATGGATGCGGTCAGCATCGGCGTGCTGCCGGTCCGGCCGGACATGCTGGGCGTGCCGGTCGCTGCATAGAATGGGCGGCTCGATGGCGTAGGTTGGTGGTGAGCACCAGCGAACCCCAACGTTGTCGTGCCGATATCGGCGTTGGGGTTCGCTGGCGCTCACCGCCAACGTGGCCCGTGCTGCGCTTGGCCTTCGGCGCGATTTGTGCTTGTCTAGCGGGCTCTGCCGGCCGGCGTTGAACGGAACACGATAGGTGCTGTTGCTGCAAACCCATCCCTTTCCCCGTACTNCCGATGCGCCGCCCNTTCCCGGGGGCAAGCCGGTCACGCGTGGCAACGGGAGCGCCCACGGGCAGCAGGTGACCCGCAAGGTCTACCTGTGCGCGCCGGCTGCATTCCGCGCCAGTCGCCTGGGCGGCGGCGGGAAGATCATGATCGCTGCGCCTGGTGAGTGGGCTGCGCAGCGGCGNTTGACGCAGCGGCATCAGTGCGCTGCCGAAAGTTTTTACGGCCAGGGCGCGTTCGCGGCGATATCGTCGTGGCAGGCGGCGTTCTCGTTCGATACGCCGCATTGGCTACCGGCCTTCAGGCAGCAGGTGCAGACGTATCGCGTGCCGATCGTCGGCGGCTTGGGATTGGCAGCAGGTGCGGCCGCGGTGGCGATCGGCGTGCATGCCTGGCATGCACATGCGAACGTGCCGCTGGCGATGAAGCCCGCAAGCATTTCGAAGCCGCTGGTTGCAGCGGTGCCTGCGCGGCCTCCCGTGTTGTTTGCTGGCGTAACTGGCGAAGTGCTGCGAGCACCGATGCGGCGGCCTGCGCTGGCCAAGCCGACGCCAGCACGCAACACCACGCTGGGNCTNGCCNACGATGGCACCATCGTGGTGNTAGCGGAACCGCACGCCGCGCGCGTCGGAGGCTTCAATCTGGACATCACTTCGCCCGCCAGCCTGTGGGCCAAGGCCGGCGCGCGCTATCGCATCGATCCGGTGTTGATCTATGCGGTAGCGCTGGTGGAAACGCGCGGCACGCAGCCGGATGGTTCGGTGGCGCCCAGCCCGTGGGTGGTGCGCATCAACGGTCACTTGCACATCGGCTCGCGCGCGGACACCGAGCATGCGATCGAATTGGCGCACCTGCTGGCCGCGCCGGTGCAGGACGTCGGCATCATGCAGGTGTATTACCCGGTGCATCGCGATCTCGAACCCGATCCGATCGCCTTGCTCAACCCCGTGCGCAATATNGAGATCGGCNCGCGGCTGCTGCGCAAGGCGATGAACGAAAGCCGCGATCCCGTGCTGCGCATCGGTTATTACCACAGCCACGACGCCACGCTGGCGCGCGGCTACGGGCAGCTGGTACTGGGCGTGTACAAGGAATTGAAGCTGGCGATGGGGCGCTCGCCGTCGCAGGCGGTGGCCTTGGCATCGGCGAAGCCCAATGCGGAGCACGTTGCTCTCTAGGGATGCTCTGATTTAATCCAGCGTAGACCGCAGCGCCGCTGTGTGCGCGCATGGCTTCCTCGCTNTTCAAAGCCGAGTGCGGTCCATCGGCTCGAGAGACGGCCAGACGNCCCTGTGCCCTGCAAACACACGGGGNCGCTGAGACTCACGCTGAATTAATCAGAGTATCCCTAATTGCGGCGCGGGGAACTGCAAAGTAGATATCTTCAAAATCAACTATTGCGCCCCCATTCTTCGCGCTGTTGCGAAGAATGGGGGTCTTTCTCTTCCCATCATTGGATTGACTTGTTGTAAGCCTCCAGCAAGACCGTGTCTGCCCCGATGGCGAATGTGATTGCGTAGTTGCTTCCACTGGGTACAAACTCGTGCTTCCCGCCGGCTGCACAGGCTCCTGCACTAGGGCCACCTCCCGAGTAGGCCAGTACGCCGCAGTTTTTGCACCATCGCCAGTCGTTTTGACTTTCAAGCGTCGATACGCCGCTNTGGTTCAGGATGTACTTATTTCCCGTGNGCACGTGACGGCCGCCGTTATTGCCTATGCACTTGCTCGGGTCCGATGTTGAGGGCTCGTAGCAGAGCGCGCTGCATTTTGAACACTCCTGCCAGTTGCCTTGCCCGCCGGCTAGCGCGTTGGTGCTCAGGATGTAGTTGCCGCCCTGTGTGTGCGCTTTGCCNTTGGCTGGGCAAATATTTCCACCTGAGGAAGCATTTGTGTACAGCGAGTTGCATGCGGAGCAAAAGAACCATGTATTGTTCGTGCCCGCGCCGCCCCAGATATTCGAGTTTATAAACAATGCCGCATAGAACGGTCCCGCATTGGGGTCAGAGCCGCTCTCCATGTTCCCGAAGAATGCCACCGAAGCCGATAACTCGCCACCGGCCGTGATGATATCCCACCCAAGGCCGCCGTTCTTTTCCACCCACCGCTCTTGGCTGCCATTTACAGTTGTGGTGAGCACATCGATTCCAAAGCCTCGGCCTGCGAAGGCGGGTTCTGCGCCGATGCCTTGCATATGCGCCCACTGGGCGGCGGTGAGTATGCGCTCNTCGCCCTTGTTGATGCTGTCGATTAACTTCGTAAAGTCGTCGATCGATACCCACTGGGTACCCGCCCCTGCGAGCAGTAGCTGGCCATTTTCGGGCAATTTCTGCCCGGCGTACTTAAACTGGCTCCAGTCATAGCCCGGGATTGTGGTCGGTTTAAAGTACATAAAAGCGTGGTGGTCGCCTGCAGGCGTGCTTGTCGAGGGCCCCGTGATGCCGAGCTGCCCCCAGATATTGTCTTGCAGAATGNTCTGGAATTGATTGGCATATTCCAAAGATCGCTCCTGCTCGAACGCCCCGGGATCCGTTGTCGGCACCAACCCCACAATATTCGGCAACAGCAGACGGAAGAGGCAAAAGCCAACATTNCTGTATGCAGGCTGGCCCAGTGGCCCCAACGGCGGCGTCCCGGGTACAGGGTTCGGAGAAAGGTAAGTCTTCAGGCTGAAGTAATCACCTCCCGGCTCGCCCTTGGCGCCCTCACCTGCAAGGCCACTTGTGTGAGTGAGCAGATGCCGAAAGGTAATCTGCTGAATGTCTTTTCGCAGTTTCCAGTAAGGCGGCAATGCCGTATACATCGGTGTATCGAGAGTTGCGTTGAGGATATTCCACCCNACGACGTTGCCTGCATCAGGCCGGTCCAACAATTGAACCGCAGCAATTGCAGTAATAAATTTCGACACGCTGCCGACACCGCATGATACGGAGGTATCGAAATCAAGTGGCTTCGGGTTGGACTTGGATGGCATACGGGCCAGGCCATAAGAGTATTTCTTGGCTTGGATCTTTGCCCCGCCAACAACAAATGAATAACCGACGACAGCGTCTTGGAGTCGCGCCTGCATGGCGCTCACGAAGTTATCAATATTGACATCAGGCATAACTTTCTTCGCCTCCTGGTAGTTGGGACATGCTTTTAACGAACCATCTGTTCGTCTCGTACAACTATTGAATGAACATTTCATTCTTTAATTCGCATTCTCTGACCCATCAGCGCAGGCAGTCATGCCATCATTAATCACCATCACCCAAAATATGTCATGTTGAGCGTAGCATGGTTTAGTCGAGGAATTTTCCGTTGCTTTTGCGACGAAGTCGCGCCTGACGCACTGCAGGCGCTTGAAAAATCTGCCATTGGTTTTATTGCGGTACGTCGAGAATTTTCACACGGCTTCGACAAAATTTTATCATTCAGAGGACACAGGCAATGGAACCTCTGGCATCCAACAAACCTTCATTCGCGATGATTCACGCTTTGCGGAAGCTTGCACCGCATTCTCCGGCAATCCTGAGCGCTTTCAGACACAAGTCCGTGGTTCAGCCCGAAGTGTTTTTCATGGCGTGTAGAGCGGGGTGATCACCGCTCCGTTTGCCACCTGAATGAGTCCCTCTCCTTTCGAAGCACTGCCTTCGGGGGATGGGGGCGACAGGTGGGTAGGGGGCTTGCGGAGCACGGCGATGGAGTCTCATGCAGCCATGCAGAATGCGGCGTTGGGGTTCGCCCAGGATTCACTCCGGGGCNAACCCCAACGGCGAGTCGTGAGGCCGTGACGCTCAGGTAAGTGCCATTTGAGCCTGCTCTTGTCTCTCGCACTGTGCGTGGGTGACAAGCTCGCGCACTTCGCATTCCAGATCCCATTCGTCGCCATGCACCTTCAGGAAGCGCTTGGTGAGCTCGATGGCTTCTTCCTTCGACGCCGCTTCCAGCANCGCATAGCCGCCGATCACCTCTTTGGCCTCGGTGAAAGGACCATCCACCACGCTCAACTTGCCGCGGGCCAGCTTGACGCGCACGCCTTGGGACGTGGGGAGGAGCCCGGCGGTGTCGATCAGCTTCCCCTCCCGGGTCATCTCCTCCATCAGCTTGCCCATGTCGGCCATCAGCTGCGGACTTGGCTGCACGCCCGCGTTCTCATTGATCCGTACCATCGATAGAAAGCGCATTGTCATATCTCCAATAGGTGAGTGGCGGAGCTGGGATGGCCGGAAACCGGCCTGAAACTCCTACTCCTNTCCATGCGACGAACCAGGGTTGTGGGAATCGACAAACCCCATCTACGAAAACCCGCTGCGTGCGGTTTTTTTTATGCGCGCCGCCCATGTGTGCCCGATTCGGCATCGAAACCGGNGCAATTTGATCTAGATAACAAAAACTAAAAGTAAATAAATGGAGTCGCCTTTCCTTGCGGAAGGCTTCGATCCAAAAAAACAGCCAGTCATTCGAGCAGGCCCATTATTCGAGAGGGGAGGGGNTTATGTTGAGCCACGCATCGTGGCGGCGCGCCCGCGCCGGCCATGCAGATACGCAATACCTTCAGCAAACCGTACGCCGCAAGCGCCTTGCCGCNTGCACGNCGGCAGCGCTGGCGATCGCTTGCAGCTATTACGCAGCGCCGAGCCATGCCCAGAACATCACCGGCGCGCTGCGCGGTACGGCGCCGCAAGGCGCGACGATCGAAGTGACCTCGCCGGCGCAGGGTTTCAGCAAGACGCTGGCGGCAGACAGCAAGGGTGAGTACAACCTCAGCCAGCTCAACCCCGGCATCTACGTGGTGACGGTGAGCAAGGGCGGCAGCGCAATCGGCAGCGCGTCCGTGCAGGTGAAGCCGAACATCACGGCGATGGTGCCGGAGCTTGCTGCGGGTGCTGCGCCTGCTACTTCGCTCGGCACGATCACGGTGTCGGCGTCGTCGCTGCTGACGGTGACCANGCCGATCGACGTCACCACGCCCGAATTGATCAACAACTACAGCGCGGCATTGACGCACGACCTGCCGATCAACCAAGCCANCCTGTACAGCGTGTATGCGCTGCAATCCAGTGCGAAAAGTTTCGGCGGCTATTACCAGGTGAACGGCGCCAGCGTGGCCGAGAACCGCACCTACTTCAACGAATTCGACACCAACTATGACGTGACCGGACTTTCCGGCCTCACCTTTCCGCAGGATGCGGTGGCCGATACGCAATTGATCAACGGCAGCGGCGGCCTGGCCTGGACCAGTACCACCGGCGGCATCGTGTCGGCCACGCTGAAGCAGGGCAGCAACGATTTCCACGCCGGCTATACGGCGATCTACACGCCGCCGACGTCGAGCTGGCTCAATCCACAGGGNGACGACGCCACCTATCTGTCGCCCAACGGCAAGCGTACGTATTCGNTGTATCAATCGGCCAACCACGTCGGTTCGCAGCTTACGCAGGACATCTGGGCCTCGGGCGCGATCGTCAAGGACAAGCTGTTCTTCTTCGCGTTGTTGGGCAATACGCCGTCGTTGTCGAAGTCGTGGACGTATGGCTCCAACACGGCTACCGCTTATGCAAGCCGTGACAAGAACGCGATGGTCAACCTTACCTGGAACATCACCGCCAACCAGAGCTTGAATATNGCGGCAGCCAGGAACTGGGCGAGTTCGTCGAGCAATCTGTATCAGCTCGCGCAGCTTTATCAGCCTTCGTCGATCACCGGTGCGCCGGGCTGGTCGGGCGATGTACATCAGCAGAAGCTGCTGATCGGCAACTACCACTGGCGCATCAACGATGATCTTACGTTGCGCGTGATGGGTGGTTATACCCGCCTGGACGTTCCCTCGTTCGACGCATACGGACCCGATGCGCCGTACGTGAGCGTCTACGACTACAACACCAATAACAATTCGACGTACGGACCCGGCACTTACGATGCGCCGAATGCTTATTACTACGCCCGCCACGGCTACAAGGCCGATTTGAACTGGACGCTCGGCGATCACACCATNACCTTCGGCGGCGATCGCTATTTCAACAATTTCCACTTCGTACCGTACTGGCGGCCGTACTGGGCCTATACGTACAACGATCCATCCAGCACGCTGCAGAACGGCTCGCCGGTGCCGCCGGGCGGCAACTACGTCGAATACTGGAAAGGCTCCTTCGGNGGCAATTTCGGCAGCCTGGCATCCGGCGCGTATCTCTACGACACCTGGAAATTCACCGACACGCTGGTGCTGACCGGCGGCGTGCGCTGGGACCACATGCTCAGCAACGAAGCCGGCGGCAGTCCCTTCCTCAACCTGTACAAGCTGTCGCCGCGCATCGGCGCCGCGTGGGACGTGCATGGCGACAGTTCGCTCAAGCTCGGCCTCAACTACGGCGTCTACACCTTGCCGATGCCTTCGGGGCTCAANTACTTCGTCGGCGGCTCCAATTACATTTCCGGCACGTATTACACCTATACCGGCATGGATCCGACGACGCATGCGCCGCAGGGCCTGGCGCAGATCGGCAATCCGATCGTCTATGAAAACGGCCAGGTGCCCAATCCGGTAACGCTGTCGAGCCGGAACCTGAAGAACACCTCGCAGCGCAATTTCCAGTTGTACGCGCAGCAGCAGTTGACGTCGTCCTGGTCCTTGCTTGGCCAGTTCGATATGAACCGGCTGGACAACATCGTCGACTTCATCAGCGATTCCGCCGGCCAGATCAGCAACTACGTGCGCGCCCACGGCTATCCGAACTATGCGGGCCTGGGCACCGGCGGCATGCTGTTCAATCCCGGGCGNGANATNGTGCTGACGGATTACCTTGGCGGCGGCAACCAGCTTGCCAGCATCGTGATTCCCAATGCGTATCTTGGCGTGCCGAAGGCGAAACGCACCAACTACGATCTCAATTTCCAGCTCGAACATGCCAGGTCGGAGCAGGAGCCGTACTACCTGTCGATCAACTACACCTGGGCGCATGCCTACGGCAACGAGGACGGCTATTCCAGCGAATCGCGCGACATCTACGGCGACCCCAGCAACTCCAGCGTGCTGCAGACGGCCGGGCGCAGCGGCAACTTCAATTATCCGGAGCTGATACCCGGTTCCGCCGGGCCGCTGGCTTCGGACATTCGCCACAAGCTGGTGGTTTCCGGCATCTACTACTGGCGCAGCGGATGGCGTGTGTCCTCGCTGCTGACCGCGCAGACGGGCGCGCCCTACGGCTGCTTCGGCACCTACCCGGATGCGGCGGCGGTGCAGGCCAATCCCAGCCTGGCCTCGGTGACGCATTACTGCAACGGCACGCTGGTGCCGTTGAACGGGCTGGGNCGTTATCCCTTCAGTTGGCGATGGGATCTGGGCCTAGGCTATGCCTGGGCGATGGCAGGCCAGCACACGCTGGACGTCAGCTTGAACATCACCAATGTCACCAATCGCCAGAGCGTGCGTGCGCGCGACGTATCGGCGGATACCGGCAACTTCGGCAGCAACGGCTTGCCGACGCCGGATCCGAGCTTTCTCACCGTTACCACGCTGCAGGCGCCGCGCGCTACCAACCTGGTCGTGCGCTATACGTTTTGAGCGTCAAATGCATCGGGCTGGGGTGATCCCGGCCCGATGCATCACCGCCTGCATGGCAGCGCNGGGGTTCGCATACGCTCACCGCCAACCTGCGATGGCCTGTAAACTTGCGGCTTTCCGCTTTATCGGCCAGCCCATGACGCAGCCTTTTGTCGTGCACTTCAACCCGGTCGCCGTGAAACTGGGGCCGGTCCAGGTCCACTGGTATGGGTTGATGTACCTGCTCGGATTCTTCGGCGCGTGGCTGCTGGGCGAGTACCGCCGCAAGCAGGGACGTTTGCCGGTCAATCGCGATGCGCTGGGCGACCTGGTGTTCTACGGGATGATGGGCATCATCCTGGGCGGGCGCATCTGGTACATGCTGTTCTACTANGCCGACGGCATTCGCTGGCTGTGGACCGATCCGCTGGCCCTGGTCCGCGTGTGGGACGGCGGCATGAGTTTCCACGGCGGCCTGCTTGGCGTGCTGGTGGCGGGCCTTTGGTGGTCGCGCCGGCACAAGCTGCATTTCTTCGACACGGTGGATTTCGTGGCACCCCTGGTGCCGCTGGGCCTGGGGCTGGGGCGGCTGGGCAATTTCATCAATGGCGAGTTGTGGGGCAAGCCGGGCGACGTGCCGTGGGCGATGATTTTTCCCAATGCGCATGACGAAGACGTCGCACTCGCCGCGAACGATCCGCACCTGGCGCTGCAGCTGCAGCAATNCGGCGGCTTGGNGCGACANCCTTCGCAGCTGTACGAGCTGGCGCTGGAAGGCGTGGTGATGTTCGCCGTGCTGTGGCTGGTGTCGATGAAGCCGCGTCCGCGTTATCTCGTCTCTGGTTTGTTCGCGCTGATGTACGGCTGCTTCCGCTTCGCGGTGGAGTTCGTGCGCGTGCCGGACATCCAGCTGGGTTATCTGGCATGGGGCTGGCTTACGATGGGGCAGGTGCAGTCGCTGCCGCTGATCGTGGTCGGCATCTGGCTGCTGTGGCTTTCGCGCAAGGCGCCCACGCTGCCGCTAGCGAACGCAGCGTAGACGCAGTCGGCGTAAACTTGCACCTATGCGCGCTTATCTCGACCTGCTTCGCCANGTGCTGGAACACGGCACCGAAAAAAACGATCGCACCGGCACCGGCACGCGCAGCGTGTTCGGCTGGCAGATGCGCTTCGATCTCAACCAGGGTTTTCCGCTGGTCACCACNAAGAAGCTGCACCTGAAGTCGATCGTGCACGAGCTGATCTGGTTCCTGCGCGGCGACACCAATATCGCGTACCTGAAGGAACATGGCGTCAGCATCTGGGACGAATGGGCGGATGAACACGGCGATCTCGGCCCGGTGTACGGCAAGCAGTGGCGTGCCTGGCCGACGGCCGACGGCCGCGTGGTGGACCAGATCCGCTGGGTGGTGGATGAGATCAAGCGCAATCCGGATTCGCGCCGCCTGATCGTCAGCGCGTGGAACGTGGGCGAGTTGCCGAAGATGGCGCTGATGCCTTGCCACGCCCTGTTCCAGTTCTACGTGGCGGACGGCAAGCTCAGTTGCCAGCTGTACCAGCGCTCCGGCGATATCTTCCTTGGCGTGCCGTTCAATATCGCCAGTTATGCCTTGCTGACGCACATGATCGCGCAGGTGTGCGGCCTGGGCGTGGGCGATTTCGTGCATACGCTGGGCGATGCGCACCTGTACAGCAATCATCGCGAGCAGGCGCGCCTGCAATTGACGCGCGAACCGCGCCCGCTGCCGCGGTTGACGCTCAACCCGAATGTGCCATCGATCTTCGATTTCCGCTTCGAAGACGTGGCGATCGAGGATTACCACCCGCATCCGGCGATCAAGGCGCCGGTGGCGGTGTGAGGTTTTATTCCCTCTCCCTTCGGCGAGAGGGCGCAAATTCGCGGCGCGCGCCAGCGCCCACNCTCAGCTGAAACGCTATAATAGGCGGTCGGCCGGCCCAGCCCCGGTCTTTATGACAGCCACCGTTTCTTCTGGAGCTTCCATGGCCATTTCGCTGATCGCCGCCCTCGACGAGAACTTCGCTATCGGTCGCAAGGGCCAGCTCCCCTGGCATCTGCCGGACGATCTGAAATGGTTCAAGCAGCTGACGGTGGGCAAGCACGTGCTGATGGGCTACAACACCGCGGTGTCGATCGGCCGGGCCTTGCCCGACCGCGTCAACCTGGTGCTGTCCAATCGCCACGAGGCGCCATTCCCCGGCCAGATCACCGTGCGTTCCATCGAAGAGGCGCAGGCCCGCGCCGACGGCACCGGCCTGATGGTGATCGGCGGCGGCCAGGTGTTCCACGACGCGCTGCCGATGGCGCAGCGCCTGTANCTGACCTGGGTGAGCGCGGCGGTGGATGGCGCCGATACCTTCTTCCCCGGTATCCATTTCAGTGACTGGACCGAGGTCAAGCGCACCCACCACAAGAAGGATGCGCAGCACAGCTACGACTTCGACATGGTCGAGTACATCCGTAC
>JGI25156J39149_1001019_pt1 | contig 13120 bp, 10 predicted proteins | sample AraplaCL_Col_mMS_FD_39149 | JGI IMG/M metagenome (IMG submission 39149)
CATCAACCAGGCGCGGCGCGCCCGTGCAGCACTACATGGTGGAGGAAGTCATGAACGGCCCAGTGTCGATCGAGGTTCTCAGGCAGCATCTGATCGATCCGGAAATCTGCATTCGCTGCAACACCTGCGAAGAGACCTGTCCGATCGACGCGATCACGCACGACGACAACAACTACGTCGTGAAGGCGGATGTCTGCAACGGCTGCATGGCTTGCGTGCCGCCGTGTCCGACAGGCGCGATCGACAACTGGCGCACCGTGCTGAAGGCCGACGCGTATCCGATCGAAGAGCATGTACACGTAATCGGCCGGCGTGAGCAACGTGTTTGCGACCACCGGAACCACGCCCGCATAGAGCGCGCCAAGAAAGGCGATAGGCAATGAGACGGTGTCGAGCATTACCAGCAGCACACGCTCTTCCGGATGCACGCCCAAACCGCGTAACGCGCTCGAAAAGCGCCGCGCGCGGTCTTCGAGTTCGCCATAAGTCATGTGTCCGCTGTCGTCGATATAGGCGGTTTTCGCCGCGCGCGGCGCGTTCAACGCGAACAGATGAGCCGCGAAATTGAAGCGAGCGGGCGGCGGCTCGACCGTGACGACGGGCTGGCTCGCAGCCGGTTCGAACAAGGCTTCCATATGTCTCCTCCATCGAGTGGGGGCGGTCCGGCTGTTATGTGCTCATGATCCGCTGAATGTCTGCGTGCGCTACTGCGGGCGCTTCTCCGTCATGTGGTGTTCATCTTCAAGTGGTCATGCCGTGGGCAAATGGGTTAGCTGCGCAACTGCATCGATTGCCGCTGCCGACGCCTGAATTGCTGAACGCCGGTGATAGAAACCAAGCGCGCGGAGACCACCGAGTTCTTCACCGCCGCCCGCGCGTCCCGGTCCGCCGTGAAGCGACATCGGCATCACGTTGCCGTGGCCGGTCTGACTCTGCTCGACGGAAGGCGAAACCGCATGCACGCGGCCATGCGAATCGGCGAGTTCAAGCGCAAGCCTGCCCAGGTGCGCGTCATCGTTTGAATAGATCGATGCGACGAGCGATCCCTGTCCGCGCCGCGCGAGGTCGACCGCGTGCGCTTCGCGCAGTTCACCGGCGCCGTTTGCTACGCGATATGGCGCCACACTCGCCACGGGTCCGAATACTTCGACATCGTGGAGCAGGGTAGCGTTATCCGGATCGTTGACGACGAACAGATGCGGCGCGATGCACGCAGCGACAGCCGCATCGGCGTCGATGAGCGGCGCGGCCGACCCGTCGTACGCGAGCACTGCTTCCTCACGCAACGCTGCAATGCCCGCCAGCACGTTCTCGTATTGCGCGCGGCTCACGAGCGATCCCATGCGCACGGCGTCGTTACGCGGATTGCCCACGGTGATCTTTGCGAGCTTCGTTTTTAGCGCATCGACAACGGCATCAAGCGCCGTGTCGGGAACGAACGCGCGCCGGATCGCCGTGCATTTCTGCCCGGATTTCACGGTCATTTCGCGCACGACTTCCTTGATGAAAAGATCGAATGCGGGCGTGTCAGGCGTGGCATCTGCACACAGAATCGCGCTGTTCAGACTATCGGCTTCGACGTTGAGCCGCGCGCCGCGTACGACGAAAGCCGGGTGCGCGCGCAGCGATGCGGCCGTTTCAGCCGAGCCCGTGAAGGACACGACATCGAACGCCTGAACCTGGTCGAGCAGACCCGCAGAGCCGCCGCAAATCACCGAGAGCGCGCCGCGTGGCAGGATGCCCGCGTTGACGACATCGGCGATCATGCGTTGCGTGAGCCACGCCGTCGCGGTCGCGGGCTTCACGATGACGGGCACGCCGGAAAGCAACGCAGGGGCCGCTTTTTCCCACAGGCCCCACGACGGAAAGTTGAATGCATTGATAAAGAGCGCGACGCCGCGCGTTGGCGTGAGCACGTGCTGCACGCTGAACGATTGATCCTTGCTCAATGCGCTCGCGTTGCCGTCGCGCAGCGCATGCACGTTGCCGAGCGATGCTCCAAGCCTGGCGTAGTACGACAGGGTGAAAATGCCGCCGTCGATATCGACCGATGAATCGTTGCGCGTCGTGCCGGAGTTCGCGAGAGCGATCGCATAGTAGTCGTCCCGCTTTGACTGAAGGAGCTTGACCACATCGGCGAGACGCGCGGCGCGCTCGGCATAGGTCAGCGCGCGCAGGGACGCGCCGGCTTCATCGCGCGCAAAGCGGAATGCGTGTGACAGATCCAGTCCTTCGCTGGACACGCGCACGAGCGCTTCTCCCGTTACCGGATCGGTCAGCGTGTGTCCGTCTCCGGTTCCCACGACCCATTCGCCCGCTACGTGGTTCTTCAACAGTTCGATCATGACGGCACTCACGCAGCGGTGAATTCGATTGCGCCTTGCGGCAGAAGATACAGCACGAGCGCCTGGCCGTTCGCCACCGTGGGTCGATGCGCGGAGCCTGCCTGATAGACGCACCAGCCCGCAGGATGACCGTCGAAAGTCGCGCCTTCTGTCAGCGGCATGATGAGATCGATCTCGCCGTGCGGATGAACATGATGCGGGCCGGCAATGTCCTTCATGTCGACTACGTCGACGGAAAAACCGTGGGTGTCGGGCAGCGCTTTGAAGATGCGCCCGTAACGGATGCCGCCGCCCTCGCGATTGCACAGCCAGCCTTCAGCGGCTCCCGCGCGGCATGCAGCGGCAAGGTCGCGGTATGTCCGGCTGTCTGCGGGGTAGGTGCTGTTGAGCCAGTCTGCGAGTTCGGCGTTCAGCGGCCGGCCCGCGAGTTGCGCTGTCACGCCGGCTATCAGGCGCTGGAAATCGGATGGGGACATGCGGGCCTCCAGACTGTGCGCACGCACGTTAATGCATGTGACGCGCTGCGCGGTCTCCGTAATGCCGCTCGAAGAATCGCGGCGAGCTTGGTATGCGATCAATGTTCGGCGAAAATTAACCGTTCACTAAGCGTGTGTCAAGCACTATAGTACATGTATGGCTGGATCTAGGTAGAAAACATGAACCGAAATAACGTTGCTTCATCGCCCGACTCGCCGTCTAACTCGCCATCCGATTCGCCGTCGCTCGAAACCGTCGGCGAGGAGAGCGCTCGCGGCGAGCGCACCGGCGAACGCGAAGAGCGCGACCCGTTTCTGACCGCGATGGGCGAGCGCGTGCGCCTGCTGCGCGCACGTCGCGGCATGACGCGCAAGACACTGGCTGCTGAAACCGGCTTGTCGGAGCGGCATCTCGCGAATCTGGAATCGGGCGTCGGCAATGCGTCGGTGCTGGTGTTGCGGCAGATCGCGGCCACGTTGAACTGCCCGCTGGCCGAGGTGATCGGCGACGAAACGACTGCGTCCGCCGAATGGTTGTTGATCCGCGAACTGCTGCACGGGCGCGACCAGGCCGCGTTGCAGCGCGCGCGCGTGGCACTTGCCGAGATGTTCGCGCAGGCGCCGCGCGACCCGCATCGCAAGGACCGGATCGCGCTGATCGGACTGCGCGGCGCGGGGAAGTCGACACTCGGCCGCATGCTCGCGCAGGAGCGCAAGGTGCCGTTCGTCGAGCTGACGCGGGTGATCGAGCAACTGGCGGGCTGCCCGCCGGCGGAAATCCATTCGCTATATGGCGCGAGCGCTTACAGGCGGTACGAACACCGTGCGCTCGAAGCGGTGATCCAGGAGCACGAACGTGCGGTGATCGCGTCGCCGGGCGGGCTGGTGTCCGAGTCCGGCACGTTCAACGCGCTGCTGTCGCATTGCTTCACCGTGTGGCTGCAGGCCGCGCCGGAAGAGCATATGCGCCGGGTCGTCGCGCAGGGCGATTTGCGGCCCATGTCAGGCAACAAGGAGGCGATGGACGATCTGAAGCGCATTCTGGCCGGCCGCAGCGAGTTGTATGGCCGCGCGGATATGACCTTCGACACGAGCGAGAAAACCTTGGCGGACGCCTATCTGCAACTGCGAGACCGCCTGGCTGCGCGGCTCGCAGCCGAATCGCCCGATGAGGCACGCGCTGTCTGACATGCACTGAGGGATAAGGGAAACACCTTAAGATGCATTAAAGTGCTTTACATGGGCTAGACCGTGCACTATTGTTCTGAAAACAACTTGCATCGTCCAGTCAGGAGACGCCCATGTCCACAGCAGAAGCCTCGATCGCGCCGGTCGACTACCGCACCGATCCCTCGCAGTACAAGCATTGGAAGCTGAGCTTCAACGGCCCGGTAGCGACGCTCGGTATCGACATCGCGGAAGACGGCGGCATTCGCGACGGCTATAAGCTCAAACTGAATTCGTATGACCTCGGCGTGGATATCGAACTGCACGACGCCATTCAGCGAATCCGTTTCGAGCACCCGGAAGTCAAAACCGTCGTGTTGACGAGCCTCAAGGACCGCGTGTTCTGCTCGGGCGCCAACATCTTCATGCTCGGCCTTTCGTCGCACGCGTGGAAGGTCAACTTCTGCAAGTTCACGAACGAAACGCGTAACGGACTGGAAGACTCATCGCGTCATTCGGGCCTCAAGTTTCTTGCGGCGGTGAACGGCGCTTGCGCGGGCGGCGGTTATGAACTCGCGCTTGCGTGTGACGAGATCTATCTGGTGGACGACCGCTCTTCGTCGGTGTCGTTGCCGGAAGTGCCGTTGCTCGGCGTGCTGCCCGGCACGGGCGGACTCACGCGAGTCACTGACAAACGCAAGGTGCGCCATGACCGCGCCGACATTTTCTGCACCGTGGTCGAAGGTATTCGCGGCGAGCGGGCAAAAGCGTGGCGTCTCGTGGACGAGGTCGTCAAACCGAACCAGTTCGACCAGGCCATTCAGGCCCGCGCGCTCGAACTCGCCGCGCAGAGCGATCGTCCTTCAGCCGCGCAAGGTGTGATGCTCACGCGCATCGAGCGTACGGACCGCGACGACGGACTCACGTACAAAACGCTAGACGTCACGATCGATCGCGCTAAACGCATTGCGACATTCACCGCAAAAGCGCCGCAAACGGAACAGCCCACAAATATCGACGCGATCGTCGCAGCGGGCGCGAACTGGTGGCCGTTGCAATTCGCTCGCGAACTCGACGACGCCATCCTGTCGATGCGCACCAACGAGCTTGAAGTCGGCACGTGGATATTCCGAACCGAAGGCGACGCGCGCAACGTGCTCGCCGCCGACGCCGTGTTGATGCAGCACAAGGACGACTGGTTCGTACGCGAGACGATTGGCATGTTGCGCCGTACGCTCGCGCGCATCGACGTTTCGTCGCGTTCGTTATTTGCGTTGATCGAACCGGGCTCATGCTTTGCCGGCACGTTCGCCGAACTCGCTTTTGCAGCGGATCGCTCGTATATGGCCGCGTTGCCGGGCAATGAGGAAGAGGAGCCGGCCATCACGCTGTCGGAAGCGAACTTCGGTCTTTATCCGATGGTTACCCACCAGTCACGGCTTGCACGCCGCTTCTATGAAGAAACGGCGCCGCTCGACGCGGTGCGTTCGCTGATCGGACAGGCGGTCAAGCCGGTCGAGGCCGAGCGTTTGGGACTTGTCACGGCAGCGCCGGACGACATCGATTGGGTAGACGAGATTCGGATCGCACTCGAAGAACGCGCGGCAATGTCCCCCGATGCGCTGACCGGACTCGAAGCGAACCTGCGCTTTAACGGGCCCGAAACAATGGAAACGCGCATTTTTGGCCGTCTCACCGCGTGGCAGAACTGGATCTTCAACCGGCCGAACGCAGTGGGCGAGAAGGGTGCGCTCAAGGTGTACGGCAAGGGTAGCAAGGCGCAATTCGACGTATCGCGCGTTTGACGCACGAGCGCATTACGACGCCCGCTTCCCGGTACGCCTCTCACCTTCCGCATTGCAAGGAACGACCATGTCAACGATCAACTACAGCGAAAAGATTCCGAACAACGTCAACCTCGCCGACGACCGCGCGCTGCAACGCGCGCTCGAGCAGTGGCAGCCGAACTTTCTGTCGTGGTGGGGCGATATGGGCCCGGAAGGCTCTCATGGCTACGACGTGTATCTGCGTACTGCGGTGAGCGTGGATGCGGGAGGCTGGGCGCATTTCGATCATGTGAAGATGCCGGACTATCGTTGGGGCATCTTTCTGACGCCGGGCGACCAGGACCGCAAGATTCACTTCGGCGAACATAAGGGCGAAGCCGCATGGCAGGACGTGCCCGGCGAGCACCGCGCCAATCTGCGCCGTATCATCGTGACGCAAGGCGATACGGAGCCCGCTTCCGTCGAGCAGCAACGACACCTCGGCTTGACCGCGCCTTCCATGTACGACTTGCGCAACCTGTTTCAGGTCAACGTGGAAGAAGGCCGCCATCTGTGGGCCATGGTGTACCTGCTGCATCGCTACTTCGGCCGCGACGGTCGTGAGGAAGCCGAAGCATTGCTCGGGCGACGTTCCGGCGACGACGACAATCCTCGCATTCTCGGTGCGTTCAATGAGAAAACGCCGGATTGGCTCGCGTTCTATATGTTCACGTACTTCACTGATCGCGACGGCAAGTTCCAGTTGTCCGCACTCGCGGAATCGGGCTTCGACCCGCTCGCGCGCACCACGAAGTTCATGTTGACGGAAGAGGCGCACCATATGTTCGTCGGCGAATCGGGCGTTTCGCGCGTGATTCAGCGGACTGCTCAGGTGATGAACGAACTCGGCACCGACGACGTCGCCAGGATTCGCGCGGCCGGCGTGATCGACTTGCCGACCATTCAGCGCTATCTCAACTTCCATTACTCGGTGACGATCGACCTGTTCGGCGCGGACCATTCGTCGAATGCGGCCACGTTCTATAGTTCGGGCCTGAAGGGCCGCTATGAAGAGGGCAAGCGCGACGACGATCATCAATTGAACGGGCAGAGCTACAAGCTGCTGGATGTGCAGGACGGCAAACTCGTGGAGCGCGAAGTGCCCATGCTCAATGCGATGAACGAAGTTCTGCGCGACGACTACATCAAGGACTCGGTCGCGGGTGTAGGCCGCTGGAACAAGGTGCTCGAAAAGGCCGGCATAGACTTTCGCATGACGGTGCCGCACAAGGCGTTCAACCGGCAGATCGGCACCTTTGCGGGCACACGCGTGTCGCCCGATGGCCGCGTGATTGGCGAAGCGGAGTGGGCTGCAAACGAAGCGAAATGGCTCGCCACACCGGAAGACCGCGCATTCGTTGCGTCGCTGATGGGTCGCGTCACGGAGCCCGGCAAATTCGCGAACTGGATTGCGCCGCCCGCGATGGGCGTGAACCGTCAGCCGGTCGATTTCGAATACGTGCGCTTTAACTGAACGCCGGTATCGCGCAACGCAGGAGTTGCTGAAGTTGCATGAAGCGCGCGTGGCAGGCTTGCGCGGCACAACATGGTGGAGGAAGTCATGAACGGCCCAGTGTCGATCGAGGTTCTCAGGCAGCATCTGATCGATCCGGAAATCTGCATTCGCTGCAATACGTGCGAAGAGACCTGTCCGATCGACGCGATCACGCACGACGAAAACAACTACGTCGTGAAGGCGGATGTCTGCAACGGCTGCATGGCGTGCGTGCCGCCTTGTCCGACCGGCGCGATCGACAACTGGCGTACCGTATTGAAGGCCGACGCATATCCGGTCGAAGAACAATTCACGTGGGACGTCTTGCCGGAGCAGAACACAATGGCCGCGCCCGCGGTGGAGGAATCGCCCGCGGCGGACACTACCGGCGATGCAGCGACGAACGCGAGCGGCATTGAAGTAGACACCGTGCGCGGGTCAGTCGTGCCGCCGTGGTCCGCCGCGAAGCCTTACGTCAATCTCTACACACACAAGACGCCGACTACGGCGACTGTGGTCGGCAACTACCGGCTTACCGACGTATCGACGGAAAGCGACATACATCACATCGTGCTGGATTTTGGAACGATGCCGTTTCCGGTGCTCGAAGGTCAATCGATCGGCATTCTGCCGCCCGGCGCGACCGGCGACGGGCGCGTGCACCACGCGCGCCAATATTCGATCGCCAGCCCCCGCGACGGCGAGCGCCCCGGCTACAACAACGTTTCGCTGACGGTGAAGCGCGTCGCACAACGGCATGGCGATTCGATCGACGGAGTCTGCTCGAACTATCTGTGCGATCTGAAAAAGGGCGACGTGGTCACGGTGATCGGCCCGTTCGGCAGCACGTTTCTGATGCCGAACCATCCGAATTCGCATCTTCTGATGATCTGCACGGGCACCGGTTCGGCGCCGATGCGCGCAATGACGGAATATCGCCGGCGCCGTCGCCTGAAGGGAGCAACGGGCAAGCTGATGCTGTTCTTCGGTGCCCGTACCAAAGAGGAATTGCCATACTTCGGGCCGCTAACTAATCTGCCGAAGGATTTCATCGACACCAATCTTGCGTTCTCGCGCACGCCGGGACAGCCCAAGCGCTACGTGCAGGACGCGATGCGCGAACGCGCGGTCGACGTTGCGCAGATGCTCAAGGACGACAATACGCATATCTACGTATGCGGGCTAAAGGGTATGGAAGACGGCGTGCTGCAAGCGCTGAAAGAGATCGGCGAGCAGCATCAGCTGGATTGGGAAGCGCTGTGGGCAAAGCTGAAGAAAGAAGGGCGCCTGCATCTGGAAACGTATTGATCCTGCCGCGCCAGACAACCGCTACCGCGAAGCGTCACCGGCCTGGCGCCCGTTGTGCCGGCGACACTGCTCCGCACGCGCGAATGACCAGTTGCACGACTTCTTCGGTCGTCGCCTCGAACGACTTCTGCGTCATCGCGCGCTTGCCTTTGAGCGCGCGAATCTGTGCGTCGAAGTCGGCGTAGTGCTGGGTCGTCGCCCAGATCATATACATCAGCGTTCGCGCATCGACAGGCGCGAGCAGGCCTCGTGAGATCCAGTCGTCGATTACTTTTACACGGCTGTCGAGCCATGGCTTGACGCGCCCCGTGAGAATGTCTTCCATATGCCCGGCACCGTGAATGATCTCGCTCGCCCACACTTTCGAGCCGAGCGGGCGCCGCCGCGATAATTCCATTTTCGCGCGCACATATCCGCCGATCGCCTCCACCGGATCGTCGCTGCATTCGAATGTATCGGCTGCGCGGTACCAGTCTTCGAACAGGTCTTCGAGCACACGCCGGTAAAGCGCAAGCTTGGTGGGGAAGTAGTAATGCACGTTGGCTTTCGGTAAGCCCGCGCGTTCGGCGATCATCGCGGTGCTCGCGCCGTCGAGTCCCCGTTCCGCGAAGACCGCTTCAGCACAAGCCAGAAGATGCGCTTCGTTCGACTCGCGAATGTGCGCCTTGCGCCGCCGCAAAGGCGCGCGCGTTTCGTCGTTTTCCGTGATGCCCCCAGCCACGTCGTCGTCTCTCATGTTCGCCTTCGGCGGCATGGGCGCCGCGTCGCGCTTCATTCTAGTCGCTCGACGCACTGCTGATCTACGTATTTTGAACGCCGCTGTCGGCGCTGCTGCAATGCAATGGCACGCTTCTCGCTCTTGGTTTGCCCGTGCGAAAAGCATTGATTTGGCGGAGTTAATCGTCTACAACCTGTCCAACTGGACAGGATTGAGAAAGCGGGACATGCACCAGGGTTAGCCCTCGCTATGAGAAGCAACCAGGCGCATGGAACCTGCACCGCAGCCGTGCGGAGACGCCCCAAAAGCCGCCGCCCATGCACCAGTTTCATGTCGGTTCACCGGAAGGAGCGAGACGAATGAACGCGGTATCCGAAGCGCTAAAGCGGGCAGAGCCCGCTACGTCGATCAGGATCGACGGCAAGCGGCTGTGGGACAGCCTGATGACGATGGCAAAGATCGGCGCAACGCCTAAAGGCGGCGTATGCCGCCTCGCGCTGACCGACCTCGACAAGGAAGGGCGAGACCTGATCGTTAGCTGGGCGAAGGAAGCCGGCTGCACGGTCAGTGTCGATCAGATGGGCAACGTGTTCATGCGCCGCGCAGGACGCAATCCCGATGCGCTGCCTGTGATGACCGGCTCCCATGCGGACTCGCAGCCGACTGGCGGCCGATTCGACGGCATTTACGGCGTGCTGGGCGGTCTCGAAGTGATTCGGAGTCTGAACGATCACGGTATCGAGACCGAGCATCCTGTCGAAGTCGTGATCTGGACCAACGAGGAAGGCTCGCGTTTTGCGCCGGCCATGGTTGCGTCCGGCGTGTTCGCGGGCGTGTTCTCGCTCGAATACGGTTTGTCGCGCAAAGACGTAGATGGCAAGACGATCGGCGAGGAACTGCAGCGCATCGGCTATGCGGGCGATGTGCCGTGCGGCGGTCGACGATTGCATGCGGCGTTCGAACTGCATATCGAGCAGGGGCCGATTCTCGAAGCCGAGCAGAAAACCATTGGCGTGGTCACGGACGCGCAAGGTCAGCGCTGGTACGAAATCACGCTGACGGGACAGGAGGCGCACGCGGGTCCGACGCCGATGCCGCGCCGGCGCGATGCACTGCTCGGCGCTGCGCGAGTAGTCGACCTCGTCAATCGCATCGGGCTGGATAACGCGCCGCTCGCATGCGCGACGGTCGGCATGATGCAGGTCTATCCGAACTCGCGCAATGTGATTCCTGGGCGAGTGTTCTTTACCGTCGACTTCCGGCATCCGGACAACGCCGTGCTGGCGAAGATGGATGCCGCGTTGCGCGAAGGCGTGGCGCAGATCGCGAACGGCATCGGTCTCGAAACCGAACTCGAACAGATCTTTTACTACGAGCCCGTTGCGTTCGACGAAGCTTGCGTGAAGTCGGTGCGCGCAGCGGCCGAGCGCTTCGGTTACTCGCATCGCAACATGGTGTCCGGCGCGGGTCACGACGCCTGTTATCTCGCGCAAGTCGCGCCCACTTCAATGGTGTTCGTGCCGTGCGTCGACGGGATCAGCCATAACGAAATCGAGGACGCCTCCTTCGAATGGATCGAAGCCGGCGCGAACGTATTGCTCCATGCGATGCTGGAGCGTGCGTGCGAGCCGGTTTCATAGTGCGCCGATCAATGCGGCTTGCGAGCGCCGTCCTGGCTTCTGATCGCGAGCCGGATTACCTGCTTCAACAGCTTCACCGTAGCGCCAGAAAAACATGCCGTCCGGGCTTCGCTCACGCGAGAGCCGACAGGTTCGGCTGCGTCCTCAAATCGACAGAAGGAACGTGTATGGCTATCAAGCAAACCGGCGACATCGCCGCGCAACGCCTGTCGCCCGAGCAGCTTTCCTGCGAGTTCTCCGACATTGCACCTTTGCTCGACGCAAGCGCCGCCGCCGCGGCAGCGAGCCGTTGCCACTACTGTTACGACGCGCCTTGCGTCAACGCTTGTCCGACCGGGATCGATATTCCCAGCTTCATTCGCAAGATTGGCAACGGCAACCTGAAGGGCGCGGCGGTGGACATTCTGTCGGCCAATCCGCTCGGCGGCATGTGCGCGCGCGTGTGCCCGACCGAAATTCTGTGTGAAGGCGCTTGCGTGCGCAATCATCAGGACGCGAAGCCGGTGGCGATCGGCGCACTGCAACGTCATGCAACCGACTGGGCGATGGCGCGCGGCGAAGCATTGTTCAAGCGGGCGCCCGCGACCGGCCGGCACGTCGCAGTGATAGGCGCGGGGCCTGCGGGACTCGCGTGCGCGCATCGCCTTGCACTGGCGGGCCATGACGTCACCCTCTACGACGCTCGCGACAAAGCCGGCGGTCTCAACGAATACGGCATTGCCGCCTATAAAACAGTCGACGATTTCGCGCAGCGTGAAGTGGAATGGCTGTGCTCTGTGGGAGGCATCGAAATAAAAAATGGCGTTGCGCTAGGGCGCGACATCGACCTCGATACGCTGCGCAAGCAACACGACGCCGTGTTTCTCGCCATTGGCCTCACAGGCGTGCGCGCACTCGCGATGGCCGGCGAGGAGCTGAGCGGCGTGATGAATGCGGTGGATTTCATCGAGCAGATTCGCAGCGCACGCGATCTCGGCACGGCGCCGGTGGGCCGCCGCGTCGTCGTGATCGGCGGAGGCAATACCGCGGTGGATGCGGCTGTGCAAAGCCGCAAGCTCGGCGCGACATCGGTAGCGATGGTGTATCGGCGCGGCGTTGAATCCATGAGCGCGACATGGGCCGAACGCGACTTCGCACAAACCAGCGGCGTCACGCTTATCACGCATGCAACGCCAGTACGTTTGATCGGCGAGGGCGGCGTGGTGACGGGCGTCGAATTCGAACGCACAGTGAGCGGGGGCGACCAGGAGCGCTTCGTGATCGAAGCGGACATGGTGCTCAAGGCGATTGGCCAGACGCTCGTGCCGGTGGGGATCGAACGCGAGCTGCTGACGCTCGACGGCAGCCGCATTGCTGTCGATGCAACCGGGCAGACGTCGCTTGCCGGCGTCTGGGCGGGCGGCGATTGTGCGGCCACGGGCGGTATCGACCTGACCGTGCAAGCCGTGCAGGACGGCAAGCTCGCGGCCGCCGCTATCGATGCGCAATTCGCTCGCACCGCCGTGAAAGCCGCGTAGCGTGGCTCGCTGCACAGCACTGGAAGACACAACAAAATAGCCGTCCCCAAGGAGCCGAACATGGCCGATCTGCGCTGTACGATTGCCGGCATCACATCGCCGAATCCCTTCTGGCTCGCGTCTGCGCCGCCGACCGACAAAGCCTATAACGTGAACCGCGCGTTCGAAGCCGGCTGGGGCGGCGTGGTGTGGAAGACACTCGGCCTCGACCCGCACGTGGTCAACGTGAGTTCGCGCTACGGCGCGGTGCAATGGAACGGTCAACGCATCGCGGGGCTCAACAACATCGAGTTGATCACCGACCGCCCGCTCGACGTCAATCTGCGCGAGATCGCACAGGTGAAACGTGACTGGCCCGAACGCGCCATGATCGTTTCGCTGATGGTGCCGTGCAATGAGCGCGACTGGAAGTGGATCTTGCCGCTTGTGGAAGACACCGGCGCCGATGCAGTCGAACTGAATTTCGGATGTCCGCACGGCATGAGCGAACGAGGGATGGGCGCGGCGGTCGGCCAGGTGCCCGAGTACATCGAGATGGTCACGCGCTGGGTCAAGGAAAGCTCGAAGCTGCCGTGCCTCGTCAAGCTCACGCCGAATATCACCGACATCCGGCTCGGCTCGCGCGCGG
>JGI25156J39149_1001049_pt1 | contig 12763 bp, 9 predicted proteins | sample AraplaCL_Col_mMS_FD_39149 | JGI IMG/M metagenome (IMG submission 39149)
CGCAATCGCAAGCGTCGAGACGGGCGGCGGCCCGCAAGCCGACACCCAAGGTGCTCGACGCACGTCCGCCGGGCGCGGCGCCCGACGCAGAGTCGCCGATTCCGGGCGCGTTCGCACTCGACCCGCACTCGCCCGAACAGATCGACTTCGCGTTGCGCGCTTACGACATGGTGATTTACTGCGTGTGTCCGGACAGCGCGACGGCTGCCGAGATCAGTGTGCGGATGCGCAACTACGGCTATACGCGAATTCGTGCGCTTCGCGGAGGGCTGGATGCATGGCAGCGGCGCGGCTTCCCGGTGGGCCTGCTGCTGGCCGACGAGCCGAGCGCGAGCCGGCCAGCGCAGTCAGTTGGCGGATTGCGCGGCGGACTACATGGAGATGCACGAAACGCCGTAACACTGCGCGGCTTCGCGCCGCGAAGCCGCGCAAGCGCATGAGTGCTGGCTGCGCCGTTCAGGTTAACCTCGCCTCGTGAGCTTCAAGCTAGTCAATAACGGCGCGTGCTAAGTCATCGAACGCATGGGCGACTGCGCGGCAGAGACGCGATTGCGGCCCGCCGCTTTTGCCACGTAAAGCTGCCGGTCGGCCGCGGCGAGCAGGTCGAATGCGTTTGCGCCTTGCGCGGGCACACAGGTCGCGCAACCGACGCTCACCGTCACCGCCACTGTGTCGTCGCCGCCTTGCAGAATGTCTTGTGCCTGCACTCTTCGGCGAATCTTTTCGGCGACCGTGAGTGCTCCGTCGGCCGATGTGTCCGGCAGTATCACGGCAAACTCCTCACCGCCATAGCGCGCTACCACGTCGACTGAACGGCGCACCGCAGTCGATATGCATTCGGCCACCGCGCTCAGTGCCTCGTCGCCGCTTGCATGCCCGTGTGTGTCGTTGAAGTGCTTGAAATGATCGATGTCGATAAAGAGCGCCGACAGCGGCTGGCCCGTGCGCCGCGCGCGACGCCACTCTTCGTCGAGCCGGTTGTCGAGCACACGGCGGTTGCTAAGCCCGGTTAGCGGATCTGTAGCGGCGAGGCGCGTCAGCGCAGCCTGCGCGCGCAACTTGCCGCGCAGCGCAAACGCCAGCAGCCAGGACACCGCCACGAAGACTGCGCCGAACGCGAGCGTCAATGCGCCGCTAATCGTCGCGCGACGACGCCACGGCGCCAGCACGTCGTCGACGGCGGGCGCAACAACCGCAATCAGCGAGGTGCCCGGCACGTGCGCGTAGGTAAACATGCGCTCGACACCGTCGACCGCGGAAGGCGCCACATAGGAACCGGCGTTGTGCGCGGCCATGCGGACGAAGCTCGGGGACCTTGCAATGCTCGCGCCGATATCTTGCGGCGAGTACGGCTTGCGAGCGATGAGCGTGCCGTCGTCCATCGCGATGAATACCGAGCCCTGCTTGCCTATGTTGATTCGTTCGAGCAGGCGTTGAAAGTACTCGATGCGAATCGCAAGCAACGCCACGCCGGCAAAGTTGCCATTGGCGTCGTTGACCCGCCGGGTGAGCCCGATCGACAACTTGCCGTCGCGCAAGCGCGAGCGGAACGGGTGCGACAGATAAAGACCCGCGGCCGCGTTGCGCCGATGGACCATGAAATAGTCGCGGTCAGTAAAGCGGGCGTCCCGGTTGACATCGCCGCTTTGCGAAGCGATCACCTCGCCCTGCGGGCCCAGAATATACGCGCCGCCGAGATACGCGGCCGTCGTAGCACGGTCGAACAGCACTGCTCGCTGCGCGTCGGGAGGCAACCCGGCGCCCAGGTGGCGCTGCGCGCCATCGGCCATTGCCTGCAACGAGAGGTTATAGATTTCGACGTTCCTCTCCAGATCGCTGGAAATGATCGACACAAGGTTCTGCGACGTTTCGCGCGCATGGTCGAGCGCGTCAGTGCGGCCGCTAAGGAGCGTCAGCAACGTGAGCGCCGCCATCGCCACCGCGACCAGCGTACCGGCCACACCCGCCAATACCGGACGATTGCCCACATAACGCGCGACGCTGCCTGCTCCATGCCGGAAGGTCCTGCGCCAGCGTCGCCCCTGCAAATGCGCTCGATTTGCCACCTGCGCGTTGCCTCCATTGCAGGCGGGCCGCATGAGCGTGCGGGCCGCCATTCGAAATTATGCGCGGGTGCATTGCCTGCCGCGTGTCAGGCCGCGTTCGCGCTATAGCTTGCGCAACAGTCCTGCCGCCGAACGCATGCGGCGTTTGCGCTCCTTGTGCAACCACTGCAGCACGGCGTCGGTGTCGCCCGATCCGGCAAACAAGGCCGCATTGTCGCGCAGCAACATTTCGCTCGCGACAATATCGTTTAGCGTTCCGAAACGTTTTTGCACCTGCTTGAGCCGCTTGAGCGTGCGCTTGTGGCTCCCGCTCAATACCGGCTGAAAAAATTCGAGCAGATAGCGAAGCTTCTTGCCGGCTTTCCTGACGTCGTGAAAAGCGGCGTAATTAGAAGGTTTCGCGCGGCGCGCGCGCCTCGCGCGCTTGAACAACGAACGCTCCGACGCTGCCACCCGTTTGCCCGCGAACTTGCTCAGCGGAACGCGTTCGTGCGTTGTGTTGATCTCCGTCGATGCGCTCGTCAACGCCTCGCGCAGCAAATGCTTGACGTCCGCGTTCGACAGCGTTTCGCGGCTCGTCGCAAGCGCATCGCCGCGCGCCTGCTCCAGCTTCGGCGCGAGGCTGCGTGCACCGCTATCTTCCTGGCCGAGCAGCTCGATCAGGATGTCCCAGTCGCGGGTTTTGCCGGCTGCAGTGGCCAGATACTTGTACAGCGCCCGTTGTCGCGTGTTTTCGCCCTTCTCGAGGAGCGGCGCGAAGGCCCACCACAACGACCGCAAGCGGCGGAGCGAAACCCGCAGCTTGTGCAGCGCTTCCGGCGATGGATCTTCGCGTACTGCGGTCGCGAACGCTATCGCGTCGTTCACGAGCGGGGCCGCATACGACGCGAACGCCGCGTGCGCCGTGGGCTCTTGCACAACCGGATCGGCGACCGACGCGCCTTCGTCCGCCTTGCGGCTTTCCTTGCGACTGTCGCGCGTCATCGAATTTCCCCCGAAAGGTGTACCCCGCATCCTCAGCGTAGCAAAAACGATTCCTGTGCGCTATGCAGAGCTGACTTCGGGCCGTGAGGCAAGGCGCCGCCCGCCAAATGTCGGTGGATGCCCGCTCATATGCATCCGCCGATGCAGATGTCATCGTACAGACACATATGCCCCGCAGGATCGGCAATTCACCGACATTCCTCCAGGGGCACACCTCATGCCGGAACTTTCGTACCCGCAACCCAGCGCGGCCAGTGGCAAGGGGCGCAATCTCGGTCTCGTGATCTTCCTCGCCGTAATCGTAGCCGGCGTGGGCTATTGCGGTGTGCAGCTCGCGGGCGATCTCCAACCCGTGCGAGAGGGTTCCATCCTGCCGTATCTGCTGCTCGGCGTCGCCCTGCTGATCGCACTTGGATTCGAATTCGTCAACGGCTTTCACGACACCGCGAACGCCGTGGCCACCGTTATCTACACGCATTCGCTTGCACCGAATCTCGCGGTCGTGTGGTCCGGCGCGTGGAATTTCCTGGGCGTGCTGACCTCGAGCGGCGCGGTCGCGTTCGGCATCCTCCAACTGCTGCCGGTCGAGCTGATCCTGCAAGTGGGCAGCAGCGCGGGCTTTGCGATGGTGTTCGCGCTGCTGATCGCGGCAATCATCTGGAATCTCGGGACCTGGTATTTCGGCTTGCCGTCGTCGAGCTCGCATACGCTGATCGGCTCGATCATAGGCGTCGGCCTGATGAATCAGTTGATGCACGGCGTGAACGGCACGAGTGGCGTGGACTGGACCCAGGCGCTTGGCGTGGGCAAGTCGTTGCTGTTCTCGCCGCTCATCGGTTTTCTCGCAGCCGGACTGCTGCTGATGATTCTCAAAGCAGTCGTGCGCATTCCCGCGCTGTATGCGGAACCGAAGGGCAAGGAGCCGCCGCCGTTCTGGATTCGCAGTCTGCTGATCCTGACTTGCACCGGCGTTTCGTTTGCGCACGGCTCGAACGACGGCCAGAAAGGCATGGGCCTCATCATGCTGATCCTGATCGGCACGGTGCCGACGGCATATGCGCTGAACAAGGCGGTGACGCCAGCTCAGACGCAGACGTTCGTCGCGGTCGCGGAGCAAACGTCGGGCGCCCTCGCGCGCTACACGAACGGCGCGCCGCCTTCCGCCAATCCGCGCGCCGATGTCGAAGCGTATGTGCGCACGCATCAACTGACGCCCGCGACAGTGCCCGCCTTGAAGCAACTCACGGATATCATCGCGCACCAGGTCGGCACATCCGGTTTGATGGCGGCTGTTCCGCAAGGCATCGTCGACAACGTGCGCAACAACATGTACGTGGCGTCGGAGGCGATTCGGCTGATGGACAAGGCGAAGCAACCCGCCTTTGCGCCGGAAGACGCCAAGGCGATCAACAACTTCAAGGGGCAAACGGATCACGCCACCAAGTTCATCCCGACGTGGGTGAAGGTCGCTGTGGCTATCGCGCTGGGCCTGGGCACGATGGTCGGATGGAAGCGGATCGTGGTGACCGTCGGCGAAAAGATCGGCAAGCAACACCTGACGTATGGACAGGGCGCGTCGGCCGAACTGGTTGCGATGATGACGATCGGCGCGGCCGACATGTATGGCCTGCCCGTGTCCACGACACACGTGCTGTCTTCGGGCGTGGCCGGCACGATGGCAGCCAACGGCTCTGGCTTGCAATGGGCGACCGTGCGCAGCCTCGTGCTCGCGTGGGTGCTGACGCTGCCCGCCTCTATCGCGCTCGCGGCCGGCTTGTACTGGGTTTTCCGCGCCGTGTTTTAAGCAGTCCGTTCGCGGTCGTTCATGCATCTGCATGCATGGACCGGCATAACGAAAAAAGCGCGGCATATGCCGCGCTTTTTTCGTTTCTTCTACTTCAGATATCAGCCCGGTCGAACCGGTCAATACACCTCGGGCACGATCATCGAAGCCGGCACAGGTTGACGGCTGTACTCGTCGTGATAAACGCGCGCCGGCAATTCGACACGCGGATGCTCGATCTCGTGATACGGCACCTGGCTCAGCAGATGGTGAATGCAGTTCAGGCGCGCCCGCTTCTTGTCCACTGCCTGTACGACCCACCACGGCGCCTCGGGAATATGCGAGCGTTGCAGCATCACCTCTTTCGCGAGCGTATAAGCCTCCCAGCGACGCCGGCTTTCCAGGTCCATTGGGCTGAGCTTCCACTGCTTCAGCGGATCGTGGATGCGGTTCTGGAAGCGGATTTCCTGCTCTTCGTCGGTGATCGAAAACCAGTATTTGACGATCTGCACGCCGCTGCGCACGAGCATCTTCTCGAACTCGGGCACCGAGCGAAAGAACTCTTCGTATTCTTCGTCGGTGCAAAAATTCATTACGCGCTCGACGCCCGCGCGGTTGTACCAGCTGCGATCGAACAGCACCATCTCGCCGCCGGCGGGCAGCTGCGACACGTAGCGCTGGAAATACCATTGCGTGCGCTCGCGGTTGTTCGGTGCGGGCAATGCCGCAACGCGGCATACGCGCGGATTGAGCCGCTGCGTAATGCGCTTGATCGCGCCACCCTTGCCCGCGGCATCGCGCCCTTCGAAAATCACCACCAGACGATGCCCCGTCTGCACGATCCAGTCCTGCAATTTGACCAGTTCGCCCTGCAAGCGGAACAGTTCGCGAAAATACATCTTGCGTGCTTCGCGGTGCTCAAGCGTGAAGCTCTCCGCACCGTCGAGGATGCGGTCGTCGACCTCCATCTCGAGTTCCTCGTCGTACGCGTCGATGAGGTCTTCCTCGAAACGGCGTTGCCGCTCCACGAGCAACTCAGCTTCAGGTCTCGGATCCTGCTCTTTCATTGCGGCTCTCCTGGCGACGAAAATGATCAGGCTCGCGGCGGCAAAAGCGACGCGGGCGCGCCCGATTATCGGTGCGTCCGGTGTCAGCCGTGTTACCGCAGCCTGTTAATGATAGCGAGTTTCACGCCGACGCCGCCCGCTAGCGCAACGGTTTTGCGAAGCTGAGCTCGTGGCCGTCCGGATCGGAGATGTGAAAATAGCGCTCGCCCCACGGCGCATCGGCGGGCTCGAGCGAGGGCTTGAATCCGGCGGCCAGCGCCTTGCGATAGATCGCATCGACGTCCGACACATAGACGATCACGCGGCCCCACCAGTTGACCGGCGCACGCGAATCGGCGATCAGGTTCAGATACGTGCCGCCAAACGCGAACGACGTAAATTCGGCTTGCCCGTCGCCGAATTTGAGTGGGAAACCGAGGGCTTCGTAGAAGCGCACCGCTTCGCGCATGTCGCCGGTGGCGAGCGTGATAGCGCTGAGCGACTCGATCCGCGGTTCGGCCGGTTCGGCCCCGGAGGATGAAGCTGACGAAGCCGAAGCATCGGTCTCGCCGGATGGATGAGCGGGCACGTTCATGACGGCGGTCTCCTTGGCGTGCGGTCGCGGACGGCTCGCGGTGGTATCACAGTGTCTCACACGCCGAAAGCTTGCTCGACGTCGGCGATGGCCGCCCACGCCAGATTCCGGTCGATCTCTGCCCAGGAGAGCCACGCGGGCGCAGCCGGCTTCGCACTTGAAAAGCTCAGCCGCGCCCCGCATCTGCAATTCCGTTTATCCGGAGCATCGCCATGGGAAGCCGTCCACGCTTCATCGATGACCTGTCGCGCGCCGCATCCGACGCCCCCGGGCCAAACCACCTCAATTCTCTATCCGACGACGCCCTGCTCGACGCCTATTCGCGCACCGTCATTGGCGCGCTGGAACGCGTGCAGCAGGCCGTCGCCTTCATTTCCGTCGAACGCCGGCTGGCGGGCACCGCCACGCGCGAACGCGGCGCGCGCGGCGGCACGGGCTCAGGCTTCATCTTCACGCCCGACGGCTACCTGCTGACCAATAGCCACGTCGTGCATGGCGCGACGCACATCCAGGTCACGCTCGCCGACGGCTCCAGGTTCGACGCCGATCTGGTCGGCGACGACCCAGGCAGCGATCTGGCCGTGCTGCGAATCGGCTCGCCCGAGCCATTGCCGCATGTGGAACTCGGCGACTCGTCGAAGCTGCGCGTCGGGCAGATCGCCATCGCGGTCGGCAATCCGCTCGGCCTCGCGCAAACGGTGACGACGGGTGTCGTATCGGCGCTCGGCCGCTCGCTGCGCTCCAATTCCGGCCGCATGATTTACGACGTGATCCAGACGGACGCCGCGCTCAATCCCGGCAATTCCGGTGGCCCGCTGATCAATTCGGCGGGCCAGGTGATCGGCGTGAACACCGCGATCATTCCCGGCGCGCAGGCTATCTGCTTCGCCACCGCAATCGACACGGCGAAGTGGGTCATCATGCAGATTTTCGCGCATGGCCGCGTGCGGCGAGCGTATATCGGTGTGGCGGGAACGACGACGCCGATATCGCGCCGCGTACAGCGCTACTTCGGTTTGAGCGCGCAAAGCGCCGTGCATGTGATGGAAATCGTGAAAGGCAGCCCTGCCGCGGCGGGCGGTCTGCGCACCGACGACACCATCGTCGCAATCGACTCGCTGCCGGTGCAGGACGTGGATGCGCTGCAACGCACACTCGACGTGTCGCGGATCGACAAGCCCGTCAACGTGACGGTGCTGCGGGGTGCGCAGCGGCTTGAACTGACGCTGACACCGGTGGAACAGGCAAGCTGATCGCGCGTAAAAAAACCTCGGGCTCTTTCGAGCGCGAGGTCTTGTGTTCGTGAACGGCGCATCGCGATCGACACGCCGTCCACATCGTTCGAAAAACGCTTACTGAATGATCCGCGTGACGCCACGGCCGCGAGGGTCGGCTGCGGGCTCCGGCGTATCGTCATTGATCTTGATGGCCTGAATGTCACCGTTGAAGTTCTGGGCCTTCAGCGTATAGCCCTTTGCTTCGACCTGCTTGGCGAGTTCGCCGTCGATCGGCTGGTACGGTTCCCAGAAAATCGTGTTCGGCGGCAACAACTGGTGATGGAAACGCATCGCGCCGACCGCTGCCGGCAACGGCATGTTGAAGTCGTAGATGTTGTTGATCACCTGGAAGATCGACGTGAAGATGCGCGAGCCGCCCGGCGTGCCGATGACGAGCGAGACTTTGCCGTCTTTCGTGAGAATCGTCGGGCTCATGGACGACAGCGGGCGCTTTTTAGGCTCGATCGAATTAGCGTCGCTGCCCACCACGCCGAACATGTTGGCCACGCCCGGCTTCGCGGAGAAGTCGTCCATCTCGTCGTTCAGCACGATGCCCGTGCGATCCGCGACCACGCCCGAACCGAAGTAACCGTTCACCGTGTAGGTGTTGGACACTGCGTTACCCCACTTGTCGACCACCGAGAAATGCGTGGTTTCCGCTTTCTCCGGCATCGACGTGCCGAGTCCGGGCTGCACGCTCTTGGTGTCGGACGGGGTTTCCGGGTTGACCTCAGAGGCGCGCTTCGCGAGGTACGCGTCGTCGGTCAATTGCGCGACGGGCACCTTGTAGAAGTCGGGGTCACCGAGATATTGCGCGCGGTCGGCGAACACGCGCTTTTCAATTTCCGCGATCAGATGGATGTATTGCGGCGAGTTGAGCGGGACGTCCTTGAAGTCGGCTTCGCGATCGGCCTTCATCTTCAACAATTGCACGAGGCCGATGCCGCCCGAGCTGGGAGGCGGTGCGGTGTACACGCGGTAGCCTTTCCAGTCCGCCTGGATCGGCTGGCGCCACACGGCCTTGTACTGTTGCAGATCCGCCTTCGTAATGAGGCCGTGACCGCGCATGGATTCAGCGATCAAGTCGGCGGTTTTGCCCGAGTAGAAGTCTTTCGCGCCCTGGTCCGATATGCGCTGCAAAACGGCGGCAAGATCGGGTTGCTTGAAGTTGACGCCTTGCTTCAGGTTGCCGAAGTAGGTGTCGAAGTTCGTCTTGCCGGCGAATTCTTTCGCTGCCGCGTCGCGACGCTCCTGCAGTTGCTCGCTGACCGTGAAGCCGTCGCGTGCGTAGTGGATGGCCGGTGCGAGTACCTGTTTCCATTTCAGCTTGCCGAAGCGGCGCTGCGCCTGCCACATGCCGTCGACGGTACCGGGCACGCCCACGGCACGGTAGCCGTACAGGCTCATGCCCTTGATGACCTCGCCCTTGTCGTCGAGATACATGTTCTTCGTCGCCGCGAGCGGCGCGCGCTCGCGATAGTCGAGGAAGTACGGCTTACCGCCCACGTACAGCGTCATGAAACCGCCGCCGCCGATGTTGCCCGCTTCCGGATAAGTCACGGCAAGCGTGAAGGCGATGGCGACCGCGGCGTCGACGGCGTTGCCGCCTTCCTTGAAGATCTGTTCGGCGGCGTCGGCGCTGTACTCGTCGGCAACCGCGATCGCGGACGCGGTCAGGACAGCCGGCTGGGCTTTCGCGGGCGGCTTCGCGACCGCCGGCGTGGCCTCGAGAAATCCGACCGAAACAGACAGCAGTGCGGCCAGCGCGAATCCGCTAGCAGACGATTTGGCGTTGCGGAACAACTTCATTGATATCCCCCAAGACGACTGTTTCACCAGACGATAACTTCCGTTCCCTTGGGGCTTATAACATGTGAACCGGCTCTTTGCGAAGCAGCGGTAGCCCGTAGGAAGACTGCTGCGGCACACAAAAACCGTAAGTCGCGTGTCTGCGTTATGCCGTGCCGCGGCGGCCACGGGCGATTTCGTCGCCGGCGTCGTGCGGCAAGCGTGCCGTGACCGGAATGGACAGAAATGAGAACAGGCCGACTATGACAAAGGCCGGCCAGAAGTCCGAGAACACGATGCTCGAATGACCCTGCACGTTGTGCGAAATCTGCAGCACGATGCCTGCGATCGTCACGCCCAGCCCAAGTGAAAGCTGCTGGATCACGCTTGCGACGCTGGTCGCACGGCCCACGTCGCGGCTCGGAATATCGGCGTAGGCCAACGTATTCAACGACGTGAATTGCAGCGACGGAAAGAAGCCGCCGACCAGCACGACGCACCAGATCAACCAGTGCGGCGTGCCGGGAAAGAACAGTCCGTATATCGCGATGGCAATGCCCGCGCAGCCCGCGTTGACCATCAGCACGGTGCGAAAGCCGAAGCGTCCGAGTATGCGCGAGGTCGCCGCCTTCATGAAGATCGAGCCGAATGCGGACGCGCATGTGATCGAACCCGACAGAAACGGAGTCATGCCGAGGCCTTCCTGCAACGCGAGCGGCAACAGGAACGGCACGGCGCCGAGACCGATGCGAAACAGCGACCCGCCCGCCACGCTTGCGTGAAAACTCGGAATACGCAAAAGGCGCAGATCGAGCACCGGCAACTCCACGCGATTCGCGTACAGCACGTAACCCACCAGCAACACGACACCCACAGCGCACATGCCGATCGATACGAGGTTCGGCACCAGTTCGCCGCCCACCAGCGAAAGCCCCAGCATGAACAGCGACGCGCCGCTCGCGGACAACAGGAAGCCGGTCCAGTCGAGCCGGCCTGGATGCGCTTCGCGCACGTTGGCGATGTGCTTGTTGGCGAGCCAGATGCCGAGCAGACCAATCGGAATATTGACGAAGAAGATCAGGCGCCAATGCAGATACGTGGTGATGAAGCCGCCGAGCGGCGGCCCGACCACAGGCCCGAGCAGCGCGGGCACCGTCAGATAATTGACCGCGCGTATGAAGTCCGATTTCGGCACCGAACGGAAGATGATGATGCGCCCCACCGGCACCATCATCGCGCCGCCAATGCCTTGCACGAAGCGGGCGGCCACGAACATGCCGAGCGAGGTGGACGCCGCGCACATCAGCGAGCCTGCCATGAAGATGCCGATGGCCGTGCGAAACACGGTGCGCGAACCGAAGCGGTCCGCAACCCAGCCGCAGATCGGAATGAAGACGCCGAGGCCGATCACATACGCGGTGACAGCCAGCTTGAGGGTGATGGGGTCCTGACCGAGATCGCGCGCCAGAACGGGCAGCGACGTCACGATGACCGTGCCGTCCACGTTTTCCATGAACATCGCACACGCGACGATCAGCGGAACAATGAAAGCGCCTAAAGCGAAAGGCATTGGCAGGGCGACGGTCGGCAAGGCCGTCGATATAAAGCGTCGATTATGGCATTGCAGCGGCAATGAAGGTTGCGATGCGCGCTGGATAGCCCTTGAACGACAAAAAGCCGGCATTGAGCCGGCTTTTTGCTGAGTGTCTCGCGGTCAAGCGGATGTCAAGCGGATATCAACGCGACGCGCTGACGAGCGGCTGCAACTGCGGCAGGATCTCCGTGGTCGCACGGGCAACGTCGTTCGGGAAGTCGATTTCGATCCACGGCGCGCCGGTGACGTCGGCCGTGTCGAACACCTGGCTGCGCTCCAGCAGCAGGTCGCGCACAGCTTCTTCGTGCGGCAGATTCGCCCGGCCGCTGTCGATATAGCCCGCCACGATCTGCGCAAAGCGCTCGGCCGTATCCTGACGGAAGCGGAAAAAGCCGACCGACTCGCCGATGGTGTCGTATTCCAGATTGACCGCCAGTTGCTTGCGCAACTCGACCGGCACGCCGTCTTTCAGGCACAGCTTCACGGGCTCGTCGCCGGCTTCGAAATCGCGGTCGATCAGCAGACGGTTGACCGTCTCGCCTGCGACCAGCGCGCTCAGGATGCGCTCGTCGTACAGCACGTCGGCGTCCATCAGCAGCACGTCGCCGCCGCGCGTCAGCGCCTCGGCCACCGTGTGCACCGTCAACACGCTGCCCAGGTCGTAACGCGTGTTCAGCACCGTTTCAACTTCGTGCGGCCAGTTGATGCGCGCCAGTTCCGCCTGCACCGACTCGGGCTGGAAACCGAGCGCCAGCACGACTTCTGTTACGCCGGCGGTTTCGAGCATCTGCAAATGCCGTTCGAGCAGGCTCATACCGTCGAACTGCAACAGGCACTTCGGGAACTGGGCTTCCGGCGGTTGCTGGAGACGCAGGCCGAGGCCCGCAGCGAGGATGATGGCACGCATGCGCGGTCCTTTGAAAAGATACGGAGTTTAATCGACAGCGGGAACGCGCCCAAGGGCGCGCCGCCTTTGCCAGCTTCGTTCGCTGAAGTGCAAGACCAGCAGACCCGGCAAGCCTAGCAGGATTTCGCGCGCGCGCTTGGTCAGCGACAACGCGAGCGCCGCATCGGGCGGCAGACCCACCAGCGGCGCAAGCAGCAAGTAGCCGCCTTCCTGCACGCCGAGCGAGCCGGGAATCATGAAGGCCGCGCCACGAATCGCCTGGCCGACGCTTTCGAGCAGCAGCGCGTCGACCCAGTCGACCGGATGGCCGAGAAAACGCAGCGCGAGCCAGACTTCTACGGTACCGACGATCCAGCCAGCAAGACTCAACGCAAAGCTCGCGGCCACGCGGGCCCGCTCGCGGTACATGGCCTGCACGGCGGCGTCGACGGCTTCGGCGCGTGTCATCAGCCCGGACCAGTCGCGTTTGCCGAACAGTTTCGACGCCACGCCGAGCAGCCGGCCGAACAGCCCGCGCCGTTGCGCATAATAAAAGCCGACGATCATGCCGCCAAGCACCGCCGTCGCAATGAGCGTGGCGGTTTGCAGGTCGTGCAGCGCGCCATGTGCCGCGTAAGCGCCGAACATCAGCAGCCCGAAGAGCGCGAAGATGATTTGTGCGAGTGCCTGGGCGGTCGTGCTCACGGTGATGGCCGCGGCCGCGTCGCGCATCGGCATGCCGCG
>JGI25156J39149_1001056_pt1 | contig 12740 bp, 10 predicted proteins | sample AraplaCL_Col_mMS_FD_39149 | JGI IMG/M metagenome (IMG submission 39149)
AACGCGTGACTTTGAGAGAGGGCCAAACCGCTGACGGCGCCGGTGACATACCACGTGCCGAGCGCGCCCGCATCGAGGTGCAGGGGATCGGGATTGGCAGCNAGTGGTCCGGTCATGCTGGGCGTGGACATGGCTGCCGGAGCAGGGGACGTGTTTTCNGTCGTCTGAGCAAACGCGCCGATCGAAGGCAATAGCCCGAGTAACGCTACCGTCAGTAGGTGTTTGCGCGGCGCACGCNATTTCCATGGCGGATCAGNGGCATCGGTCAGCGAAAAAGNCAGCTTCAGGGTGCGCATAAGTGCCACGCCTCCTCAGGCCAGGCCAAACAGCACGAGCAGCATGTCGATGAGCTTGATGCCGATGAAGGGCACTACGATGCCGCCCAGGCCATAGACCAGCAGGTTGCGGCGGAGCAGGGCCCCTGCACCCAGCGCGCGGTACTTCACGCCCTTGAGTGCGAGCGGTATCAGGAAAATGATGATGAGCGCATTGAAGATCACTGCGGACAAGATCGCACTTTGCGGCGTCGCCAGCCTCATCACATTCAGCGCATTGAGCGCGGGATACGTGGTCGCGAACGCCGCCGGAATAATGGCGAAATATTTGGCCACGTCATTGGCGATCGAAAACGTCGTGAGCGATCCGCGCGTGATCAGCATCTGCTTGCCGATCTCCACCACTTCGATCAACTTGGTCGGATTGGAATCCAGATCCACCATGTTGCCGGCCTCCTTGGCCGCTTGCGTGCCGGTATTCATGGCAACGGCAACGTCGGCTTGCGCAAGCGCCGGGGCATCGTTGGTGCCATCGCCGCACATGGCCACCAGCCGGCTTTCCGCCTGCGCCTGGCGAATCAGTTTGAGCTTGGCTTCCGGCGTGGCCTCTGCCAGGAAATCATCCACGCCTGCCTCGGCGGCGATCGCTGCGGCAGTCAACGGGTTATCGCCCGTGACCATCACGGTCTTGATGCCCATGCGGCGCAACTCGGCGAAGCGTTCCTTGATGCCGCCCTTGACGATGTCCTTCAGTTCGATCACGCCCAACGCACGGTCGCCTTCCGTCACGATCAGCGGGGTGGCGCCGCGGCGCGCGATATCTTCCGCCATGCGNTTGACGGCGGGTGGAAGGTGNGCGCCTTGGCCGTCCAGGTANCGNTCCACCGAATCCAGCGCNCCCTTGCGAATGCGGCGCTCGCCGAGGTCCACACCGCTCATGCGCGTTTGTGCAGAGAACGGCACGAATTCGGCGTGCAGCATTTCCAGCTCGCGTTCGCGCAGGTTGAAGCGTTCCTTGGCCAGTACGACAACACTGCGGCCCTCGGGCGTTTCATCGGCAAGCGAGGCCAGTTGTGCGACGTCGGCCAGCGTGCGCTCCTCGACGCCCGGGGCGGGATGGAAGGCCACNGCCTGGCGGTTGCCGAGCGTGATCGTGCCGGTTTTGTCCAGCAACAGCATGTCCACGTCACCGGCTGCCTCCACGGCGCGGCCNGACGTGGCGATCACATTCGCACGGATCATGCGATCCATGCCGGCAATGCCGATGGCGGAAAGCAAGGCACCGATGGTCGTGGGAATCAGGCACACCAGCAACGCGATCAGCACCGTCAGCGTAATGGGATTGCCTTTGCCNGCGGCCTGNACNCTGTAGATGGAATAAGGCAGCAGCGTGGCGCACGCAAGCAGGAAGATCAGGGTGAACTTCGCCAGCAGAATGGTCAGTGCGATCTCGTTCGGCGTCTTGCGCCGTGCAGCGCCTTCCACCATCGCGATCATCCGATCGAGAAAGCTCTCGCCGGGATTTTGCGTGATCCTGACGACCAGCCAGTCCGACAGCACACGCGTGCCGCCGGTGACCGCGCTTCGGTCGCCGCCCGATTCGCGGATGACCGGTGCGGATTCGCCCGTGATCGCGCTTTCGTCCACGCTTGCCGCACCGACNACCACCTCGCCATCGCCGGGAATCTGNTCGTTCGCTTCTACCAGCACGTNGTGGCCGGAACGCAGCTCGCTGGACGGCACGAAGGTGATCGATGCATCGCGCCTGGGCTCGGCCAGTTTCTTGGCGATGACNTCTTTGCGCGAGCTGCGCAGCGCGGCGGCTTGTGCCTTGCCGCGACCTTCGGCCAATGCCTCNGCNAAGTTGGCAAACAGCAGGGTAAACCACAGCCACACGCTCACCCAGAAGATGAACGCGGTAGGCGCTTCGCCATGGCCGGCCACGGCTTGTATCCAAAGCAGCGTGGTAAGGATGCTGCACACGAACACCACGAACATCACCGGATTGCGAAACTGCAGGCGTGGTGAAAGTTTGCGGAAGGCATCCGCAATAGCCTTCATGATCAATGTACGGTCGAAGGTGCGGACCGCGTGGGCNTGGGAAGTCATGTTCTATGGGCTCCGGTTCGTTCCGACTTCCTCTCATCCCTTGGGGAAGAGGAAGTCAAAACATCATCAATGCATCGACATCAGGTGCTCGGCGATCGGGCCGAGTGCCAGTGCGGGCAGGAAAGTGAGTGCGCCGACGATGATCACCACGCTCGCCAGCAGGACGATGAACAGCGGGGTATGCGTCGGCAAGGTGCCTGCCGAAGCGGGCACGTGCTTCTTGGCGGCCAGCGAACCGGCCATCGCCAGCATGGCNATGATCAGCATGTAGCGGGACAGGAACATGCACGCGCCAAGGATCGTGTTCCAGAAGGGCGTGTTGACCGAAAGGCCNGCAAAGGCGCTGCCGTTGTTATTGGAGGCCGANGTCAGTGCGTACAGAATCTCGCTGAAGCCGTGTGCGCCAGGATTGGCCACTCCCGCCGTACCGGCCGGTGTCATGACCGCGATCGCGGTGCCGATCACTACGAGCGCGCAGGGGATCAGCACGGCCAGGCTGGACATTTTCATTTCGTACGCTTCGATTTTCTTGCCGAGGTATTCCGGCGTGCGGCCTACCATCAAGCCGGCGATGAACACGGCCACGACGGCAAAGGCCAGCATGCCGTAGAGGCCCGAGCCCACGCCGCCGAAGATCACCTCGCCCAGCTGAATCAGCCACATCGGTACCAGGCCGCCCAGCGGCGTAAACGAGTCGTGCATGGCGTTCACCGAACCGTTGGATGCGGCGGTGGTGGCGGTAGCCCATACGGCGGAGTTCACGATGCCGAATCGCGTCTCCTTGCCTTCCATGTTGCCGCCGGCCTGCAGTGCCGAGGCTTGCTGGTCCACCGCCAGTCCATGCAGCACGGNATTGCCGCTTTGTTCCGCCGCGGTACAAGCGAGCANCAATGGCACAAAAATCACCAGCATCGTCACGAGCAGTGCACGTCCTTGACGGGGATCGCCCACCATCTGGCCAAAGGTGCCGCACAGCGCAGCCGGGATAAGCAGGATCGCCACCATCTCAAGGAAATTGGCGAGCGGCGTCGGATTCTCATACGGATGCGCCGAATTCACGCCAAAGAATCCGCCNCCGTTCGTGCCCAGCTGCTTGATCGCAATCTGCGAGGCGGCTGGCCCCATCGGCAAGGTCTGCGTGGTGAGCTGGGCTGGCTTGGTGACAGGATTGCCCGAGGCGTCCTTGACCGGATTGCCGGCGGCATCGGTCACCGGTTGCGCATACGTGCTGGCTTGCACGACCGACACATCCACATACGTCTTGAAGTTCTGGACCACGCCCTGCGATACCAGCAGCAATGCAAGCAAGAACGAGAGCGGAAGCAGCACATAAAGTGTGCTGCGTGTCATGTCCACCCAGAAATTGCCGATGCCTTGGGTGGTTTTGCGCACGAAGCCGCGAATGACTGCGATGAGCACCGCTATGCCGGTGGCCGCGGAAAGGAAGTTTTGCACCGCGAGCGCCGCCATCTGGGTCGAATAGCTCATTACCGACTCACCGGAATAAGCTTGCCAGTTGGTGTTGGTAATGAAGCTGATGGCCGTGTTGAGCGAAAGGTCCGGGCTGACCGCCGCAAAATGCTCGGGATTCAGCGGCANCCATTGCTGCAGGCGCTGGAACGCGTAGACCGCCAGCATGCCGCANACGTTGAATGCAAACATGGCGATGGCATAACGCTTCCACCCCATGTCTTCGTCGGCATGGATGCCGCAGAGGCGATACATGGCGCGCTCTACGCCACTGCCCAGGCGGGTGATCCGGTTGGGCTGGTCGGCAAACACCAGCGCCATGTAGCTGCCCAGCGGTTTTGCNAGCAGCAGCAGGACAATCAGATAGACGCCGATCTGAACAAAATCGTTGGCAGTCATTCGAACCACTCCGGTTTCAGCAAGGCCACGCACAGGTAAACCGTCAAAGCCACCGCGATCGCGGCAGCCAATCCGTAGAAGAAGTTCATGGGAGTCGCTCCGTTATGAAAATCGCTGCCGTCAATGCGGTCAGCGTGGCCCCAGGCGGTCGCAGAGCAGCAAGAAACCAAGCGTGGCCGCCGCCAGCACGAAGCCGAAAAGTAGATAGACAAAATCCATGGGTGTCGCTCGATGCGTTTTTCAGCTGCGCACTTTAGGCATCGGCGTATAAGAAGCGGGTAGCGAAACCGGCGTGCGGCATAAAGAAAGCGTAAATTTTCGTCCCAGCCTATGTATGGCCGTCATTCCCGCGAAAGCGGGAGTCCAATTTTGCCTTTGCATTAAAGCAAGTGGATTCTCGCTTTCGCGGGAATGACGGCGACGGGGTTACCGGTCAATCCCGAGTTGCCCCTGGATNTCGTTGATCGAGGCGCGGATGCGCGCGGTGAANACCGATTCTTCGTGATGGAGCAGGATCAGCTGCTCGGTGGCGCGCGTCATCGCCACGTAGAGCAGGCGAGCTTCCTGTGCTTCGTCCTGGCCTTGTTTGGGCATCGCGCCCAGGNCAGGAATGATNACTACAGGAAATTCCAGGCCCTTGCTGGAATGCATGCTCACCAGCTTGACGCTGTCTTCGCCGGAAAACAGCGAGNTCTTGCCGGCGCCGTCCGCATGGCGGCAACCGATGCCGGCCTGCTGCAGGGCCTGGTGGATTTTTTCGCCTTCCCAGCGATTGCGGAACAACACGGCGACCTCTGCAAGCGTACGCCCCTGCTGTTGTTCGAAACGGATGCGTTCCACGATGGCATGCAGCTCGGCGCTGGCGTTTTCGGTGCGGATCAGGATGGGTATCGCACCGCGGCGGCCGGCGCTTTCGGGCGCGATCAGGGGGACGTCTTCGTCGTCGCCGATGTGCCCGTCGAACAATGCCTGCGCGAAGCGGCGGGCCACGGACAGGATTTCCAGCGTATTGCGATAATTGATGCGCAGGATGGTGGTGCGCCCCTGCGCCTGCACGCCCACGCTCTTCCAGGTGAATGCCGGCCGGTTGGCCTTGCCGTAGATGTTCTGCGCGTCGTCGTAAAGCACCAGCAACGATTGGGTGGCCGGGTCGACCATCTGCACGATCAGGCGATACCACTCCGGTTCGAAGTCGTGGCCTTCGTCGATCAGCACGGCGCCGTACTGGAAGCGCGGAATCTGGTTGCGTTCCACCCCTTGCATCACGCGNTCCACCATGGCTTCGAAAAAGCCATCGCCCTCGGGCGGCAGCGGCACGTGATAAGCCTTCAGCATGGCGCGGCACCAGCTGTGGAAGTTGTAGACCTGCACCTTNTCTGCCAGGCCGCGCTCGCCCATCAGCTGGCCCAGCCGCGCGGCCAGTGTCTTGTTGTAGCAGAGNACGAGAATCGGCTTGGCCAGCGTGCGCGCCAGGTGCATGGCGCGGAAGCCCAGGATCATGGTTTTGCCGGAACCGGCCACGCCGTGGATGATGCGGTGCTCATCGCCCAGCGAACGCGCCAGCTGCTCCTGCTGCATGTCCATCACGCGGATCAGGTCGGGAATGTCGACCGATGCNGTGCTTTCCTTGGCGTTGTCGAAGGCCAGCCCGAACTGCCCTTCGCCCCACTCCACGCGCAGTTCGGGAAACATGTGCCAGCGGATGCGGTCGATNTGCGGCAGCGTGAGTGCGCACGGGAAAACCTGCGGGAACATCGCCCACAGGCGTTCCTGAAAGGTTTCGGCGTCTTCGCTTTCATACATTTCGTCGCGGCAGATCACCAGGTGCGCCGGGATGACGTTTTCCAGCGCGCCTTCGGTGAACTGCTTGCGGCTGATGTTGGCCAGCACCACGCCATACGCCCACGGCATGATCAGCTTGCCGGCATGGCGATGCTGCGGGGGATGGATCAGGGCGGGATCGCGTTCCAGTTCTTCGTTGATGCGGATGGCGTACGAGTGCGCCTGCATCAGCGGATTGGTTTCCTTCACCATGCCGCGCTGGGTGATCAGGGTGAACTGGGTCTTGTCGGCGATGATGCGCTCGGGCGCCCAATCCTTCACCTCCAGCACCAATAGGCCACGACGGGGATGAAACACCACGAAGTCGGGACGGCATTGATGCCGGCCGATCGGCACGTCGTACCACAGCAGGTAGTCGTCTTCGAGCTTTTGCTCCAGCCGCTCGGAAANGCGTTTTTCGCCGGGACGCATGCGGCCGAGGCAGCTGTTGCGGGTAGGGATGAGCTTGGCCATCCGTGCCTTCCTGTGGGGTTCGGCAAACGTGCCGATCATAGAACAGGTTCGCCGGAAGCCCTCAAGANACGGANCCNGGGTCCTGGTTCTGCCAGAGCTTTTCCAGCCTGTTNGCGATCCAGGTCACCAGCAGCGCACTGCCGATGCCGATGGTGACTTCGCCCAGGCGCGTGAGCGCAATCGTCCAGAAGGGGCCGTTGTGCGGCACCAGCATCACGATGGTGACGGTGGTGGCGCTGAGCTTGCCGGCATTGCCGATGTTGAACAGCCAGCACAGCACGATCGAAATCGCCATGGTGATGGCGTAGACGAGGTAATTGTCCTGCGCCAGGTACGAGCCGATGATGGCGATGCTGGCGCCGATCGCCGCGCCGATCACCTGGTCGATCGATGACTTGCGCGTGTCGATGTAACTCTGCTGGGTGACCGCGATGGCGGTGAGCGCGCCCCAGAACGCCTGCTGGGTATGCAGCAGCAGACCCAGCCCGTAGCCGAGGCTGGCTCCGGCCAGCGCTTGCAGCGCCAGGGACAGTCCGTTGACCAGCCGGTGGCTCCACGGCAGGCGTTGGTAAACGTCCTGCAACTGCCGGTGGAAGCTGCCGAGCTCGCGGCGCAGCTCGCGAATGGGACGCTCGTTCATGGCGGCAGCATCGCTACAGCGGCGTGAGCTTGGCGTAGGCCGCCACCAGCCATTTGCTGCCGGCGTTTTCGAAATTGATCTGCAGGCGCGTGTGCGCGCCGCTGCCTTCCGCGCTCACCACCACGCCTTCGCCGAAGCTCGGGTGGCTGACGCGCTGGCCGAGTTTGACCGGCATGTCTTCCTGCAACGAGGGTGCCGGTTCGTTGAAGCGGCCGGCGTAGAGCGGGCGGCTTACCTGTACGCGCGGGCGTACTTCGTCGAGCAGGGAAGGCGGTATCTCGGCGAGGAANCGCGAAGGGCGCGAGAGCATTTCCGTACCGTGCATGCGGCGCGATTCGGCATGCGTGATGACCAGGCGCTGGCGTGCGCGCGTGATGCCGACGTAAGCAAGGCGNCGCTCTTCTTCCAGGCGNCCTTCGTCTTCGACGGAGCGCTGGCTGGGAAACAGCCCTTCTTCCACGCCGACCAGGAACACCAGCGGAAACTCCAGCCCCTTGGCCGAATGCAGGGTCATCAGCTGCACGCAGCTGTCCCAGGATTCGCCCTGGCCTTCGCCGGCTTCCAGCGCGGCGTGCGACAGGAAGGCGGAGAGTTCGCTCAAGCCCGCTTCGATGTCGTCCGGCGTGAGTTCGAAGCGGCTGGCGACGTTGATCAGTTCGTCCAGGTTTTCCACGCGCGACTCGGCGTTGCCGCGGCTGTCCTTTTCGTAGAAATCGCGCAGGCCGGTCTGGGTGATGGCGTGCTCGATCTGTTCGGCCAGGGAAAGCGCCTCGCCGTTTGCAGCCTGCTCTCCTTCGGGGAGAGAGGGGACGAACGTGCGAGCCATCTCGTCGATCATCGCGAGGAATGCCTTCACCGCATTCTTCGCGCGTCCAGCCAGTTCAGTGCCTGCGGAGAGCTCGCCCAGCGCAGCCTCCCACATCGACGATCTTTCGCTGCGCGCACGGCGGCGTACGACGTCCAGCGTGCGGTCGCCGATACCCCTGGGCGGCGTGTTGACGGCGCGTTCGAAGGCTGCGTCGTCATGGCGGTTGGCAGTCAGGCGCAGGTAGGACAGCGCATCCTTGATTTCCGCGCGCTCGAAAAAGCGCAGGCCACCGTAGACGCGGTAGGGAATATCGTGCTGGATCAGCTGTTCTTCGAAGTTGCGCGATTGCGCGTTGGAGCGGTAGAGGATCGCGCAGTCTTTCGCGTCGCCGTGCTCGGCCACGTACTCGCGGATGCGCTCGATCACGAAGCGCGCTTCGTCCTGCTCGTTGTACGCGGCGTAGACGGCGATGCGTTCGCCTTCCTCGCCGGCCGTCCACAATTGCTTGCCCAGGCGGTTGCCGTTGCGTTCGATGACGCTGTTGGCGGCTTTGAGGATGGTGGAGGTGGAGCGGTAGTTCTGTTCCAGCTTGATGGTGCGCGCACCGGGAAAGTCGCGCAGGAACTGCTGCACGTTTTCCACCTTGGCGCCGCGCCAGCCGTAGATGGCCTGGTCGTCGTCGCCGACCACGAACACCTGGCCGCTGCGGCCGGCCAGTACGCGAATCCACGCGTATTGCAGTGCGTTGGTGTCCTGGAATTCGTCGATCAGCAGATAGCGCCAGCGTTGCTGGTAATGCTCCAGCACGGCGGGGTGTTGCAGCCACAGCTCGTGCGCGCGCAGCAACAGCTCGGCGAAATCGACCAGGCCGGCGCGGCGGCAGGCGTCTTCATAGGCCTGGTAGATCTGCACCAGGGTGCGCGTGACCGGGTGCTGGTGATGCTCGATGTTTTCCGGGCGCTTGCCTTCGTCTTTCCAGCTGTTGATCTGCCAGGCGGCCTGGCGTGGCGGAAAGCGCGCTTCGTCCAGGCCCAGCCCCGCGATCACGCGCTTGACCATGCGCTGCTGGTCGTCGGCATCCAGGATCTGGAAACTTTCCGGCAGGCCGGCTTCGCGCCAATGGCGGCGCAGCAGGCGGTGCGCGATGCCGTGGAACGTGCCGACGGTGAGGCCTTGCGTGCCGCCCTGGATCAGCTGCTCCAGGCGCCCGCGCATTTCGCCCGCGGCCTTGTTGGTGAAGGTGACGGCAAGAATCGCCCACGGCGGCACCCGATCGACCTGGTTGAGCCAGCCGATGCGATGCGTGAGCACGCGCGTCTTGCCCGAGCCGGCGCCGGCAAGCACCAGGTAATGGCCGGATGATGCGCAGACGGCTTCGCGCTGCGCGTCGTTGAGCGAGTCGATCAGGTAGGAGACATCCATCCGCGGGATTGTAGCGGGTGTGCGATGGATGTTCCTGGTGACCTAGGTTGGCGCAAACGCGCTCAGCGCTTGGAGAACAATCCGCCAAGCGCCAGCAACGCACCGACCACGATGCCGCTGATGCCCAGCCACTGCGGAACCGCCTTGTCNTGCGTGGCGGTGAGCTTGGCCGAACCGACCTGGAACACCGTATCGGTTTGCGTATAGCTGCCGTGGCCGAACACCACCCACAGGCCGCCGATCAGCAGCACGATTCCTACGACGAGCAGAAGGGCGCGCATGGTTCGCTCCGCGAAAAAGAGTGGACCGATCATAGGNGTGGGCGCGGTGTGAAGGAAAGCGGCGGCATCGATCCGTGCCGCCGCGGCGTNAGCGCCGTTTCACGTTCGTCAGAACTTGTAGTCCACCATCAGGCGGTTGTAGACGAAGGTCTTGTTGGTCGGGTTGAGGTTGTTGATGCCACCATTGGAAAGCTCCCAGCGGTTGCGCAGCGTCAGGCCCTTGAGCGCGCCGTCCAGGTGGTAGATCACGTCGAGGTAGAGGTCGTGGCTGGTGCCGCGGTAGTAGGTGAAATACTTCGCGTACGCCGTAGTCAGTTCCAGCTTCTTGTCGAACAGATCGTAGGTGAACTTGCCTTTCCAGGCGTGGCCGGGGCCGGATTCGATCAGGCCGCGGATCATCGAGGTGGTGTACAGCGGATCGCTGGCGTAGTTGCTGGTGAAGGGCGAAATCAACGCGCCGCCGCCGACCGCGCCGGCTTCGTGCGCCACCTTGTTGTAGAGGATGTCGAAGCGGCCGTTGGGGATCACCACGCCGACATNGCCGCCGATCACGCGGCTCTTCACATGGTCGCCGGCCACGCCGAACAGCTTGGTGCCGGTTTCGGTAAAGCGGTTGTCCGCGCCGTAGTTCTGCGCGAGATATTGCGCGCCGACCGCCGGATTGAAGCCGCTGCCGGTGTCATACACGTAGCTGCCCATCGCGAACGTGCTGTGCGCGAAGTGCATGAANTCGTAGTAGCGCAACTGCGCGTTCAGTCCGCCGTGCACATAGGTGGTGCCACCTTCCCAGGTGCCGGGCGCGGAGCGTGCATGCAGCGGCAGCGAGCCGTTGTTGCCNTACATGGAATCGCCGTCGTACTTGGACGGGTAGTACAGGTTGTCCGGATACATGCCGTTGGACGTGCGGCTCTTCCAGCTGTATTCGCGCACGGCGAACAGGTTCCAGCCGNTGAGCGGGGTNACCTGCACCTTCAGCGCGTTGTAGGAGGAAGGGATGATGCGCGCGTCGTTGTTGCCCATCCACGGATCGTCGGCAAGATACTGATAGCCGCCACGGAACAGGAAGATGCCGTGCTGGTACTGCAGGTACGCCTGGGTGAAGGCGCCAATGGAGTTGTTCGGCCCGGTCAGNGTGGTGTCGATCTTCGCCGGCGTGTCCGAGTGGGTGCCGAGCGCNCTGGCGGTGGCGAACGACGCGCCCACGCTGAAGCCGGTAAGGAACGTGCCGGTCTGCGCATTGACCAGCGCGCCGATGGCGAAAGCGTTGGCGTTCGGCACGGTCTTGCTGGCATANAGGCGGCTGTAGTTGTAGAGGCGAAGGTCGCCGTCCACGTGACCGTCACTGAAGATGTCGCCGTCCGCGTGTGCGGCCGTGCTGGCCGCGAACAGGCAAAACATGGCGGCGGCAAGCGCCCGTGGCTTCAACATGCTGATTTTCTCCCCATTTGAAAACGAGTGCGGGAGCCCTATACCGCCCGCTGCGAACGTTTGTGCTATGCAGCATAAACGATCGGGTGTCGAGGGCGCCATAGCGTTGGCGGAGCAGCTTGTGNGCGCAGGCGTGCNNCCCTCCTCCGCAAGGGATGCACGGATTTAATCCACTGCGACCTACNCTGAATTAATCAGAGGATCCCAGGCAGGAGAAGGAACGCGGGCCAACAAGCGCGCCNACTACATGGTCGGCGGTGTTGCAGTGGACCCACGCACCACCAGCTCCGGCACAAANCCCAGGTTGGCGGCCATCGAGGAGGACACGCTTGCCTGCTGCAGCTCCGCCATCAGGCGCAATGCAGCTTGCCGGCCGATTTCGTGTGTCGATTGCTGTGCCGTCGTCAGCGGCGGCCACACCTGGTTGGAGAACGGATTGCCTTCGAACCCGGCGATGGAGAGGTCTCGCGGTACGTCCAGGCCGATGGAGCGCGCGGCGGCCAGTACGCCGGCGGCGATTTCATCATTGCAGCCGAAGATGGCGGTGGGGCGGTTTTCCAGCGCGAGCAAGCGGCGTGCGCTGCGGAAGCCGTCATCGAANGAAAAACGCCCGGACATCACGAGCTGTTCGTCCAGGCCGATGCCGTAGTCGGCCAGTGCTTCGGCATAGCCGGCATGCCGCTCCTGGCTCGACCGATGCTCCATGTCGCCCCACAGAAAACCGATGCGCATNTGCCCCAGCCGGATCAGGTGCTCGGTCACGGCATAGGCGGCGCCGCGATCGTTCACGTACACGCAGGGCGTTTGTTCGCCAGGATCCTCGCGCGAGGAAATGATGCACACGCAGGCGATGCCTTGCTCGCGNAGCGCGGCCAGCAGTTCGCTGCGTTCGGACATCGGCGGCGTCAGCACCAGTCCGGCCAGGCGCGAGCGATCCACCGCGGCGATGAGCGTGTCCGCCAGCGTCGGCGAACTGCCGTTGCAGGGAAGAATCTGCAAGCCAAAGCCGTGTTCCTGGCAGGTGGACAACATGCCGTTCTGCAGGCTGATCACGTAGTGGTCGTTGGGGTTGTCGTAGACGAGGCCGAGCGCATACGCGTGCGCGCTGCGCAGACTGCGCGCGGATGGGTTGGGGCGAAAACCCAGCATCTCGATGGCTTGCTGCACATGTTTTCGTGTCGCCGCGCTTACGCCGCTTTCGTCGTTGATGACGCGCGAAACGGTCTTCAGCGAAACACCGGTGTGCTTGGCGACATCCTTGATGGTTGGCTTGCGCAAGTACGGGCTCCCNTGGCTGGTGTCGGCATCGTAGCAGCAGTTCAGCGGGGATAGACAACGTTATCTATTCATTGGCCATCGCATCTTCATGCTGCGCCATATTAAACACGGATATTTGTCATCGCGCGCATTTGTNAGNTTAATANTTTGATTTNTAAAGACTAAATACGCGCATGAATTTTTGCGGTGCATCTTGACAAGTGAATTTTAGCTATTGACAGCGTTATCGATTCNTGTCGACACTTGGGCCGTGCGCAAGAACCTGAGCGCATGTGGTGTCCCGGGTAAAGGCCGGGCGGTGGGGTTTTCAAAAAAGATCGTCAAAGGTGCGCGGG
>JGI25156J39149_1001059_pt1 | contig 12711 bp, 15 predicted proteins | sample AraplaCL_Col_mMS_FD_39149 | JGI IMG/M metagenome (IMG submission 39149)
ATCGCGCGTCGCCGAGCTGGCCCGCACGATCGGCTCGACCGACTCGCCGACGAAACAGATGGTCGCGGAGTTTGAACGCGCGAAGCGCACGGCCGCGCAGCTCACCGCCGAGCACGACAAACAGGCCGACAAGGTGCGGGCGCTCCGCGATCGCCTCGCGGGCGCCGGCATCGATACGCGCAATCTGTCGGAGCACGAGCGCAATTTGCGCTCGTGCATGGCCGCGACAATCGGCGTGATGACGATTCAGCAAAACAAGCTCGCCGACCTCACCACTCGCACGAAGCGGCTCGCCGAGGCGCGCGAGAAAATGAACAGGACAAAGGAACTGGCCGGTTCCATGGCGGGCACGGGCGCGAAGATGATGGCCGGCGGCGCTGTCGTCGGCGCGGCAACTCTCGTGCCTATCGCCGCATATGCGCAAGCCGAGGAATCGGCGACGCAGCTCGCGAGCGCGCTTATGCGCGCCGGCGGCGTCGTGCCCCCTGAATTCGAGAAGATCAACACGCTCGCGATGAAGCTCGGCGACCGGCTCCCCGGCACGACCTCGGATTTCCAGAACATGATGACCATGCTCACGCGGCAAGGTATCAGCGCGGAATCGATCCTAGGCGGCATGGGCGAGGCGACTGCCTATCTCGGCGTGCAGCTCAAGAAAGCGCCGGCCGAGGCGGCCGAATTTGTCGCGAAGCTACAGGACGCCACGCGCACGACCGAGAAAGACATGCTTTCGCTGACGGACGTGATTCAGAAATCTTTCATGCTCGGCGTCGACGATAACAACATGCTCGATGCGTTCGCCAAGCTCGGCCCGGCGATGGACACCATCAAGATCAAGGGCCTCGAAGGGGCGAAGGCGCTCGCGCCGCTGCTGGTGATGGCCGATCAATCGGGCCTGATCGGCGGCTCGGCGGGCAACGCTTTCCGTAAGGTGTTCCAGCTCGGCATGGACGCGAAGAAAGTCGGCAAGGCAAACAAGCAGCTCGCGCCGGCCCAACGCCTCGACTTCACGAACGGCAAGGGCGAATTCGGCGGCCTCGACAAGATGTTTGCACAGTTCCAAAAGCTCAAAGGCCTCACCACGCAAAAGCGCGAAGGCATCCTTAAAGAGATTTTTGGCGAGGACGCTGAAACGCTGCAAGCCGTGTCGCTGATGGTGAATAAGGGCAAAGAAGGTTACGAGGAAGTCGTCGCCAAGATGGCGGCGCAAGCCTCGATGCAGGAGCGCGTTAATAAGCAGCTCGGCACGCTTAAAAACCTTTGGGAATCGGCTACGGGCACCTTCACGAATGCCCTCGTCGCGTTTGGCGCGTCGATCGCGCCGGAAATGAAAGGCGTAGTCCAATGGCTCGGCGACATGGCGCAAGGCTTGGGCCAATGGGCGCGCGACAATCCGAAGCTCGCTAACGGCCTGATGAAAGTCGCGGCCGGCGTCGCGCTGCTGTTGACGGCCGGCGGCGCTCTCGTCGTGATGCTCGCCGGCGTGCTTGGCCCGCTCGCTGTCGTCAAATTCAGTATGACGGCGCTTGGCATGCAAGGCGGCATTCTCGCGCGCGTGCTCGGCCTCGGCGCGACTGCATGGCGCGTGTTCGCGTCGGCCGCCATGTTCGCCGGCCGCGCCATGCTGATGAATCCGATCGGCCTTGCGATCACCGCGATCGCGGCGGCGGCGCTCGCGATCTATGTCTATTGGGAACCGATCAAGGCATTTTTCGGCGGCCTATGGCCACAGGTTCAACAGGCGTTCGCTGGCGGCATTTCAGGTATCGGCGCACTTATCGTCAACTGGTCCCCGCTTGGTCTGTTCTATCAGGCGTTCGCGGCCGTGCTGTCATGGTTCGGCGTCGACATGCCGGCGAAGTTTTCGGAATTCGGCGGCAACCTGATCGCCGGCCTCGTCAACGGCATCACTAGCGGCCTCGGCGCTGTTCAAGCGGCGATCACGAACGTCGCGACAAGCACGGTCGGATGGTTCAAGGAAAAGCTCGGCATTCATAGCCCGTCGCGCGTGTTCGGCGAGCTGGGCGGATTCATCACGCGAGGCGCGGCGATCGGCATGGAAGGCGAGCAAGGCCGCATCGCGAAAGCCGCGGTCGGCCTCGCGACGCTCGCAGCGACCTCGTTCGCTGCCGCGCAAGGCGCACAGACGGCCGGCACGCCCGCCGGCGGTCCCGGCGCAGCGATTGATACCCGCCCCGCCCTGCAAGCCCGCCAGGCGACCGGAAACGCGGCCGGCGCGGCATCGTCGGCCGGCGGCGACACCTACATTTTTCAGATTTCAGGCGGCGGCTCTGACGAAATCGAGACGCGGATTCGCAAGGTGCTCGCCGATATCGAGCGCAAGAAGGCCTCGCGCGTTAGCTCCCGCCTGTCCGATTAACGGAGGAAGAAACGATGATGATGTCACTCGGCCAATTCGTTTTCAGTCTGTCGACGCTGGCCTATCAGGAGTTGCAACGGCGCACGAGCTGGAAGCACGCGAGTACGTCGCGCGTCGGCGGGCGTAATGCTCGGCAATACACCGGCCAGGGTGACGACACAATCACGCTCACGGGCTGGTTTGCGCCCGATCAAGGTATCGGCAAGCTGTCGTCGCTTACCGAGCTGCGCACGATGGCCGACGATGGCGAGGCCTATGTGCTCGTCGACGGCACGGGCACGGTATACGGCGCATTCGTGATCGAAGGCCTCGACGAAGGCCAATCGCTTCACCAGAAAGACGGCACGCCGAGGCGCGTCGAATTCACGTTAAACCTCACGCGCGTCGACGATGGCCTCGTGAAAACGAAAACTGAGCCGGCGAAGGACAAAGCGCAATGAAGCAACCGACGCCGATCTATCAAATCACGCTCAACGGCAAAGACCTCACGAGCAAGATTTCGCCGCGCCTGAATCACCTGTCGCTCGACGAGTCGCGATCGGACGAAGCCGATACGCTGATGCTCTCACTCGACGATGCCGATGGAAAGCTCGTGCTACCCAAGCGCGGCGAAGTCGTGCGCGTGGCGTTCGGATGGTCCGACACGGGCCTCGTCGACAAGGGCTCTTTCACGATCAACGAAATCGAGCACGCCGGCACCCCGGATATGCTCACCATTCAGGCGCGATCTGCTTCGATGACGAAAGGCCTCGGCGAACGAAAGGAAAAGAGCTGGCACGGCGAAACGATCGGCGCGATTGTGCGCAAGATCGCCGGCGCGCACGGCCTTAAACCGGCGATCACCGAGGCGCTTGCGGAAATCGTGATCGCGCACATCGATCAAACGCACGAGTCGGATATGTCATTTCTCACACGCCTCGCGAAGCGTTACGACGCCGTGATGAACGTGAAGGATACGCACCTGCTGTTCGTGCCGATCGGTCACGGCACGAGCGTTAGCGGCAAGGCGCTCGCCCCCGTTGAGCTGACGCGCAAAGAAGGCGACCGGCACCGCTATCACGTATCCGAGCGCGAGAACTATGCGTGCGTGCGCGCGTTCTACCACGCGACCGGCCGCGCGAAACGCAAGTCGATCGTCGTCGGCGGCGAAGATAACCATAACGCGAAGGTGTTGCCGGAAACCTATGCAACCGAAGCCGATGCACGCGCGGCAGCAACGGCCGAGCTGAACCGCACGAAACGCAGCCAGGCGACGATGACGTATAACCTCGCGCTCGGCCGGCCTGACCTCTACCCCGAAGTGCCCGTTTATCTGAACGGCTTCAAGCCCGATATCGATGCGGAGTCATGGCTTGTGAAGAAGGTGCGGCACGAGATTGACGGCAACGGCGGCTATACGTGCGAACTGGAACTTGAAACACGCGACGATCCGACGAGCGAGCGGCACCGCACGCACTTTCGCAAAGGCGGGCAATAAACAAAGGGCCAAGGTTTAGCCTTGGCCCTTTCGCTTTACTCGTCGCCGGCGGTCACTTCACCCGGCCGTCGCGGCCGACAGGCATTGCCGGCCACACACACCCAAAGGCGCTCAGAAATGTAGCTTGTCCGCTTTTCCGCATCGAGCGCGATGTTTTTAAGCGCCTCACACTCATTTCGCCCACCCTGAAATGAGAACCCTTGTGCGCCGATATCGTTCCGTATCTCAATGCGCCGTATGTCGGACCGCCCCCATGTGTTCGCAGTCCAGCATGCGCCGAACGTCAAAACATTATCGAAAGCTTCGCGCCTCACGACTGGTTTGCGAATCGTCATATAGAGCGATCCTTTTTCCAGTTTCACCCCGTCAACCTGTCGGCTTGCAAGGCTCTTTTGCAGAGCCGGCGGCAACTCGGCCGCGTGAACGCTGAGCACGTTGCATAGTGCGGCAATGATGATTGACTTGGCGGTCCATACAGATAGCTTCATTAATTTCCCCGTGCACAAATTTCCAGTCGGTCAGCCTTGGCCAATTCACTGGTGCCTGCTAGATGCAATGGTTCGCGTGACCTACCGCCGATGCCGTGTGTTGACCTTTTCCCACGTGACTGTGTTGTCGTCAGTTATCGCGCATTGCTGGCGTAAGCCAGCTTGCAGGACCACGCTACCGATAGAGTAGTGATGACCACCGTACTCGCATTGCGCCGCGACCGGTGCGGCGGGCGACTGCGCGGATGCTGTTGACAGGTCTACAACGACATAGGCCACGGCTGAAAGCGCGGCGATTACTCCGCACGCTACGGCAACCGCTCGCCACGGCGCCTTTCTCGCAGGCACGTCAGGCATTGCCGCCTGGGCGAAAAGCTGCGGAGTTGCTACGTTCGGATTTGTGGAGGTGAAAATATGCCTCGCGTCTTCCGTGGCATCGCGATATGACGCATCGGCAGCGGGGCTCGACGTTCGCGATGAAGCCTTGACCGGTGCCGGCTCCGTTGTGCCATTTCGCAACCAGACTTCGAGATAGGACATCGCACGCTGGTACACGTCGCGCGGCATCTCGTCCATGTTAGGGAACTTGAATACCGTCATCAGGCGCCGATATACCATCAGCTTGTCGGTCTGCGTCTTGGCTTGGATCTGATACGCCTTGCGGGCGATTGCACTGCGCTGACGGTCGCTGATGTAACGCTGTTTCGGTTCGTTGTGGATATGCACGCTTACGTTGGATTGCGCGCTATTTGTTTTGACATCGCGGCCCGCAACCTGCCCGATGTCCCCGTTGAATTTCTGTTCCATTGCTTTTTATTCTCCAACGCGGCTGGCCCCGCCGCCCTACTTTTCAACTGCTAATCTTTCTGCTCGCCCCGACGCTTCTTTCCCGTATTGCCCATGTCAATGGTGAAAGGACCGGTTACATCTCCGCTCACCTGCTGACCGATATTGGCGCCTTTAAAGCTTTGCTGGTACTTCGCTGGTGCCGCGCCTGCCGTCAGCGCTGCGACTGCAGCCACGCGGACCGCGTCTGGCGCTTCGCGGTATCGACGCACTAGGTCAGCTTCGTCCGGCGAAAGTGCCGACGTGTCACGTTCGCCGGTGAGGACGTAAAGCACGTCCACCCCAGCTCTCGCGACCGCTGACAGATATGCCCAATCAGGCGAGCGGTCACCGCTTTCGTACCGGCTTTGCGCAACGTTGGTCGTTGCGGCTAGTTCCGCAAGCTCAGCTTGTTTCAGACCCAAACGCTTCCGTTCGTCTTTGAGCCGCGCGCCGAAATTTTCCATAGTGGCAATAAACCTATTGAAACTTGCCAAACTGGCAATTACAATCAGATTGTGCAAGGTTAATGACAGGGAGTATATCGCCATGCCTCTGAAGAAAGCGCCTACAACACGCTCACCGCGCGGCGTGTTGTCCAGCAAGCCGGTCTATATGCGCCTGATGCCCATCGAGCGTCAGATGCTCGAGCAGCTTGCCGGAAGCCAGAACCGCTCGACCTCCAGCGTCGCGCGTCTGATCTATCTTGAAGGCGTTGAGCAGTACAGGGCCAAGGTTATCGGCTCCGTCGCTCAACTGCACGCAAATACTGTTGCGGGTCGTTGAGCCATGAGAACCCCCGCTCGCATCGAACCCGCCCTGCGTCAGGCGCTGAACGGCCCGGGACGCCACGACGTACAACAGACGATCGGTTGGGACGACTCGCAGGTCAGCCGCTTCCTGAGCGGCGGGCAGGGAGTTGTGATCGACAAGATCGACACGCTCGTCGCCGCAGTCGGCTTCGTGCTCGTCACGCGAAAGTATCTGGACGCTGTCGCGACGCTCGGCGAAGTCGGCGTCCATTGTGAATGCGCACGCCAGGGTTACGGCGAATGCGGCAAACGCTAACCCGGAGGTATTCATGCGCATTCTGAATCGCTGCCCGCACTGCCGGACACGCGCCACGGCGCGCAGTAGCCGGGACATGTCGCTCACATTCCGCGAAGTGACATTCATGTGCAACAACGCTGAATGCGGTCACACGTATGTCGTGAACATGGAGTTCGCGCGCACGCTGTCGCCGTCCGCGATGCCGAACCTGTCGCTCAAGCTGCCGCTGTCGCCTCACGTACGTGAACGGCTCGCCGAACAGCTCGAACTGCCCGTCTAGCTCCCTTAACCGTTTCCTCCCTCGCATCGTGCCCATCGGGCGCGAGGGACTTTTTTTGCCCAAAAAAAGGAGAACCTCATGGCTACCCCTGCTGCAGCGCCGCTTGTCCTGCCGTTCGACCCGTCGTTCCTGTCCATGCAGGAACGACGCGCATATCTGCGGCTTCTCTGGAACGCCGATATCGATCCGTTCGTGTTTGTCGGCATGGCCCGCCGGCTCGGCTACGTCCTCGGCTGCCGCTGGGATTGCGAGGCCGGCATGCCGATGCTCGCGCCGACCCTAACGACACTGCACTGATTGCCATGCGTGCGCCCATCACCGAAGCAGAACTGCGTGCGGCCTGGCAACGCCTGCGAATGGTCGGCGACTTCGATTCGTCGATGCGTCACCGGGCTGTGCACCGCGCGGTGGAAAGTGCCGCGCGCGCCATGCAGGCACGTAAATGCGACCGCCCCGGCTACGACGCCAAACGTCGCGCCGCGAACGATCAGAACGACTGACCCGACCTCTGCACCGATCACCGGTGCCCCTTGAAGGAAACCATCATGAAAACGTACATCTTCGGCTTAGGCGTATTGCTGATGCTGTCTTTCTCACTTGCTGGCATGACGTGGACAGCCGCGCTGACGCTGCGCCGCGCGTCTGACAGATTCGGCCCGCTCACCGCCGTCGCCATCGGCTTCGTGTCGCTCGTCGTCCTCATTACCGCACTGGCGTGGTCTGTTCCCGCACGGGAGGCCGTATGAGCTTCACTAACACCCCTCAACAAACGGCCGCGCCCCACGATGCTGCACTCACGGCCGCGATCGTTCGGGCCGCCGCCGTGCTGCGTTTCGATAGCCGGCCCGGCAGCCTGGAGCGCCAATGCACCATCGGCCTCTTTGTCGCCGCGCTGAGCGATCGTCTCGCCCTCGCTTTCCCGCACTCGTCGGACGCGCTGAAAGCCGTCGTATTCAGCCCGGCCACGGACGGCAACCCGGTCGAAACATTTGATTCCCAGTCACAGCAGCACGCATAACCATGGCCTCGATTGAAGAACTCAAACAGCGCGTCGACCTGCACGACCTGGCCGATCGCCTTGGCCTCAAACGCGGGCGCGGCGGCGATAAGGCGCTCTACCACTCGCCCCAGCACGAGGACCGGAGCCCGTCGCTGTCGATCTACCAGAACCACCCGAAACACGGCACCGGCTGGCGCGATCACAGCGCCGACCAGGGCGGCTCCTGCATCGATCTGGTGATCTATGCGCGCGGCGGCACGGTATCCGATGCGATACGGTTTCTGCATGAAGCCTACGGTATCCCGTTCGACCGGCCGGCCGCGCCGGCGGACCGCCGCGAGAAATCAACCGTGGAGTTCATTGCCGATCGATGCCTCGCGGAACGCGCGCGCGTACGCGACTACCTGACCGGGCGCGGGATTTCCGGCGATGCGATCGACGCCGCGATCGCAGCCAGAACGCTCGGCTTCAACGACTGGACCAGTTCGAAGGTGCAGTCCGGCGAGGTAGGGCACGGTGGCCCGGCTGCCGCGTTCATCGTCCGCACACTGAATCCCGGTCACGTCGTCGCCGTCGATATGCGCTACGTCGATCCGACCATCAATGGCGGTGTCAAGACGCAGACCCAGGGCGACAAGTCGGGTTATGGCTGGACCGCCGACGCGCGGCGTCTCAACAAGGCGAAGCGGGTGATCGTCGTCGAAAGCGCAATCAATGCGCTATCGGTCGACACGTGCAGCATTCCCGCGACAGCCGCATTTGCGCTGCGCGGCCTTGCGAACGTTGGCGGCATTGACTTTTCCTTCCTGCGAGGCAAACAGGTCGTGATCTGCCTCGACAATGACGAGCCGTTCGCGGACGGCCACCCGCGCGCCGGCCACCGCCCCGGCCCCGAAGCCGCGTGGGCACTGTACGAACGCCTCACGAGCCTGAATATCAGTGCCGTGATGGTCGATCAGTCCGGATGGCTGGCCGACCTGGCCGATGGGGAAAGGACTCGCAAGCCGATCAACGACGTCAACGACTTCCTGCAACTGCGCGGCCCTCGCGAGCTGCAACGCGCACTTGACCAGTACGAACCGTGGCTTATTGCCGGCATGGCGGGCGACGACAGCCGCAAGGGCCGGCCGCGCATCTACCTGCCGTCGCACGACTTCGCACAGTACTGGCGTTTCCGTACCCGACCCGACTTCACCAGCTATATCGCGAAAATGGAGCGCAACGAGGAAAGCGGCGTCGAGACACCCGTGACGACCGATCTGTGCGGTTTCCGTATCGCCTCCATGAGCCGGGTGTCCGTGGCGAGCGCGACCTCGACCATGACCGGCGACGCCGATCAGGCGCCGACCGTGTACTTCGCCGTGTCCGTGCAGGCGCCGCGTCACGGCCCGACGCTCATCCGTCGTGTGATGATGGATGACCAGCTTCACAACACGGACCAGTGGGCCAAGTTCGGGCCGATCTGGGCGCCGGCACCGTTCAAGCGCATGGTGAACATCCTTGAGCGCGGCGCGGACCTCGGCGCGCGCCACGCGGCGAACTTCGTGGGCCTCGCCTGGCGCGACGGCCAGCTCATCGTCAACGAAGGCCCCGACTGCTATTTCACCGAGGCCGACAAGCAGTGTCCGTATCACAACCTGTCATTTCCGGCAGGTCCGGTCGGCGACGCGCGGCGCGTGCTGGTCGCGTATCAGGAGACGTTCCGGCAGAACGCCGCCACGATCCCGCTCGTATGGGCACTCGGCGGTCACCTGAAAGCGCTGCTCGGCTTCTGGCCGCACATGACGGTGCAGGCCGACAAGGGCGCCGGCAAGTCGACGCTCATCAAACGGCTCGAACGGACGATCGCCTTCACCATGTTTTCCGGCCAAAGCCTGCAGACCGAATTCCGGCTCCTGACGAGTATCAGTCACACCAGCCACCCGGTCGGCTGGGAAGAACTGTCTGCACGTCGGCAGGATGTGATCGACAAGGCCGTCGGCCTGCTGCAGGAAAACTACCAGTACACCGTTACCCGCCGCGGCACCGACATGACGGAATACCTGTTGTGCGCGCCGGTGATGCTGGCCGGCGAAGACGTACCAGTAAAAAGTCTGCTCGGCAAGCTGGTGCGCACGTCGCTCACCGGCAAGCGCGGTCCCATGCTGCCTGACGATCTGCCGCGCTTCCCGCTGCGCCAGTGGCTTGAGTTCCTGGCCGGGCTGAACAGGCGCGACGTGCTCGACCAGTATCGCGCCATCCGGGAACGCTGCCTCGCCACCTGTCGCGCGAGCGGCGCCGACGATGGCGCGCTGCGCATGGCCGGCAACTATGCGGCCGTGGGGCTTGCGTGGCGATACCTGTGCGAGTTCGCCGGCATGGACCCCAGTGAAGGCGATTTTCCGCGCGACCTCACTGCCGAAATGAACAGCCACATTGCCGAAACCAGCGCCGATCGCGAGCCGTGGGTCTGGATTCTCGAAACCGTGCTGTCCGAAATCGACGGCGGCAATTACAAGCACCCGTACACGTTCGATACGGTCGACGGCGAATTCTGCATCCTGCTGCGCACCGGACACGTGATGGATCACATCGCACACACCGGGGCGCTCCGAGACAAGTGGAATGGTCTCCCTGTGAAATCCGATCGCGTGTTCAAGCGCCAGCTCCATCACGCCGGGGTCGTGGTCGGTGAGAAGGAAGTCGAACGGCGCATTTACACCCGCCGCGTGCCGTATCTCACACCGGTTTCACTCAATCGCCTGGCGGATTTCGGTCTGCACGTATCCGTGCGCGAAGACCTGGCGACGGACGCCGTCGAACAGCGGGGTCGCGCATGATGCCGGCCCGGCTCTCGTCGCCGCCGCGCGACCGGCACCTTCGTCCCGTTCCGTCTGGCCGCTGTCTGGCCGTCCTTTCCCCGGGCCAGGCCGGACGGAGACTGGCCCAAACCGGGAGGTCGGGGGACCGCGCGACCGACACTGGCCGATGGGGACGGGCAGGCAGCGCAGCTAACGCGTGGTTTTCGGGGGTGCGCGCCCGTAAGTCATTGATTGTTGAGAGGACTACCGCCACAGGTCGTCCGGGTTTTGCCATGAGTTGCTCCGGTTTTGCCACGAGTCTGTTTTTTGCGTTTTGCCGCGCCGTACCATCTTCTTCTCTCTCTAATTCATTGAAAGAGAAGAAGAAAGAAGGCTGTGAAGTGCGAGGAATCAGCCACGCACGCGCGCCACGGGTTACCGCTGTTTTGCCACGAGTCAGACATGCTGCCTATTTTTTAGGCCATCAGTCAGCCACGCCGGAATCGGCTGACTCATGGCAACTGATGGCAGGCGTTCCCTTACCGATCAATGACTTGCAACTGCCCGCCCGGCAATCCACGTGTCCACGAGTTGCGCCGCGTGTGCCCCCATCTCGCGTCCGTCTGGAGAGCCGCCGATGAGTACTGTCGATCTTGTTCAGGCAGCGGCAATGCTCGGCGCGCATCCGGAAACGGTGAGGCTCAAGGCGAAGGCCGGCGAACTCCCGGGCCGGAAGGTAGGCAAGCGCTGGATGTTCTCCACGATTGCGCTGCATCGTTACCTCGCAGGAGAATGGATTCCGCGAGTTGTGCAGGGCGATCATCAGGAAGATGAAAAATGTCGCTCTATAAACGAAGTAGAAGTCCGAACTGGTATTACCGACTTTCCCCGCCCGGTGGCGGCCCGGTCGTACAGGGCAGCACTGGCACCAGCAACAAGGAGCAGGCGCAGGAGTTCTACGACCGCCTGAGAGTGGATCTGTGGAACCAGGCCAGGCTCGGTCACAAGCCGCGCTACACCTGGAATGATGCGGTCGTCCGCTATGTCAGCGAACGTGAAGGCATTGCCAGTCTGGAAACCAGCAAGACGCATCTGCGGTGGCTCGATCAGCACCTCTCGGGCGTGCTGCTGACCGATATTGACCGCAACCGCATCGACGCGATTGCGCACATCAAGCGGATGGAGCCCCGGGTCGTCCAGACCCGCAAAGGTCCCCGGAAGCTCGGCCGCAATGTCAGCGCCGGAACGGTGAACCGCGTCGTCGGCGTCCTCAAGGCCGTCCTGAATGCCGCGGTCGAATGGGAGTGGATCGACCGGGCGCCAAGGACGAAAAAGGCCAAGATCCTGTCGCGCCGGATACGCTGGCTGACGCTGGCGGAAGCCGAACGTCTGCTGGCCGAGCTGCCGGCGCATCTGGCCGACATGGCGCAGTTCAGTCTCGAGACCGGGCTGCGCCGTGCCAACGTGACGGGCCTCCAGTGGTCGCAGGTCGATCTGGCGCGGGCCGTCGCCTGGATTCATCCGGACCAGGCGAAAGCCCGCAAGGCGATCACCGTGCCGCTGTCGGACACGGCAATCGCGGTGCTACGGCGACAGCGCGGCAAGAAGCGCATGCCGGAGTACGTCGAAAGCGTGTTCGTGTACCACGGCAAGCCGGTTTATCAGACCGTGACGGCTGCATGGACCAAAGCGCTCAGGCGCGCCGGCATCCGCGATTTCCGCTGGCATGATCTGCGACATACGTGGGCCAGCTGGCATGTGCAGCGCGGCACGCCGTTACAGGTCCTGAAGGAGCTGGGAGGATGGGAAACGCTGGAGATGGTGCAACGCTACGCGCACCTGTCGGCCGATCACCTGGCACGCTGGGTCCAGCCGCACACACAGGTCGTCGACCTGCAGACGGCCACCGGCTGACTGTACCAACTGTATTTTCACTGTACTGGAGGGAAATGCTGAAGCAGGAAAACCGCTGAAACCCTTGTCAGAATTGGCGCGCCCGGCTGGGATCGAACCAGCAACCCCTGCCTTCGGAGGGCAGTACTCTATCCATTGAGCTACGGGCGCTTAGACAACAACAAACACTAAATCGGACACACTCGGCGCAGCATTCAGAACAAAAGCGGCGCCCAAGCGAGACCGGAAGCATACCCGGTTTCGGCCACAGCGTCCACCGGACGGCCTCCAAGGCCTTTCTCCGGGCTTTGCAGGCAGCTCGCCCCGCCTTCCCCGCCAGCCCAACCGACTTCGCACGATGCGGGTAAACGCCTGCTGAACAGCTCGCCGCGCCTCTCGCCGCCGTCGAAAGCTTGCGTCTATAATCGTCCGTGGCTGATCAAGAACAAGAAGTTGCCGTCGCGCTGTACCGCTCACATACCCACGGAGACGAGACAAGCATGAGCGAAGCACCACACGGAGCCCCGATCAAAACCCC
>JGI25156J39149_1001060_pt1 | contig 12698 bp, 10 predicted proteins | sample AraplaCL_Col_mMS_FD_39149 | JGI IMG/M metagenome (IMG submission 39149)
TCCAGCCCAGGTGGTGGATGCCGGTGTCGACCACCAGGCGGCAGGCGCGCCACATCTGGTAGGTGAGGTAGCCGAAGCGCTGGTAGGGCGTCTTGTAGATGCCCATTTCGTTGCCGAGGTATTCCGAGTACAGCGCCCAGCCTTCGCCGTAGGCGGAGATATAGCTGTTGCGGCGGAACGCGGGCTGATCGTGCTGCTCCTCCGCCAGCTCCAGTTGCAGGGCATGGCCGGGATACGACTCGTGCAGGGTCAGCGCCGGCATGTTGTAGAGCGGGCGCGAGGGCAGGTCGTAGGTATTGACCAGATAGACGTCCGGGCCGCCGCGGCCGGAGGTGTAATACGGCGCGATCGCGTCCGGCACCGGCTCGATGGTGAAGCGCGAGCGCGGCAGGTGGCCGAAGAACTTGCCGAGCTGGCCATCCACTTCCTTCGCCACCCATGCGGTCTGGTCGAGCAGCGACTGCGGCGTCTTGGCGTAGAACTGCGGATCGGTGCGCAGGAAATGCAGGAACTCGGCGAAGCTGCCCTTGAAGCCGGTTTCGTGCATGGCGTCCAGCATCTGCGCATGGATTTTCGTGACCTGCGCCAGCCCGATGTTGTGAATGGTGTCGGGGTCCAGATCGAGGGTNGTGTATTCGCGGATCTGCTGGCGGTAATAGTCCTTGCCATCGGGCAGCGCCTCGGCCGCCAGCGTGGTGCGCGCCTGCGGCACGTATTGGGTGCGGAAGAANGCAAGCAGCTTTTGGTACGCAGGGATGACGTCGTGCTCGATCTTCGCGCGCGCATCGGCCTGGATGGCCGCGGCCGTTACCGCTGGAATGTTCGACGGCAGATGCTTCAGCGGCGCATAAAACGAGGTCTGCGTGGGGTCCTTCACATCGGCGACGGCGGCAATGGATACGTCGCGCCCTGCCAGCACCGCCTTCGGCACGCTGAANCCGCGCTTCAAACCCGCCCGCATGTTGGCGATTTCCTGGTCGAAATACGCCGGCACCTGGCCNAGGCGATCCACGTAGTGGCGATAATCGGATTCGCTGCGCAGCGCATCGTTGCCAAGGCTGTCGTCCAGTCCGCTCCAGAACGCCGAGTCGCTGTTGAACGGCATCTGCCATTGCTTGAATTGCTGGTCGGCGATGAAGTTGCGGATCTGCTCGCGATAGATCGCGTAGTTCACCTGCTGCGCTGGCGAAAGNGCTTTCGGATCGATCGCATCCAGCTGGCGCATCACCTTCTGCCAGTAATCGAGCCGTTCCTGCTGGCTCTTCGCATCCACCTGATCGAGGCGGCCGCTGTTCGGCTGGGCTTCGCCAGACGCGCTCACGCCGGCCTGGCCGGTACGCCACGCCCATTCCTGTTGGTAAAGCTGCTTGAAGCGTGCGTCCGCGCTTGCTTGCTGCGCGAACGCCGGCGCGGTCAGCAGCAAGCCTGCGGCCAGGTATCCGATGCGGGTGGCGAGTTTCACTGCGTTTGATTCCCTGTTGAAGACATCGCAGCCATGGCGGCCGACACGGCATCTTCCACGCTCCAGCTATTCAGCGCCTGTGGCGAAAGCTGGGGCAGGGCGGCGCGNAGCAGCAAGGCGCGCGTTTCGTCTTTCACGCGCGCCACGCGCAGGCCGACACCGCGCGCCTGCAGCCAGCCGGAAAAATCCCCCAGCGATTCCAGCGCAGTGCTGTCCAGGTCGGGCGAGGCTTCCAGGCTCAANACCACCTGCTTCACGNCGTCGTGCCCCTGCACCTGCTTGCGTGCCAGCGCCATCACGGCCTCGGCGTTGGCGAAGAACAGCGGTTCTTCCGGCCGCAGGATGAGCATGCCGCCCGGTTGCACCGCATTGGGATGCTGCGCGATATCCACGAAATCGTGACTGCCGGCGAGCCGGCCCAGCACGCTGACGCGCGCCGCAGCCAACTGGCGCAGCAGCAGGATCAGGCTGAAGGCCATCGCGAACAACAGGCCATTGAGGATGCCCAGCGACAACACCGCGATCACCGCAGCCAGNGCCAGCAAGCGATCGCGCTGCCATTGCAGGTANGGGCGGAATACCGACAGCCGCCATGACTTGCTCACCGCATGAATCACGATCGCAGCCAGCACGGTAAGCGGAATGCGCTCGATCCAGCGCAGCAACAGCCCCACCATCAGCAGCACCGTGGCCGCTGCGATCAGGCCGGCCAGCCGCGATTGCGCACCGGCCGCCTCATTGGCGGAGGTGCCGGAGTAACCGGCGGCCACCGGCATGCCCTGGCACAGGCCGCTCACCACGTTCGCCAAGCCCAGCACCAGCANGTCGCGATTGGGCGCGACCGGATCGTTGTGCTTCAACGCAAAGCCGCGAATCGAGCTGTACGACTCGGCATACAGAATCAACAGCAAGGCCGCCGCCAGTTCCACGCTGGGNAGCCATTGGCCGCTGGACGGCCAGACCGGCATGCCGAAGCTCATCTGCATGCGGATGGTGCCGGTGAGCGGCACGCCATGCGCCGCCAGCCAACCGGATGCGGCAACCCCGAGCGTGATCACCAGCAGGCTTCCCGGCAAACGGCGCAAGCGCTCGCAGGCGTACAACAGCAGTAANGCCAGCAAGCCGGTGGCCAGGGTCAGCGCATGGATCTGCCCGGAGGTACGCACCAGATCGGCAATCAGCAAGGGCACGAAATCGCCGCTCAACCCCGGCCAGCCGCCCAGGTGCGGCAGCTGCTTGAGCGCAANGACGACCGCCAGCCCGAANGTATAGCCGCGCAACACCGGCCGCGCGATAAGGTGTGAAAGGCCACCCAGGCGCGCCGCGCCCGCGATCAGAAAACACACGCCGCCCAGCAGCACCAGCGTCGCCGCCACCGCCACGCGATTCGCCCCGCCGCCCGCCAGCAGCAGGGTACCTGCCGCCAGCACCGCTGCCGAAGACGACGTGGACGACACCACTGCGAAGCGACTGGTACCCAGCAAGCCGTAGCAGATCAAGCCGACGATCAGCGCCACCACGCCCGCCTGCGGCGGCATGCCGGCAATGCCGGAATAAGCGACGGCCTCGGGCAGCAACAAACCCGCAATGCCCAGCCCCGCCAGCACGTCGGCNATGCGCGCCGACGAAGCGGCCGTGCCGCTCATTGGATGGCTCCGCTCCAACCCGGCAGATAAGCCGTTTCNTGCGAATGGGCGAGCAACAACGCATCCTGCAGCAATTTGGNGGTAACGCGATTGCCCTTGAGCTTGAGATGGCGCCGGTAGAAATCCGCCCACAGGAATTCCGAGTAGGGCGTGGCGTCCTTGGCATAGCCGCCGGCGGTGCGCACGCGCGCGGCGAGGGTGCGGTAGGGATCGTCGGCCAGTTCGGTCAGGTTGCGCGGAATCGCGTCGTATTCCTGCCGCTGGCCGTGCTCGTTGTACGGATGCGCCCAGCGGTTGAATTCCATGGTGCGCCAGAACACCTCCGGCAGCAGCCAGGAAAAATCACGCTGGATCATCACCGGCACCTGCTTGACGCCTTCTTCGCACAAGGCAAGGCCGAGATGATGGTGATCGACGATGTAGACCTGCTGCTTGGGCCCGATCACCCCTGGAAACCAGTGCGCGGCCAGCAGCTCCTTGCGTTTCTTCTTGCCGAGCTTTTCCCACTCCGCCCGTTTCTCCNCCACTTCCGCCTTGCCCACCGTCATCTGGGTGGGCCGCAGCTTGGCCGGCGCGATCGACAACAAAGGATGACGCACGCCTGACGACGACATAAGGTGACTCCCGCGCTAGCCCTGGTTGGCGCAGGGTAGCTCAAGCGTGCATGCGCGGGTTGGGCNGGGCGCCTATTCCAGCCCCGAGTAATAGCCGCGCATCGCCTGCATGTAGGAGTTCAAGTCACGGTCCGGCGCGGTCTGGAATATCTCGCCGGTGTTCTCCATCCGGTCGATGCGGTCCGGCCGGAAATTGCGGAAGTCCCTGCGCAGCCGGCACCAGGTGCCGAGCGTCCATTTGCCGCCCCAGAACGCCAGGCACAACGGCTCCACCTCGCGCTCGCTGGCGCGGCCCGCCTCGTCTTTATAGAGCAGCCGCAACACGTGCTGGGCTTCGATCGCCGCATGCAGCTGGTCGATGCGCTCGGCGAAGGCGGTGGAATGCGCGTCGCGCCAGATCGGTGCGTAGATGCGCGTGCGCGAGGAACGCTCGCGCAATTCCGGCGGCAGCACGGCCTCGATCTTCATCAGGGCAGCTTGCGCCCCCGCGGCCAGCTTCTCGCCTGCAAACGCGCGGACAAAACGCGTGCCGACCACCAACGATTCGAGCTCTTCGGCGGTAAACATCAGCGGCGGGATGTCCGAGCCCTTGCGCAACATGTAGCCGACGCCGGCCTCGCCTTCGATCGGCACGCCCGAGAGCTGCAGATCTGCCACGTCGCGATAGACCGTGCGCAACGATACCGCCAGCATTTCCGCGAGCTGGCGCGCCTGCAGCGCGGTACGTCGACCGCGCAGGGCGTTGATGATGAGGAAAAGGCGATCGGCGCGACGCATCCACGCATGATCGCCCAGGTCGGGGCTGCGGACCAGCGTCCGAAGTCATGCAAGCGCGTCGCAGTGGATGAGACTTGGCTATGCAGGACGAATGAAGACATGCCGGTTGCCATCGTCCATCTCACGCCGCCTGCTGCGCGANAAACTCGGCNTCCCTGGCCGCTACCCGCTGCATGGCGGGCCGCGCGATCACGCGATCGATATAGGCGCGCAGCGGCGGCGTTTCCGGCACCAGCTTGAACAACGTGGTCCAATGCAGGGCGCCGCCCCACAGCACGTCCACCGCGGTGAAGCGCTCGCCGAGCATGTACGGTCCCCGCGCCAGCTGCAGTTGCAAGGCGTTGATCACGTCGTCCCAGCTGCCATAGGGCGAGGTGGACGGCGGTGCCGGTTCGCGGTTCAACGAGCGGTCGACCAGCGCCGGCTCGAAACAGGTTCCGTAGAAAACCAGCCAGCGCAGGTAGGCGCCACGCAGCGGATCGTCGAGCGCCGGGGCGAGNCCTGCCTCCGCGTACAAGTCGGCCAGGTACAGGAACACGGCAGGCTGTTCGGTAATCAATACGTCGCNATGCCGGATCGCCGGCACCTTGCCCATGGGATTGATCGCCCGGTAGTCCGGCAGGCGCGATTCGCCGGCCTTGAGGTTGAGCAGCTGCAATTCGTAATCCGCGCCCAGTTCTTCGAGCAGCGCAAACGTGCCGCCCGAGCGGCTGTTGGGNGCGTGATAGAAAGTGATCCTGCGATTCATGTCGTTACCTCGATTACAGGTGCCGCACTTCGGCCGGCGCGTTCTGCCAGTTGTTGCTGCGTCCATCGGAAAAGCGCAGCGGCGCCTCGATCAATTCGGCCGGCTCGGCATCGTCCAGGCAGAACACGTTGACGAAATAGAAATCGCCGCCCAGCACNTCCAGATGGCCCTTGCCGAACGGCCGGATGCCGCAGTGCCTGCAGAAAAGGTGATGCATGCTGTGAGTGCCGAATTGGTAGTCGGACAACTCATCCGCGCCGCTGATCAACCGAAATGCATCCGGCTTCACCACCACGCCCCACTGCCGCGCCTTGGTGCAGATGGAGCAATTGCAGCGCCCGGTGCCTTGGGCAAGGTCGATATNCGCTTCGAACGTCACCGCGCCGCAATGGCAACTGCCGTGATAAGTCTTTTGCATGGTGAACTCCTGGATGATGGTCATGCGCCGCTCAAGCCGCCGGATGCTTCATCCGTCGAGCGCATGTGCAGGGTNGAAGCGGCGGCCGGTATCACCAGCACGCGCTTGCGTTCGGGCTCGAATGCCGGCGTGAGTTGCACGACGCGATTACCTTTGTCCGGCTTCTTTTCTTCCTGCGTGGCGGGCCATCGATATTGGCCGTCCATCAGCAGGCCGCGTAGATACATCGGCCGGTATGCGGCCAACAGTCGATTCACGAAGTTGCTGGTAGTCATGACGTCATGCCGCCTGGATGATGTCGATCCGTTCGCCGGCCAGCCAGGGCGGCGGCACGGCGTGCTTGAACAAGCGATACCAGTGCTCGCGGTCGCTGGCGTTGTAGAGATCCAGCGTGTGGATGATTTCCCGCGCAAACTCGATGCTGCCCAGATGGCTGGCGGTGATCACGCCGCCGTCACTGACGGCGAGCACGTTGGCGTCGTATTGGTCGTGGCCGGCGTATACCGGCACTTCGCGCCCGATCTGTCCCGCCCAATTGCCGGTATGACGGCAATGGTCGAGCAAACCGGCGCGCGCCAGCAGCGGCACGCCCTGGTCGATCGCCGCCACCGGCGCGCCCGCTTCGTACACGCGCCGCGCCATCGATGCGGCCCGCCCACGCTGNGTGGACAGCCACAGATGTCCTCCTGGCAGGATCAACAACGCGGCGGCATCCAGATCAAGCTCATCCAACGTGACGTCGGGCATCACTTGCAGCCCGCTCATCGACGTGACCGGCTCGCGCGTGAAGCTGGCGCTGCGCACGTCCCATTCCCCCGGCCGGCGGACTTCGGCCAGCGCCAATGCCACCTGCCAATCCGCAAAGCCGTCGAACACCAGCACATAAATCGTGTCGCGCATGATCGTCCCTCCTTTTCGATGCTGGGAGCTTGCGCCCCGGCTACTGCCAGCGTGTTGTCAGCAGCACGCTGCCGATGGGTTCAGGTGATCGACTGGCTTCCATCGGCCTGAGCCGGGACAATGGCGGCCCCTTTGCCAGCAGGTTCGCCATGAAGCCCATCTCGCTGATCCAGTTTTTGATCGAAGAACGCCGCGCCGGCCACATCAACGCCGAGCTCACCTTGCTGATCGAAGTGGTGGCACGCGCCTGCAAGCGCATCGCGGTGGCCACCAACAAGGGCGCTCTTGGCGGCGTGCTGGGCGAAGCGGGAACCGGCAACATCCAGGGNGAAGCGCAGAAGAAGCTGGACGTGATCTCCAACGAGATCCTGCTGGAGGCCAACGCCTGGGGCGGCCAGCTCGCCGCCTGCGCATCCGAAGAGATGGAAGATCCGCAGCCGATNCCCGACATGTATCCGAAGGGCCATCACCTGCTGCTGTTCGATCCGCTGGACGGCAGNTCCAACATCGACGTGAACATTTCCGTCGGCACGATCTTCTCGGTCTTGCGTTGCCCCGATGGCGTTTCCGAGCCGAAGGCCGAACACTTCCTGCAGCCCGGCACCACCCAGCTCGCCGCCGGCTATGTGGTGTATGGCCCCGCCACCGTGCTGGTGCTGACCTTCGGCCACGGCACGCACGAGTTCACGCTGGATCGCGAAGTGGGCAGCTTCACCTTGAGCCGCCGCGACATCCGCATTCCCGAACAAACCGCCGAGTTCGCCATCAACATGTCCAACCAGCGCCACTGGGAAGCGCCGATGCAGCGCTACATCGGCGAACTGCTGGCCGGCAAGGACGGCCCGCGCGGCAAGGATTTCAATATGCGCTGGGTGGCCTCGATGGTCGCCGACGTGCATCGCATCATCACGCGCGGCGGCGTGTTCTACTATCCGCTGGATGCAAAGATCAAAGCCAAGGGCGGCAAGCTGCGCTTGATGTACGAGGCCAATCCGATGGCTTTCATCATCGAGCAGGCGGGTGGCGCGGCGACGACCGGCCGCGAACGCATTCTTGAGCTACAACCGACGGGGCTGCATCAGCGCGTGCCGGTGTTTCTGGGTTCCCGGCAGGAGGTGGAAGTGGCCACGCATTACCACCTTGAGGCGGACGGCGCGAAGGTCTGATTCACGCGGACGCAGGCTGGGATGAAATCCCAGCCGCGGCTACGCGGTGACTTCACCGTAGCGCCGCTGCCGCATCCACTTCGTCACGATCCACTTTTCCCCCCGCGTCACCGGCGTGCCGCCATGCAAGGTCAGGCGATCGAGCTGGTTGTGGCTGTTGGTGTATTCGAAATAGACGGCTGAACCTTTTTTCGGCACCACTTCCAGGCCGATCTCGGGAAAGATGGTGGTGCCGCCTTCTTCCACTTCGTTCAAGTACATCACCATGGTGGACACGCGCTGGCCGCCGATGGTCATCTGCACCTGGCTGCCGGGATCTTCCGGCGGGAAATAATCGAAGTGCGGCTTGTATTCGCCGCCGATGCCGTAATGCAGGATCTGCAGACCTTCGCCGTTTTCCACCGGCCAGTTCATCACCTCGGAGATGCGCCGGTCCAGGCGTGCAATGAAGGGATCGGCGTTGAGGGCGAAGAAGGTACCTTCGCTGCTGCGGTCGGCAATGACTTCGTGCTTGCCGGTGAGTGGGTCGACGGTGGTGGAGCGGCGCATCTTGTCGGCGGAGCGGCGGATGAGTTCGTCGCATTCCTCTTCGCTCAGCACGCCGTCGAGCACGGCGATCATCGGCCGATTCACCCGGGTGACGATACGGACGTCGCGATCGGAGGTACGAATGAGATTGCCGGNATGAAGCCGCGGTTTTTCATAGACGTAGCCGCCGGCCGGCTTGGCTTGCGGTTGTGGNTGCGAGGTCGCGACAAAGGGGCCGCTCATCACGCCGTTGACCGCCGCNCGNGCGAACACGGGGTCGAAATGGTTGCGCACCATGTCGTCGATCAGCGATTGCGGGGCACAGCCGCGCGAGAGGTTTTCCTGAATCCAGTTGTGCCATTCGGGCGGCAGGTGGGTCATCGCGTTCATCGCAGAGTCCTCAGGTCCACAGCGCTATCGATTCGGTAGGGAGGTGCGCCGCTGGTCGCAGGGCGGCGCGCAGGCGATTGTGAACCTGTTGGGCCGATAAGTGCGAGGGCGAGGCTCCTGCCGCCCACACCNCACCCTAGCCATCCCTCCCCTACTGACGCAGGGGGAGGGAATGTCCNGTGAGCCTCACGCCAGTCCGTGACTGCGCAGCAACGCCTCNGGCTCCGGCTTGCGCCCGCGGAACGCGATAAAGCTCTCGATCGCCGGGCGGCTCGCGCCCACCGCNAGGATTTCGCGGCGGAAGCGCTCTCCGGTAGCCGGGTCGATCACGCTTTGCCCTTCGCGCGCATGCTCTTCGAAGGCGCCGAACGCATCCGCGCTCAGCAGCTCGGCCCACAGATAGCTGTAGTAACCGGCCGCGTAGCCACCCGCAAAGATGTGGGTAAAGGCATGCGGAAAGCGCTGCCAGGCCGGCGGATGCAGTACCGCCACTTCGTGGCGCGCCTGCTCCAGCACGGCGAGCGTGCGTGCACCCTGGGCGGGGTCGTATTGCAGATGCAGCAGGAAATCGAACAGCGCGAATTCCAGCTGGCGCACCAGGAACAGGCCGGCGTGGAAGTGCCGCGCCGCCAGCATGCGTTCGAAGAGTTCGTCCGGCAGGCGTTCGCCGGTTTCCCAGTGCCTGGCGAACATGTCCAGNGCCTCGCGGTTCCAGCCGAAGTTCTCCATGAACTGGCTGGGCAGCTCCACCGCATCCCATTCGACGCCATCGATGCCGCCGACGGAGGGCAGCGGCACTTCGGTCAACAAGTGATGGAAGCCATGGCCGAATTCGTGGAACAGGGTCAGCACGTCGTCATGCGTGAGCAAGGCGGGACGGCCTTCGGTGGGGGGCGCGAAATTGCAGGTGAGGAACGCCACCGGCAGTTCCAGCTGCGTGCCATCGTCGAAGCGGGCGCGGCACACATCCATCCATGCGCCGCCGCGCTTGCCGCTGCGGGCGTAAAGATCGATGTAGGCGCCGGCGAAGATGTGCCCGTCGGCATCGACCACGTCGTAATAGCGCACGTCCGGATGCCATACGTCGATGCCGTCGCGTGGTTTCAGCGTGATGCCGTAAAGCTTCTGCACCAGGCCGAACAAGCCGTCGATCACCGCCGGCAAGGGGAAGTACGGCTTGAGCTGTTCCTCATCCAGCGCGTATTGCTTCTGCCGCAGCTTTTCCGCAGCGTAGGCGACGTCCCAGGCTTCGAGGTTGTCGATCTTCAGTTCCTCGGTAGCGAAGTCGCGCAGCGTGGCCAGTTCCTTCTGCGCGACCGGCTTGGCGCGCGCGGCCAGGTCACGCAGGAAACCCAGCACCTCATCCGGNGTGCCGGCCATCTTGGTGGCGAGCGATTCTTCGGCCGCATTCGCAAAGCCCAGCAACCGGGCCGCCTCGTGGCGCAGGGCCATGATCCTGTCGATGCGCGCGGTGTTGTCGTACTTGCCGGCGTGCGGTCCCTGGTCGGACGCGCGTGTCTGGTAGGCCCAGTACACGCGTTCGCGCAGGCCGCGGTTGTCGGCATAGGTCATCACCGCTTGCACGCTGGGTTGCTTGAGCGTGACCAGGTAGCCTTCCAGGCCTTTTTCCTTCGCATATTGGCGCAGCACGGCACGGCCCGATTCCGGGATGCCGGCCAGGTCGCGTTCGTCGGTGATGTGTTCCTGCCAGGCGTCGGTGGCGTCGAGCACGGCATTGGAGAATTCGGTGGAGAGCTTGGACAGCTCCACGCCGATATCGCGGAAACGCGAGCGCGCCGGTTCTTCCAGCGCNACGCCGGAGAGCTTGAAATCGCGCAGCGCNTGTTCCACCAGGGCGCGCTGTGCGCGCGAGAGTTTGGNGAAATCCGGCGCATCGGCCACCGCTTGCACGGCAGCGTAGAGATCGCGGTTCTGCCCGACCTCGATCGAGTAGTCGGTGAGCATCTCTTCGGCCGGGCCGTAGACCTTGCGCAGGGCCTCGCTATCGGCCACCGAATGCAGGTGCGAAACCGGCGACCAGGCATGCGCAATGCGCTGCTCGAAACGCTCCTGCGGCAGCATCACGGAGGCGAAGTCGCGCGCCGCCCCGGGCGCGGTCAGCGCGGCGATGCCGGCACGGCCTTCAGCCAGCAGGGTTTCGACCGCGGGCAGTACGTGTTCGGGCTGGATGCGGGAGAACGCCGGGAGTGCGCTGTCGGCCAGCAGGGGATTGTCTTGNCTCATGGTTTCGCTCCTTAGAGGACCGGAAGGGTGCTGGCGCCGCACNGCGAAATCAAGCCGGCAGCCAACGCCATACGATGTCATCGCGCCCGTCGTACCATCGCGCGCATGCTACCTGCCGATATTCCCGCCCTGATCGGCCGTATTCCGCTGTTCGCGCATCTGACCGATGCGCAGCGGGCGGCATTGGCCGGCTATTTGCACTGGATTTGCCTGCCCGGCGGCCAGTACCTGTTCCGCGCCGGCGAAGTGGCCGATGCGCTGTACTTGNTGCGCAGCGGCAGCCTGGGCGTGTTCGATGGACCGACCGAGTTGATCCGGCAAGTGGCGGCGGACGATTGCGTGGGCGAGATCAGCCTGCTGGGCGGCGAGGCGCTGCGCTACAACGTGCGCGCGCTGCGCGATTGCGAATTGCTGCGGCTGGACCAGCAGCATTTCGAGCAGCTGATCGAACACCATCCGCGCGCCATGATGGGCATGGCGCGCCAGGCGGTGGATCGGCTGATCCGCCGCGAACGCCATGTGGAGCCGCCGGACAAGCCGCGCACCTTTGCGATCCTGCCGGTGGACGTGAGCGTGCCGGTGCGCGGCCTGGCCATGCAGCTGGCCCAGGCGCTGGAGAGCTTCGGCAGTTGCCTGGTGATCGATGCCGAGCATGGTGCGAATCGCGGCAGCGACTGGTTTGCCGAGCGCGAGGCACAGGTGCGCTTCGTGATCTATCTGGACAGCACCGGCGATGCCTCCTGGCGCCTGCGTTGCCTGCGCCAGGCCGACGTGCTGTTGCTGCCTGCGCTGGCGGCCCAGGCGCCCAGGCCGTGGCCGGAAGCCGCACCGGGCCACCCGGCGCGCGTGCGGCATCGGCCGCGGCACCTGTTGCTGATCCATCCCGCGCACCGCGTGCTGCACGGGGCCGCACGCCGCTGGCGCGCGCTGTTCAGCGGGGACATTCACCATCACCATCTTTGCAGCGAAAGCGATATTCCACGCATCGCGCGCCTGATCAGCGGCCACGCGCGCGGCCTGGTGCTGGCCGGNGGCGGTGCCCGCGGCCTGGCGCACCTGGGCGCCTTGCGCGCATTGCGCGAGGCCGGCCATGAGTTCGACGCCGTGGGNGGCACCAGCATCGGCGCCATCATCGGCGCAGGCGTTGCCAACATGTGGAGCATCGACGAGATGATGCGCGTGTTTTACGAGTCATTCGTGCGCGGCAGGCCGCTGTCGGACTGGACGCTGCCGCTGGTGGCGCTGACGCGCGGACGCCGTGCGGCGATCATGCTGCGGCGCGCCTTCGGGGCGATCGATATCGAAGACCTGGAACGGCCTTTTTTCTGCGTGTCCACCAATCTCTCCGGCCAGGGCAAGATGGTGCATCGCCATGGGCCGCTGTGGTTGTGGCTGCGCGCNAGCAGTTCGATTCCCGGCATCCTGCCGCCGGTGCTGCACCATGGCCAGGTGTACGTCGACGGCGCCTTGGTCGACAACCTGCCGACCGACGTGATGACGGAGGACGGCATCGCGCACATTACGGCGGTGAGCATTCACGCCGAAATCGTGCTGCGCGCCCAGGCCGAGGAGTTCGCCACGCCGCCGTGGTGGCGGCTGTGGCTGCGCCANCGGCGCGGCGTTGGCTGGCCGCGGCTGGTATCCACGCTGACCCGCGCGGCGATGGTNAACAGCGAGGAGACCAGCGANCGCTGCCGNGCGCANGCGGACCTGTTGATCACGCCGCCGCTTGAGCATGTGGGCATGCTCGACTGGCGCGACTGGCAGCTGGCGGTGGACGCCGGCTACCAGGAAACCCTGCGCGT
>JGI25156J39149_1001069_pt1 | contig 12610 bp, 8 predicted proteins | sample AraplaCL_Col_mMS_FD_39149 | JGI IMG/M metagenome (IMG submission 39149)
TTGCGCGGCCGCATCGTGCTGATCGGCGTGACCGCGTCCGGCTTGTACGACCGTTTCGCGACGCCGGTGTCCGGCAAACTCGGCCCGCTGCCCGGCGTGTACATCCACGCGAACGTGCTCGACACGCTGCTCACCGGCCGCGAGATCGAGCCGGTCTATCCGTGGATTCTGTTCGCGGTGTCGCTCGCGCCGCTTGCCGCGTTACTGGCCGGATTTCTGGTGTTGTCGCCGCGCCGTTCGTTGCTGCTGACCGGCGCCTTGTGTCTGCTCGCGGCGGCCGGCAGCGCCGCCTTGCTGTACGGCGCGCGGCTCTGGATGTCGCCGGTGCCGGCAATCGTCGGTCTTGTGGCCGTGTATCCGATCTGGAACTGGCGGCGCCTCGAAATGACGATGGCCTATCTGCGCGGAGAACTGCAGCGTCTCGCCGACGAACCCCATCTGCTGCCGGAAACGCCGCAGCGCCGCCGCGAGTTCGGCGGCGACGTGCTGGAGCAGCATATGGCGCTGATGGCGCAGGCCGCGCAGCGCGTGCAGGACATGAAGCGTTTCGTGTGGAACAGCCTCGACAGCATGCCCGAGCCGATCCTCGTGAGCGACGTACGCGGCGTCGTGCTGATCGCGAATCATGCCGCCAAGGCGCATTTCGCGCGCCTCGGCGCGCCGCTGCCTGAAGGCCGTCCGATGCAGGCCGTGCTGGGCGGTCTGACGCTCGTGAAGACGATCGACACCGATGCCGCGTCGGACGCCGAAAACAGTCTGCTCGCCCGCGCGCACTGGCCGGCGCCGCTCGATCCCACGCGGCACGAATTCGCCGCGCTGATGGCGCACGGCGTCGAGGTGCGCGACGTCGAAGAGCGCGATCATTTGCTGCGCTACGCGAACTGCACCAACGCGCAGGGCGAGACCACCGGCTGGATCGCGGGCCTCGTCGACGTGTCGGCCTTGCATGCGGCCGAGCGTCAGCGCGAAGACGCGCTGCGGCTCCTCTCGCACGACATGCGTTCGCCGCAGGCATCGATTCTCGCGCTGGTGGAGATCGAGCGTGCCCGCCGCGAGCCGGTGCTCGCGCGCGGTTTGCTCGAGCGCATCGAACGCTACGCGCAGCGTGCGCTGACGCTGGCCGACGACTTTGTGCAACTGGCGCGCGCCGAATCGCAAACCTATGTGCTCGAACCGGTGAGTCTCGCTGAGTTGCTGATCGACGCGAGCGACGAAGTCTGGCCGCAGGCACACGCTAAGCGCATCACTCTGCACACGGAGACGGGCGCTGCCGACGCTGCCGACGACGACTGGATCTGCGCCGACCGTTCGCTGATGACGCGCGCGCTCGTCAACATTCTGAACAACGCGGTCAAGTACAGCCCGCCGGATACGCGCATCGTGTGCAGCCTCGCGAGCCTGACGCCGAAGGGCGTGCCGGCGGCGAAGCGCGTGTCGTGCACGATTCGCGATCAGGGCTACGGCATTCCGAAAGACCAGCAGGCGGGGCTGTTCGAGCGCTTCCGGCGGTTTCACGAAACCGAGCGGCCGGAAGTGGGCGGCGCGGGGCTCGGCATGGCCTTCGTCAAGACGGTCGTCACGCGTCATGGCGGCGATGTCGAGGTGGCCAGCGAACCCGGCCAGGGCACGGCATTCACGATCTGCCTGCCGGTGCTCGAAGACGCACAATCGGGCGCCGCTTTCACGCCGCGCCCATGACGTATGAACATGCACTTTATCGAAGCGAGAAGATGGTGAAAGCAATCCTGATCTGTGCCGCGCTAGCCGCGGCAAGTCTCACCGGTTGCGCGGGCCTGAGCGCCGATGTGCATACCGCCGACGCCACCAACGCGGCCGCCGCGCTGCAAGGCGAGCGGACTTATACGATCGCGCGCATGCCGTCGCAGGAAGCCGGCGCGGATCAACCGCAATTCGAGAGTTTGTTGGTGAACGAGTTGGCGAAGCAGGGCTTCGTCGCGACGACGGCTGGAACCGCGCGCTATCTGCTCTCAGTCGCCTACGACACGCGGCCGGCGACGATCGTCGTCAATGAAAACGGCTGTGCATCAGGCGACTGCCGACGCGGGCCCGCCGCGCCATTCTCGCTGTTCGGCGGTCCCGCGTACCAGCATGCGCTGACGCTGCGGTTTTTCGAGCGCGCGAGCGGACACGAAGTCTACAAAGTCAGCGCGGTGAGCAGCGATCGCGACGCGGACCCGCTGCACGCCATGCCGACGCTCGTCAAAAGCGCGCTCGCCAGATTTCCCTTCGATGCGCCGCCGGATTGGCGCGTGAAACTGCGCGCCGACGAAACTGGCGGCGTGCCGACGGTGACGTCGGTGAAGCCGCTTCAGCCGTAGCGCGCGTCGAGTTCATTTCGGCGCATCGTTGTCTTCGGGCCAGCGGTTTTCGAACACGCAATCGGCGAGCGGCACACGGCTCGCCCAGCGTTCGGTTTCCAGCATCGGCTCGCTATAAAACCGGTCGACGTGGCCGAGACACAGAATCGCCACGGGACGCGCGCCCTCGGGCATGCGCAGCAGTTGGCGAACCGCGTCGACGTCGAATAGCGATACCCAGCCCATGCCGAGACCTTCGGCGCGCGCGGCGAGCCACATGTTCTGGATCGCGCAGGCCACCGACGCGAGGTCCATCTCCGGCAAGGTGCGGCGGCCGAAAATGTGACGTTCGCGGCCGTCCATCAGCGCCATCACCAGCAGTTCGCCGCACTCCAGCATGCCTTCCACTTTCAGCTTCATGAACTCTTCGCGGCGTTTGCCGAGCGCATCGGCGGTGGCGAGCCGTTCGTTTTCCACCGCGTCGTGCAGGGCCGTGCGCAGCGCGGGATCTGTGATCCGCGCGATCCGCCACGGCTGCATGAAGCCGACGCTCGGCGCGTGATGTGCGGCGTCGAGCAGGCGCTGCAACACGGCCGGATCGACCGGATCGCGCACGAAATGGCGCATGTCGCGGCGTTCGTAGATCGCGCGGTAGACGGCGTCGCGCTCGGAATCGTTAAAAGGCTTCGCCATGGAACAGGGCGGCCGTGAAGGCCGGGTTGGAGGGCCAATAAGCGTGCATGTAAGTCGCCACGATCGAGCCGGCGCGATAAACGGCCTCGCCGGGTGCGTCGCCCTGCGGCCTTGTGGCCGAGCGCAGCGGCGTGAGCGAAGTGTTCAGCTTCGAGTAGTGAAATGTGTGGCCGGTCATCGGCCCGTGCAGGCTGTCGATCTGTTGCATGCCGAGCGCGGTGAAGCGTGTTTGCATCGTCGCGTGGCCGGGCAGCAGGCCGAGCATCGGCGTGGTCACGCCGTGCGTGTCGGTGAGTTGGTCGAGCAGATAGAGCATGCCGCCGCATTCGGCGACGAGCGGTTTGCCGGCGGCCGCGTGCGCGTGAATGCTTGCGGCGCTGCGGTTGTTGTTCGCAAGCGCTGCGGCATGCAGTTCCGGGTAGCCGCCTGGAAGATACACAGCGTCGGCGTGTTCGGGTAGTGCCTCGTCCGCGAGCGGCGAGAAGAAGGCCACTTGCGCGCCGAGTACTTCCAACAGCGCGAGGTTGGCCGGATAGATGAACGAGAACGCGGCGTCGCGCGCAACAGCGATCGTCTTGCCGTCCAGCAGGCGCGGCAGGACCTCGGGTGTGGGCGCGCCGAACTCGACAGGCGGCGGCAATTCGGCGAGCGCGGTGCGGCCTAACGTGTCAGCGGCGTGATCGAGGCGCGCGTCGAGGTCGTCGATTTCATCCGCCTGATGCAAGCCGAGGTGACGATCGGGCAACGTGATTTCATCGCTGGCGGCGATGTGCCCGCACCAGCGCAATGCCGGTGACAACGCTTCTTCGAGCATCTGCGCATGCCGTGCCGAACCGACGCGATTGGCGAGCACGCCGTAAAACGGCACCTGCGGCCGGAATTGCGCGAGACCGAAAGCGACTGCGCCGAAGGTCTGCGCCATCGCCTTCGCCGAAATCACCGCGAGCACCGGCACGCCGAACGTGGTGGCGAGATCGGCGCTGCTCGGCGTGCCGTCGAACAGACCCATCACGCCTTCGATCAGGATCAGGTCGGCCTCGGCGGCCGCTTGCGCGAGCAGCGTGCGGCAGGCGGCTTCGCCCACCATCCATAGATCAAGCGAGAGGACCGGCGCGCCGCTCGCGCGCGCCAGAATCATCGGGTCGAGAAAATCCGGTCCGGTCTTGAAGACGCGCACGCGCCGCCCCAGCCGCCGATGGTAGCGCGCGAGACCCGCAGTGATCGTGGTCTTGCCTTGACCCGACGCGGGCGCGCTGATGAACAGGGCGGGGCACGCGGCCATCGCTCAGAACTCCACGCCGCGCTGCGCTTTCACGCCTTGCTCGCGATACGGATGCTTGACGATGCGCATTTCGGTGACGAGGTCGGCGGCTTCGATCAATGCGTCCGGCGCGTGACGGCCGGTCACCACCACGTGCAACATCGGCGCGCGCGCGTTGATTACCGACAGCACTTCGTCGAGCGGCAGGTATTCGTACTTGAGCACCGTGTTCAGCTCGTCGAGGATCACCATCTGGTACTCGCCGCTTTCGATCATGCGGCGCGCTTCGTCCCAGCCTTTGCGCGCGGTCGCGATGTCGGCGTCGCGGTTCTGCGTGTTCCACGTGTAGCCGTCGCCCATCGTGACGAAATCGCAGTTGGCGATCGCACCGAGAAAGTCGCGCTCGGAAGTGTGCAGCGCGCCCTTGATGAACTGCACGACGCCGAGACGCATGCCGTGGCCGAGCACACGCACGGCCATGCCGAACGCAGCGGTGGTTTTGCCTTTGCCGGTGCCGGTGTTGACGATCAGCAGGCCTTTTTCGACGGTGGCATTGGCCTGTTTTTTCTCGTGGCCCTCGCGGCGGCGCTCGGTCATGCGTTGATGCGATTCGGGATCGGTCTTCATGGCAGGTCCTGTTTCTGTGTGTCGTTGTCTGGGTGTTCGGCTTGAGCGGACTGAGCGGCTTGAGCGGTGGTTGAGGCGATCGCCACGGTCACGCCTGCATAAACGGTTTTGCGCACGAGGAGTGTGGCGCGAGGCGCATTGCCTATGACAGATTCACTAAGCCCGGCCCCGCCCCCGGCGTCGGCCGCCGCGCCAAGCAGCGCGCATGGCTCGCAGACGCCGTCCACGCCGAGGTGCTCGCGCGCTGACGCCGAAGGCACCGCGACGGGCATCGCCGCGATCTGTTCAAGGCTGAAGAATGTCAGCGGCAGCGCGTGCCGCGCGCAGAATTCGAGCAAGCCAGCTTCGCGGGCTTTGCTATCGAGCGAGGCGACGGTACGGATTTCGTCGAACGAATGCGCGCCGAGCGCGGCGCGCACAGCGGCTTCGATCTGCTCAGCCGGGCTGTGCAAACGGCAACCGATGCCGACGCTAAGCGTTTTCATCGCGGATCCGTTCCTTCCGTGCGCGGCGTCGCGGCAAGTTCCGCATGTGCCTCCTCTCGCGCCAACGCAAGCGACGCCACCCCGCCGATCACCACGATCGCCGGCGAGCCGAGCCCGGCACGCGCGACGGTGGCGGCAAACTCACCAAGCCGCGCGAGCGCATGGCGTTGCTCGGGACGCGTGGCCGATTCGATCGCCGCGCACGGCGTGTCGGCGCTCATGCCGGCCGCCAGCAGCGCGCCGACGATATCGTTGAGCCGCCGCATACCCATATAGATCACGAGCGTCATGCGCGTGGCCACGAGCGCGGCCCAGTCCGGCTCGCCGCTGCCCGCGCCGTGCCCGGTGACGAACACCACGCCCTGCGCGTGATCGCGATGCGTGACCGGAATCCCGATTGCCGCGGGCGCCGCGATGCCCGCCGTGATGCCGTTGATGACTTCCACCTCGATACCCGCCGCGTGCAGCGCCTGCTGTTCTTCGCCGCCACGGCCGAATACGAACGGATCGCCGCCTTTCAAACGCGCGACGCTACGCCCGGCCCGCACATGTTCGAGCATCTGCGCGACGATGCCTTCCTGCGGTGTGGACGGATGACCGCCGCGTTTGCCCACGTAGACGACCAGCGCGTCGGCGCGCGCGAATTGCAGGACCTCGGGATTCACCAGATCGTCGACCAGCACGACATCGGCTTGCGCCAATGCAAGGGTGGCCTTGATGGTCATGAGTTCGACGTCGCCGGGGCCGGCGCCGATCAGCCAGGCGCGGGTCATCGCGGCGTGCATGGCGGGCGCCATGTCCTGACAAGCGGGAAAGAGTAAAACGCGAAGGGTCGCCAGACGGCGGACTTTGGGGTCATGCAGTGCTACGGATTCAGGCACGGCGCAATGCGTGGTTCGCAGCGAATTTCACACGAAACTCGCCGACACGGACACACTGCGTCGTGCTTCAGCGCCTTCACATCCGTCCCTCGCGGATTCCGGCGGTCGGCGGCGCGATGATGCCTTGAGGTTCGCCGCCTCCGCGTCTGGCCGGTATCCGGGCTGGCGGCCTCACGCGCTTTGCCTTCCCGTCCGCATTCGCTGGAAATTGCCGGACAGTGGCTTAAAAAACGCATGCGCGGCGCAAGTCGATTCAACATCGCGCCGCAGGTCGCTTACCGTTGCGGGGACAGCACAGGTTGGGCGCTCTGAGCGCTGCCTGTTTCCCGTTTAACTGCACACGCGAATGCATGTGCGGGCACCAAACGCGCGCATACGATAGCACATGGCGCCCCGCCCGATAAGCGCTTGCGGCTTGCGTTTCCTTGACGGCACAGGGCTGCGGGCCTACACTCGCACGCACTTTGGTGCTCGTGTGCGCGCTCGTGCGCATGCAGTTAAACGGGAAACAGGGTGCCCACCTGCCATGGATCGGGTCAACCTGTGCTGCCCCCGCAACGGTAAGCGAAATGTGGTGCTGATTGCAGTGTTCAACGCAGTCGATCGGCACCGCGGAGCCGGCTTCGATGTCCACGCGCAAGGCCGCGTCGGCATATCACCACTGGGCGAGAAACCACTCGCCCGGGAAGGGGAAGCGGCGCTTTCGCCAGCCCGGATACCGGCCAGATAACGAAGGGCGAACGCCGCGGGGATGCGGCGCTGCGTTCATGATCTCATTCCCGCTTTCTGTTTTCTGTTTTCTGTTGTCGCGGCAACGCCGTCGTTCGTCCCCGTGTTTTGATATTGTCGTGGCTGGCCGGGCGTGTGCTCCGTTTGCCCCGGCATAAGCCGAAAAACACGCCGGCGTGCACGTGCAACTCCTACGGATGGACCTCACGATGCAAACTCAAATGCGCAAGATCCCCGTCACCATCGTCACGGGCTTTCTCGGCAGCGGCAAGACCACGCTGCTGCGGCATATTCTTCAGCATGCGGGCGGCAAGCGCATCGCGGTGATCGTCAACGAATTCGGCGAACTCGGCATCGACGGGGAAATCCTCAAGGGTTGCGGCATCGGTTGCGATGAAAACGGCGTCGAGACCGAAGGCCAATTGTATGAACTCGCGAACGGCTGCCTGTGCTGCACCGTGCAGGAAGAGTTTTTCCCGGTAATGGAAAAACTCGTGGAGCGCCGCGAGCAGATCGATCACGTGTTGATCGAGACCTCGGGCCTCGCGTTGCCGAAGCCGCTGGTGCAAGCGTTCAACTGGCCGCAGATCAAGAACAGCTTCACCGTGGACGCCGTGGTCACCGTGGTGGACGGCCTGGCCGCCGCGAGCGGCCAGTTCGCGGACAACCCCGTCGCCGTGGATGCGCAGCGCAAAGCCGATCCGAATCTCGATCACGAGTCGCCGTTGCACGAATTGTTCGAAGATCAATTGTCGGCGGCCGATCTGGTGATTCTGAACAAAACGGATTTGCTCGACGACGCGCAGCAAAGCGCGGTTGAAGTTTCGATCCGCGAAGAAATTCCGCCGCAAGTGAAAATCGTTCGCGCACACATGGGCCAACTCGATCTGCATACGTTGCTGGGCCTCGAAGCGGCGTCGGAAGACACGATCCACTTGCGCCACGATCACCACGGTTCAGCCGACGACGCCGACCACCATCACGACGAATTCGACTCGGTGGTCGTGCAGGCGAACGCGTCGTCGCGCGAGGCGGTGATCGCCGCGTTGCAACAGCTGGTCGAGACCAACACGATCTATCGCGTCAAAGGCTTCGCGGCGCTGCCGGGCGCGGCGATGCGTCTGGTGATTCAAGGCGTTGGGCGCCGCTTCGACAGCTATTTCGATCGACGCTGGCAGGCCGGCGAAAGCGGCCCGAGCCGCTTCGTGCTGATCGGTGAAGACCTCGATCAGCCCGCCTTGCAGCTTGCATTCGACGCGGCGCTCGGCGTGCCGTCGAGTGCCGAAACGCAACAGGCGTAAGCGCGTATGCATCTGCTGCGCACCACGCCGGGCGGTTTTGTCGACGACACGCAAGGCGTGATCCGGATCGATCAGCAACCCGCGGATATCGTGGTGCTCAGTTCCGCCGACACTACGCTTTCGCTGCTGGCCAGCGTTTTTCCGCGCCTGGGTGAAGGCTTCCCGGGCGTGCGGCTCGCGAACGTCACGTATTTGCGGCAACCGGCGTCGGTGGATTTTTATCTCGAAGACGTCTTGCAGCATGCGCGCGTGGTGGTGGTCGACCACCTCGGTGGCGAAGCGTATTGGCCTTACGGTATCGAGCAGGTGGTGGCGCTCGCCGAGCGCAAGCAGCAGACGCTCGCCATGTTCTCCGGCGACTTGCAGGAAGATCCGAACCTGCTCGCGCGCAGCACCGCGAGTGCGGATCTGTGTCATCAACTGTGGCGCTATCTGCGTGAAGGCGGCCCGCAAAATGCCGAGGCGTTCCTGCGCTGTATCGCGCACCGCGCTTTCGGCTGGGGGCGCGAACCTGCGCCGCCGCGCGCGTTGCCCGCGGCCACGCTCTACCATCCCGAGCGCGATACGCCGACCGTGGCCGACTGGCAAGCGCGCTGGAAACCGGGAGCGCCGGTCGCGGCGATCCTGTTCTACAAGGCGCATCTGCAGGCCGCCAACACGGCTGTGTTCGACGCGCTGATCGACGCACTCGAGTCGCAAGGTCTGAATTCGTTGCCGATCGCGATTACCTCGCTGAAAGATGCGATGAGCCGCGACGTCGTGCAATCGCTGTGCGCGCAGCACGAGGTGACGCTGGTGCTGAATACGACCGCGTTCGCCGCCTCCGCGATCGACGACCCCGAGCCGCTCGCGCTCGCCGGCGACGTGCCGGTGTTCCAGGTGATCCTGAGCGGCGGCAATCGCGAGGATTGGGTCAAGGACAATCAGGGTCTCAATTCGCGCGATATCGCCATGCATATCGCGCTGCCGGAAGTGGACGGCCGCATCATCACGCGTGCGATCAGTTTCAAAGGGCTCGCGTACCGTTGTCCGCATACGCAGGTCGACGTGGTGCGTTATCAGCCGGACGCCGGGCGGGTAGGTTTTCTCGCCGAATTGAGCCGGCGCTGGTGTCGCCTGCGTTCACTCGATAACGCGGACAAGAAACTCGCGCTGATCCTCGCCAACTATCCGATGAGCGAAGGGCGCATCGGCAATGGCGTGGGGCTCGATACGCCGGCTTCGGTGGTCGGTATTCTGTCGATGCTGCGCGACGAAGGCTATCGTCTCGCGGATTTGCCCAGGAACGGCGACGCGCTGCTGAAAAAGCTCACCGAAGGCGTGACCAACGATCCGGTCGTGCGCGATCTGCGTCCCGCGCTGCAAAGCCTCGCGCTCGACGACTATCTGCGGTATTTCAACGCCTTACCTCTTGAAGTACGCAACGCGTTGAACGCGCGTTGGGGCACGCCGGACGAGGACCCGACGCTGCGGCGCGGCCGCTTCATGATCGCGGGCTGGCGTTGCGGTCAGGTGTTCGTCGGCATTCAACCGTCGCGCTCGCGCGAGCAGGGTGATTACGCGAGCTATCACGACGCCGAACTCGTACCGCCACATGCGTATCTGGCGTTCTATTTCTGGTTGCGTCACCAGTTCGGCATCGACGCAATCGTGCATGTCGGCAAGCACGGCAATCTGGAATGGCTGCCCGGCAAGAGCGTCGCGTTGAGCGATACCTGCTGGCCCGATCTGATTCTCGGGCCGATGCCGCATCTGTATCCGTTCATCGTCAACGATCCGGGCGAGGGCAGCCAGGCCAAGCGGCGCACGCAGGCTGTCATCATCGATCATCTGATGCCGCCGCTCACGCGTGCCGAAACTTACGGACCTTTGCAGGATCTGGAGCGTCAGGTCGACGAATACTATGAAGCGCTGATGGTCGACCCGCGCCGCTCGAAACTATTGCGGCGCACGATTCTGGCGACCATCGTCGAACATAAACTGCATGAGGAACTGAGTCTCGCGGCGCCCAACGGACAGGACGATGAAGACGCGCTGCTCACGCGCGTCGACGCGTGGCTATGCGAGCTGAAGGAAGCGCAGATTCGCGACGGCTTGCATACGTTCGGGCAATCGCCGGATGGCGTGCAGCGGCGCGATACGTTGCTGGCGCTGGGACGTTTTCCAGTCGGCGACGGGCAAGGCGGCAAGGCCGGTTTGATCGATGCATTGGCGCGTGATCTGGAGATGGATCATCTGTTCGACCCGTTGTCGGTGGATTGGTCGGCGGCGTGGGGCGGTCCGCGTCCCGATGTGCTGCAATGCGTGAGCGATGCGCCGTGGCGGCACTGCGGCGATACGCGTGAACGGCTGGAGTTGCTGGCGGCTGAGTTATTGCGCGGCGTGTGCGGCGATCGAACGGACGCATCAGCAACGGCGTTGCCGCTCGCAGCGAGCTTGCCGCAAGCGGAGCAAGTGATCGAGCGTCTGCGTAACGACGTGCTGCCGCGGCTCGACGCCTGCGGTCCACAGGAAATGCTTCAGCTAAAACGTGGCCTCGAAGGCCGTTTCGTGCCGCCCGGGCCGAGCGGTTCGCCATCGCGTGGCCGGCCCGACGTGCTGCCCACCGGCCGCAACTTCTATTCGGTCGACACGCGCGCGGTGCCCACGCAAGCCGCCTGGTCGCTCGGCTTGAAATCTGCCCAGCAGTTGATTGAACGGCATTTGCAGGAGAAAGGCGACTATCCGCGCGCCATTGGTCTGTCCGTTTGGGGCACCGCGACCATGCGCACCGGTGGCGACGATATCGCCCAAGCGCTCGCATTGCTCGGCGTTCGGCCGAAGTGGGCGCCGGGCAGCCATCGCGTGACCGATTTTGAAATCATGCCGATCGAGGTGTTCGACCGGCCGCGAATCGACGTCACCTTGCGGGTGTCCGGATTCTTCCGCGACGCCTTCGCCAACGTCATGCATTTGTTCGACGCCGCCGTGCAGGCCGTCGCCGAACTGGACGAACCCGAGGACCTGAATCCGATTCGCGCGCGCGTGCTGCGCGAACGCGATGCGCTGATCGCGCGCGGCATGGACGCCGCCGAAGCGCGCAAGCGCGCCGGCTGGCGTGTGTTCAGCGCGCGGCCCGGCGCGTACGGCTCGGGTCTGCAGGACGTGATCGACTCACAGCAGTGGCAGACCGACGCCGATCTGGCGAACGCGTATCAGGCGTGGGGCGGCTATGCGTACACGCAAAAGAGCGCGGGCGAAGAAGCGCGCCACGCGTTCGGCGCGCGTCTCGCCGCAATGGACGTGGTGCTGCAGAACCAGGACAACCGCGAGCACGACCTGCTCGATTCGAACGATTACTACCAGTTCCAGGGCGGCATGGTTGCCGCGGTGCGCCATCTGGCCGGCGATCAGCCGAGCGTGTATCACGCCGACCACAGCAATCCGGCCGCGCCGCGCGTGCGTACGCTGCATGAGGAGATCGCGCGTGTGATCCGCTCGCGCGTGGTCAATCCGAAATGGCTCGATGGCGTGAAGCGTCATGGGTACAAGGGCGCGGCTGAAATCGCCGCGACCGTCGATTATCTGTATGGCTACGATGCGACGGCGCGCGTGATCGCGGATCATCAATATGCGCTCGTGACCGACGCCTATCTGAGCGACGCAGACACCCGCGAGTTCTTGCAGCGGCATAATCCGCACGCGTTGCATTCGATCTGCGAGCGCCTGCTCGAAGCGATGCAGCGCGGTTTGTGGCAGGCGCCCGGCGACTATCGCGCGCAAGTCGAACAGCATCTGCTTGCGAGCGAGCAGCAGATCGAAGGAATGCAAATATGAGTTCAGCGATGAGTGCAAGCGCCGCGCGGCCTGTTTTTCCTTTTGCCGCGCTGATCGGCCAGGCGCCGTTGCAACAGGCGCTGCTGCTGGCCGCCATCGATCCGGGATTGGGCGGCGTGCTGGTCACCGGGCCGCGTGGCACCGCGAAGTCGACCGCGGCGCGCGCACTGGCCGAGTTGTTGCCGGAAGGGCAGCTGGTGAATCTGCCGCTCGGCGCGAGCGAAGACCGCCTGATCGGTACGCTCGATCTCGAAACCGTGTTGCGCGACGGGTCGGTGCGCTTCTCGCCCGGTCTGCTCGCGAAGGCACACCGCGGCGTGCTGTATGTGGATGAAGTCAATCTGCTGCCCGACGCGCTCGTCGATGCCTTACTCGACGCCGCCGCGAGCGGCGTGAATACCGTTGAACGCGATGGCGTATCGCACAGCCACGACGCGAGCTTCGTGCTGATCGGCACGATGAATCCTGAAGAGGGCGAACTGCGGCCGCAATTGATCGA
>JGI25156J39149_1001085_pt1 | contig 12487 bp, 9 predicted proteins | sample AraplaCL_Col_mMS_FD_39149 | JGI IMG/M metagenome (IMG submission 39149)
CGTGAGCATGTCCTCAACGTGACACTTCGTTTTTGACCTGCTCGACCACACCCGCGCCGGGCGCATAGGTAACCGTAAAACCGTGCACGGCATGCGCAAATACAACAGCTTGCGCACTCAATCCCGCACGCGGCGCACCAGTTAACGCCGACGTATCAGAGATACAGCCTACCCCTCCCCCTTCAGTTTTCCAATAGCAGGCCGTTATTCCATCTGACGTGCGCCATGCGCATCTATAACCCTGACGCTGGAGCGAAATAAATCGGCGTTCCGGCGATCAGAATAATTAACGAGGAGTTAAGCCATCATGCTGTTGCGTCGAATCGCCATCTATGCCCTCAGCGCGTCCATCCTTGCTGGATGCGCGGTAGGCCGGACAACTGTCGATGTTTCCGCACCTCAAGGCACCAACCCCACGGCGGGCAAATACGTGCGAATCGATTCAGTTCAGGACAAGCGGACGTTTTCGGTCAAGCCCGCTAGCGCCGACATGGCGTCACTGGATCCGAATGAAGATTCGAGCGACGCGTCAAAAGCGCGTGCGATCGGCCGCAAAAGAAACGGTTATGGCAAAGCGCTGGGCGACGTGGTGCTGCCTCAAGGAAAGACGGCTTCCGGCCTCGTTGAAAGCGCACTGGCCACCGGCTTTCAGGATGCGGGCTACATTGTCGTGAAGCAGGGTGATCCGAACTTCGCGGCGGCCGCTCCGGTGACTGCACAGATCATCGATTTCTGGACGTGGTTCGAGCCCGGCTTCTGGTCCATTAAAACGAACCAGAAGTCCGAACTGCAGTTGTCGGGCGATGTCGGCGCTCTTCATGGTGAACAGACAATCAAGACGCGCGTGAGTGAATCAAAGCAGGTGGTGGTGTCCAGCGACTGGCAGGAGATCGTGGAAAAGGGCCTCGCGGCCATCACGCAGCGAACGAAGGAACTGGTCAGCGGTAAGTAGTTCCGCGAGAAGAGGCGCCCTCCCGTGCTCGTGAAGGCGACGGGAGGGTCGCCAGACTGTCTAGCAGCATCGCAGCGAAAAGTCTTCGATCAGCGAAGGGTATCCTCGAACGACCGGACCTTACGCGCCCCCATGCGCTGCTGGATCCGCCAGAGAAGCGGCGTGCGACAAGGCGGCTACGCGGACCTGATCAGTATGCGGCCTACTGACACACATAGCTTGCCGACGAGCCAACCGCGCCGCCAACGTACTGCACCGTCTGCGGGTACATGCAAAGGGCTCTGGATACGCTAGCGTCAGCGGAACTTACCTGGATCTGGGACGGCGCCTGCCCTTTCTCGACCCAGTTGCGCAGGGCCAGAAACATTTCGTCGCGTCCCGCCGCAGGCTGGGGCAACGGCATTTTCGCCGTGTTGATCGGGGCGTTGGTGCTCGGATCGATCGAGGCGCTCGTGGCAAAACTGCTGTCGTGCGCGAGCCCCGGAATGAGAAACAGGCGATAAAACGACTGCACCGCCGACACACCGCCCATCTGCGTCGACACACGATCGAAATAGTTAATCGATCCTGCCGGGAAAATCTTGTCGTCCGCAAGTCCGTGGTATGTGAGCATCTTGCCGCCCGCTGCGTGAAAAGCGCTCAAATCAGGATCATCGGTGTTGATGTTGCTGAACGAACTCTGCAGCGCAACGCCTTGCGCGTAGGCGTTCGCCAGATCGCTATAACCTAGTTGTTTCCACTGGTTGGTCCCATTGCCGGTCGCATTCAAAAAAGACGCTTGTGCATAGGCCGCCTTTTGCAATTCCAGCGCGACCTGATCGGTCGCAATGCTGAAGGGATTCGTGCCTGCCAGCGATAACGAAAGACTCGTTCCGCGTGTCAGCCCGTACCAGAGTTGGTTCGAGGCGAGAGTCGCCGCATTGCCGTTGTCGAGCGCCGGGTCCGGTACGCTGCCATCCGTCGTCTGACCGTACCAGATCTGGTTGACCACGTGCGCTTCGTTTGCACTGAGACATGCGCTGTTCGTACTGGCCCCTGTCACACCATTTCCGATCGCTCCTGCACACAGCACGTTGGCATCCTTGCTCGGATCGTAGCGGCATTGCATCGGATTGAGCAGATAGCCCAAGCCCATCGTATCGCACGATTTGACGGCGGCACCGCTAACGAAAGCGAGCTTCGCTGCCGCGACAGGCGCGCCCAACGACTGTTGCATTGCGATCTGTGGATACAGTTCGGCGGTAATGAACTTGCTCCAGTTGAAAGCCGGCGAGCCCGCGAGAATACCGTCGAAATCCGCAGGGTACTTCTGCGCGATCTTGAATCCCTGACGCCCGCCGGTGGAAAACCCATCCCAATAGGCGTACGTCTGCACGTGCCCGTAATACGCCTTCACCAGTGCTTTCGTTTTGACCGCCATTTCGTGCATGCTTCGTTCAGCGAAGTCCTGCCACAAAACAGTGTTGATAGTCCCGTCCGGATTCATTGCAAACGATCCGTTGTTCAGAATGACGTGACCGTGATCCGATGCACTCACGACGTAGCCTTTGTTGACCGCCGCCAGGTATAGGGACTTCGTGGCCACCTGCGTGGGATCGGAGTGCGCACCGCCTGCCCAACCGCCGCTTCCTGTCGCCCTGATGATGTTGTTCCATGCCGAGGCCATTGGCAGCCAGACCTCGATGCCGATCCCTGCGGAAGTCGATGGCGCGCCGGCCGGCCCCGGATTTCCTGGGCCTACGAGGAGCTTTACGAGACACACGTCGGTAGCAGCAACGGGCGGTGCAGGTGATGCCGGCGTGTTGGCAAGCGCATAAGACGAGCCCGCCTTGAACTGCTTGACGAAAACGACTGTCGTGTTTGCGTCTGGCTTGAACGCTGTTTTCATGCTGTCGTCACAGCTTAGTAGTCCCGATTGTTGAGCAGACGTCGAAATGTCGTCGTGACCTCCACAGCCCGAGACCAGGAAACTCATCACGACCACTAGCAGAATACAAAGCAGAGACCCAGCGCTACTTTTTCCAGTGTCGTTTTCGGCTGTCATTTCCTCGTCTCCTTGGCTACGGGTCGTCCAGCGACGACTCAGCAAAATAACTGACAATGCTCTTTCATTAGTTGTACGAATTTACAAGCGTGAAGTTAGCTGACGATGTGTCAATCGACCGCCTGGTCGCAGTCGATACAAGCGGCGCAACAAGATCACGGATGTTTGCCGCGAACACGGATACCGCCGAACTCGATAGAGATTGCATGATAGTGCAACAGTCGACGCCAACACAAGCAATGAAGTACATGAAGACGCCGGCGGTTTACCCTATGTTCGCAACGTGTCGCTCAACTGAACGTGGGTGAACTTGCATGAGGACCTCAGCACCGGTTCACGCTGCCGTGAGACGTCCGACGTGCTCGTGCAGGAACTCATGGAATGTGCAGGTGAACAGTAATGGCGGCACGCGTGTCGGCCCGCTTTGCCCCCGGTTAGAACGCCGGCAGCCATCGCTCCAAACCTAGGGGAAAACCCCCACTGCTCGCTATCACGCCGCTTCCACAGCACATGCATTGCAACGAGTGGCCGATTTCGTTGATGCCTTTGCCGAAAGCGCGGAGACGTGATGTTCGCTGTGAAATAGTGCTGCGGTATGCTGTTTCTCATGAAGAAACTTATACTCTCCGCGACCGGCGCTGTGACCTCCATGCTTCCCCTGAGGCTCCGGCATGTTATGGCTAAGTCGCTTCTCGAAGACAGCTCGCTCGCGAGGGAGTACGGCTATCTTTACCTCTCCAGCCTTTCGCGCAAGCTCAACGTCGTGCGGCTCTCGGCAGCGGGACAGTACGGCACAATGGTGAGCAGCTCGAACGACCTGAGCATTCTGCGCAAATATGCCGAAACGGGCCGCTGGGCGCCCGAGCTGGCAGAGAAGCTGAAAAAGTTCTTCGCACAGTCCGGCGGAACTTATCTGGACATCGGCGCGAACATCGGCATGACGACCATTCCGATTGCGCAATACAACCAGCGCGTGAAGTGCTATGCGTTCGAGCCCGAGCCGGTGAATTACCGGAATCTGCAGCGCAACATTGCTGAGAACTGTCCGTCGTCCAATATAGAGACCTTCCAGCTTGCGCTCCACGAACGCGAGGAAGTACTGCCCTTTGAAATTGCCGACGGCAATCTCGGCGATCATCGCCTTCACTTCGAAACCAGTCTGCCGGCAAAGCAGAATGAAATGGGCCGCAAGATTATCGAGGTGCGTTGCGTCAGGCTCGACGATCTCCCCATCGAACTAGCGGGGCCGATCTTTGCCAAGATCGATACCCAAGGTGCGGAGCCCTATGTCTTCGCCGGCGGCAGCAAAACGCTCGCGAAAGCCGATGCGATCCTCGTCGAATGGTCGCCCTATCATATGGCGCGCCTCGGCGGTGATCCGAACGTCGTACTGCAGTTTCTCGAAGCGCACTTCAGTTACGGGCGGATCGAAGAGACGGACGCGAAGGCGGGCAAGCAAGGCGTAACGGAACCGATGGCAACGATCACCAGCCGCTTGAGGAAGACGATTGGCCAGTGGCGCGACAATCCGTTGAACTATGTGGACATCTACGCCACCCGAACGCCGCCAGCCGCTGAATAAGCCATTGCGCAGCGGGCGCGCGAGTTTGTTCCGCGAGTTTATTCCGTTACCGGCTTTTCGACGGCGCCAGCGTGTCCGCCGGCTGTCTCGAGGAACTCACCGTAACTGCGGCGGCAGGCATTCCAGCCGAATTCCTCGAGCGCTTTGCGATGGCTCGCGTTGCCGCCAAACGTCTGCCATGACTGGTTGACCGAGCGCAATATGGCGGGCAGCTCGCTGACGTCATCGAAAAGAATCACGTTGTTGAACTTCCTGGCTGCCCACGCCATAAAAGGCGTGGAGCGGGCGATGAGCACCGGTACAAGCCCAATCGCTTCGAAAAATGCGCCGCTGACCAGCATGGAATCGGCAGCATGCGGAAGGATCAGCACGTCGCTGTCGGCAATGCTCTGGGCAAACTCAGCGTCCGTGAGAAATCGCGATTCGAGGTCCACCGCTTCTCGCAGCGACCTTCTATCGATGATCTCGTTCAACGTGGCCAGATAGGCGTCGGTGCCGTGTCCGGCGATATGCAACTTGCACTCGGCCGGCCAAAGGTCGAGTACCGCATCGATCTGTTTATACGGCCGAATCACACCCAGCATCGTAAACAGCGGCGCGGACCGCTGCGGTTTTGCGTTGTATGGCGGGTGCCCGGGCGCGTCCCAATACAACGGATGCGGTAAATATTGCGCGCGGTAGGGCGCCTGGAAATCGGGCGCGTGCACGACGCGAAAGTCTGCAAGACGGCGCACGAACGCAATGATCCGCATAGACAGGCGTCTGTTGAATCCCACCGTATCGTGCACAGCCTGGTCGTGTACGAAGTACACCACCTTCGCGCGCCCGAGCAGAATCACCGCACAATAGAAGGCAAAGATCAGCGAGCCAATCAGGCTCAGCTGCGCGGTGCCTTTCTGTCGCCTGAACGGGCGGTACTCGAGCCAATGGAACACGAGCAGGTTCTCCGGCTTGAACAGGTCGACGATGCCGCCCTTTAACAAGCCCTTGATCGACAACGGCATCACATCGTAGCCAACCGATCTGTATAGATCTTTCTGGATCTCTATATATCGGTTCGTGGGATTGGTAAATGGGCACATCAGCACACGCGGTCGTACGCGGTTCATTTCATCTTTTCCATGCGCGCGACGCGCTTCCTGAATAATCTGCGACATTAGACAATCTCCGGCCGGACCGCCCCCGCGGAACATCAAGCAAAAGCGTTATCCCGACGTCTCAGGGTTCCCGTCGTTATGAACGCTTTCGCAAAATGGAAAATGGTCTGAATCTGTATTCTTCAGTCCAGCTTAGCATGCAAAAAACGGCCACGTGTGGCTGCGATCACCTGAAAATGCGCCAATCGGGACAGGCGCTCACACGCCCATGTCCGAAAGTGCTGAACGCCTCGCACGCCCCGCCAAGCGTTCCGCACGAACTGCCGGACGGCAAAAAATACGTCACGCCCCAAAGCGGAAAAATTGACGCGTACTTCATGGGGTCAAAGTGAAAAAAATGCAGGGCGTCCAGTCCCCATACCATAAGGAGAAAGTAGATTTTCTTTGTCATTGGGGAGCTGATCGGAAATGATCTTGCTTTCTGGCGGGAAACGGCTAATTTTCGTTTTGACCGTCACGGGTTCCGGGTAAGATCTACCCCGTTCGCAGTAACAGTCCGCAATATTTACGTAGTGCAGGCTCTCTTTCTCGGACAAACGTTTGCGAAGGCGTCTCTCGTCTCACCGACGCCCGAAAACGAACCCGGTTATTCCACTGCTGATTGAACTCCATGCGCGAAGCGCCGCCCGTGGCGTGGGCGGCTTGCGCGCGTCAGTCCCGTCGACGCGGGCAGTTCAGCGGTATTAATCGTTTCGGCAAATACCTCTGCCTGACGCATCAACAGCACTCGGATTTCCTGGACGATCAGTAGTGCCAATAAAAATAACGTTATCTGATTTTCAATAGCAATTAACCAACATAAGAACCACATTTTTTGACTTTATTCGGGGACCTTCTCGATAGTGGAATAAATCACGATGTTGAAACGACGACAATTTATTGGTGCGCTGACGGCGCTTGGCGGCAGTGTGGTGCTGAGCGCCTGTGGTGGAGGCGGCACGGAAGAGGCAGGCGCAACGGCTTCGAGCTCAGGGGCCCAAAAGACCAGCGCCACGGCAAAAGCGACTTCGCCAAACGGCGCGGCCATGCCGCCCGCAACGTCGCTGATCGACGGTACGGGCGCGACCTGGACGCTGTCCGGCGGCGTCGCCTATCGCAACGGTGCGAAGGCGGGCAACAACTACAACGTGGTGCTCGCGCTGTGCTTTAACGGCAACATCTACGTTGAAAACACGAGCTCGCAGTTTTACCAGTGGACGGGCTCGACGTGGCAAGCCACGAGCGATCCTCGCCAGGGCACGACTTCGCCGGACGGCACTACGATGCCGTCGGCGTCCAGCATTATCGACAAGACGGGTGCCGTCTGGACGCTGACCAACGGCGTGATCTCGTGCAACGGCGCTGTGGTCGGCAACAACTACAACGTGAACCTGGTGCTCTGGTACGGCGGCAAGATCTACTGCCGCAACACGAGCGGCCAGTTCTATGCGAATGCGGAAGTCGCCGCTCAATGGTTGCCGTGCAGCGATCCGCGCACGGCCGTCGCGGCGACCGCGGGCAGCTTCTTCGGCATAAACGGTCACTTCGACTACACGTACACGCCCGCGCAGATCGTCTCGATTCTGAAGGGCCTCGGCTGTACCAGCTATCGTGTCGGCTGCACAGCGGACGCGAATGAACTCAACGCCGTCGTCAAACTCGCACAGGCGTTCCAGTCCGCCGGCATGACGCTGCTCGTGCTGGTGAACCTCGGCTTCCGGGACAGCAACGGCAACCTGCTGGCCGGCGAATCCGCGGCTTACAACGCCTGCTATGGATCGGCCTTCACGATCGCCAATACGCTCAAACCGTACGGCGTGACGTTCTATGAGTGCGGCAACGAGTTGACCCGCGACAATGCCATCATCATCGATTCGACCAACGCAGGCACGAAGGCGCTCGACTTCAACAATGCCAACTGGCCGACCATGCGCGGCGCAATGCGCGGCATGATCGACGGAGTGAAGGCGGCGCAGCCCAGCGCCAAATGCGGGATCAACTTCTGTGTCGCGGATGTCGGCGCGTCGGACGCTCTCTGGGACGGCATGCAACCCGACGGCAGCGGCGGCCATCCGAAGGTGCGTTGGGACATCACCACATGGCACAACTACGAAGTGTATGGCGACATCTTCAACATCGGCACGGACGGCGCGGGTCCCGGCATCGACCTGCCTACGTACTGCAAGGCCCGATATGGTGTGCCGTTCTTCATCACGGAGTGGAATACGGGCCCGGAACAAACGCAGTCGTATCGTGCGACGTACATTACGTCGCAACTGAATTCGTTCTATGCGGCGCGCAAGACGCACAACATTCAGTCCGTGATGTACTACGTGCTCGATAGCGGCAACAACACGTTCGGCATTATGACGAACGGCACGGCGCTGAACCCGCCGTACGGCGCATTCACCACGTTCACCTCGAGCCACGCCGACACGTGATCCGGTGCGTCCCCGGATGTGACTTGAGAACCGGCCTCCCGCTGCGTGCAAGCGGGAGGCCATTTTTTTCGCCGGCAATACCGAATGCGCGCTATTTCCGCCGCGGCCTCGCACCCCGACGTATAGCATTCCTGATCACCTCCGCGAGACGCCGCGCCGCGCCTTCCATCTGCGCGCGGCTGAACCCGCCGAATCCCAGCACGAGGCCGGGCCGGGCGTTGCCTTGCGAGAACATCGGCGACACGGCACGCACCGCGACCCCCGCTCGCGCTGCCAGCGTGGCCACCTCTCTATCGTCGAGCGCGCGAGCAAGCCAAAGCACGAGGTGCATGCCCTGGTCGCCGGGCTGGACCCATGCGATTTCCGAAGGCAGCAGTTCGCCGAGCGTCTCGATCAGATGCGCGCGATGCTCCGCATACACGTTGCGAACCCGCCTGATGTGCCGCTCCAGATGTCCCTGCGCCATGAATGCGGCGAGCACGTGCTGATCCGCGTTCGGCGGATGCCGGTCCATCAAGACCCGCGCGCCGCAAAACGCGTCGGCGAGATCGCCAGGCGCGATCACGTACCCGAGGCGCAGCGAAGGAAACAGAATCTTGCTGAACGTACCGAGGTAAATCACGCGATCGGGGTCCGAACTCTGCAGCGCCGGAAACGGATAACCTTCGTAGCGGAATTCGCTGTCGTAGTCGTCTTCGACAACCCATGCATTGTTGGTCCGCGCCCAACCCAGCAACGCGCTGCGTCTTGCCATGCTGAGCGGCATGCCGAGCGGATACTGATGCGACGGCGTGACAAACGCGGCCTTTGCATGCGGCGCGAGGCGCATGCCTGCGGCGACGTCGATGCCCTCCTCGTCCACCGGTACACGGATCATGGCGCTGCCCCGCCCGTTGTTTTCGAGGATAGCCGTCAGGCCGCGATAGGCGGGGTCTTCGACCCACGCCTCATCCTTCGCGCCGAGCAGCACCTGGCTCGCAAGATATAAGCCCTGCTGCGTGCCGCTCGTAATGATCACCTGCGCCGCGTCGCACTGCACCGAGCGCGACTTGCGCACGTACGCGGCAATCGCCTCGCGCAACGGCAACGCGCCCTTTGGGTCTTCGTAACCAGCGGGCGCCGCAGCGCCTCGTGCCCGTATGCGGTTGCCTAGCCGGCGCCAGATGTCGGCGGGCGCCGTCAGGCCGACCGGCACCGAAATAGCGAACGGTAGCGGCGGCAAGGGACTGAATTCGCGCGCGATCTGCGCGAAGCGCGCGGCCGGTTCAGGCAGACTGCTTTGCGGGAGCCGGCGGCGACCGCCCGCGCTAGTTGGCATGCGAACGCGCCTCGTTGGCGCGGCGACCGACAAGGTCGAGGCAACCCGTGTCGCGGCACCGCGCCGCGATTCCAGAAATCCCTCGGCGATCAGTTGCTCATAAGCCTCGACCACGGTGCCGCGCGCAAGCTTGAGGGACGCGGCAAGAAGTCGCGTCGAGGGTAAGGGCTCAGCTGGCGCGAGCGCGCCGCCACGCACCGCCTCTCTAACCAATGCCGCCAACTGGGCAGACAGGTTTCCGGCTCCACGGTCGAGCGTACCCAACGCCGGAATGTCTACGACACGCACGGTTCGCGGCATGATTCTGGTTTAGTAAAATTGATCCAAACTGGCTCTATAGAATAAACCAGTTCCGGCGCACACTGCATGCAGAAACTCAACGGAGCACCCATGTACGTACCGCCCCATTTCAACGAAGCGCGCAAAGACGTCCTGCACGCGCTTATCAGGCAGAATCCGTTCGGCACGCTGATTACCCATGGCGCGAACGGCCTGGACGCGAATCACATTCCGTTTGACCTCGCGCCGAACGAAGGCACGTTCGGCGTTCTACACGCGCATGTGGCGAGGAATAATGCTCTCTGGCAGGACGTGGCCCATGGCGATGAGGTGCTCGTCGTCTTCCATGCGGGCGATGCGTATATTTCGCCGACGTGGTATCCGAGCAAGCACGAAACGCATAGGCAGGTACCCACATGGAACTACGTCGTGGTACACGCGCATGGTCGCATCACGATTCGCGACGACGAGAAGTATGTACGCGGCGTGGTCGCGCGCCTCACGCGCACGCATGAAGCAGATCAGCCGCAGCCGTGGAAAATGGGAGATGCGCCGGCCGACTACATCGACACCATGCTCAAAGCAATTGTCGGTGTGGAGATCGAAATTACCCGGCTCGTCGGCAAGAGCAAGCTCGGCCAGAACAAGGACGCGCGCGACATTGAGGGCGCAGGACAAGCGCTGAAAGCACGCGAGAACCCGATCGGCGATCAGATGCTCGCGTGCGCTGCGCAGAAGCGGTGAAACAGCCTGAACGGTACCCAGCAGGCGCCGGTTGGCCCAGCAGGGTACCGAAAGCTTCGCCGAAGCGTTATTGCCCGGTGTAGCCGAGCGGCACGGTGGAATTGTTCTTCGCCACCGTCGCGTTGTTCGACACGATGTACTGCGGCACCTCGGTCAACGTCAGCGTGACGGCACCGTTGCTATACGGAACCGTGGTGACATTGCCGTATCCATCGATCTTCGTCACAATCCCCGACGTGCCCGCGTTGTCGACCTGCAGCGTGTAGCTCGTCGAGTACGTCTGGCTGTACACGCCGCCGCTCGTCGGCCATTGCGCGTTGCTATGCGCCCATGCGGCCGTCACGACCTTGCCGTTGCCGAGTTGCTGGAATGCGTAGGCAAAGGTACCGGACGGTGTGCCTTTGACGCGGCCCAGCGTATTCGTGCCGTCGAGTACTCGCGTCATCGTCGCGAAGGCCATCGCCTCGGGTTTCGGCGAGAGATTCGTCGCGCCAAACGCGCCTTGCGCATCGTTCAGGTCGAAGAACGAACCGTATCCCACTTCGCCCGGATAGTCGGGACCAAAGAACAACGTGGTGACCTGCGCACCGCCGCCGAGCACGATGATGTGCGAGCGTACGCCGACTGCCGCATGAGCAAACAACTGGTTCTGCGATGGCACCGTCGGGCCGTAACTGAGCCCCGGATCGTAGCTCGTACCCGCTTCCGTGAAGAAGAGCTTCATGTTCGGCTTGCCTGCCTGCATGACCGAGCGCAGTTGCGTCATCTGATTGTCGAGCGCATTCGCCTGGTTCGCGGGATCCGGATCCGAGTCCTGCAATTCCGGCGGATGCGCGGGATAGGTGCCGGCATTCCAGTAGCCATGCGTCGACACCGCGTCGATGTAGTTCCAGAGGCCGAGCGCTCCGAATTTCTGCAGATAGCCTGTGGTGCAGGTATCGCAGTTCGCGGGGAACGGATTGCCGGTCCCCATGACGACCGCGTTCGCGTCCGTGGAATGAATGCCTTCATACGCGGCCTTGTACATCGCGACGAAGTTCGCGTCGCTGTCCGCCCAGCCGAGGCTCGGCTCCCATGTCACCTGATAGTAGTTCTTCTGCTGGTTCGGATAATTCGCAGAACGAATCGCACTCGTATCGGTGCCGACCCTCGCCATGAAGTCCTTGAATTCGGTCATGTTCGACGGCGCGTAGTAGCTGTCGTTGAACTGCCCCGTCTTCGAGTCCCAGGCCGGCAGGCCGTCAAGACGCACGATGCGCATCTGATCCGGATTGGCTTTATAGAAAGGATCGAGATCGTTCACGCTCGGCGTGTAGGTGTAGGGGCCGTTGGGCTCCATCGCCGACACTTCACGATCGTCGATCGTCCACGAAATGCCGAGCGCGTGCAGCGCCGCGATATTGCCGTTGAAGCCCTGCATGCCGAAGCGATGCTGGTCCTGATGCGCATACGTGACCGTGCCGATCGCGGAACTGAGGTCGGGCAGCACGCCGAAAGTCGCAATGCCGGTGGGCCGCGTGCCGCTTCTCGGCAGCGTGCCGCCTGCTGAGCGCAACGTCGCGGTCAACGCGCCGTAACCGGACCAGGTCGACTTGCACGACAGCGTGCTCGTCTGTACGCCGGCGCTTACCGCAAAGCTGCCTTGCGTCTTGATGGCGCCATTCGAGTCCGCTACGGACCAGACAACCGTGTCGGCGCTCGGGGCGTTCGTCGTGACGGCGATCTTGAAGGCCGTGTTGTTCGGGAACACGCGCAGACCGTCGGCGGTCGGGGTGTCCGCGCTGATGACGCCATGGGCCGTACCGCCCGCGGTTTGCGTGGGCGTGCCGCAGGAAATGGCCGCGCTGGGCGTTGCGGATGGAGAGGGAGACGGTGTGGGGGTCGGCGTTGGTGTAGGTGTCGGAGTGGGTGCAGGCGCAGGTGCAGGCGCAGGCGCGGGTGCGGGTGCGGGTGCGGGTGCGGGTGCGGGTGCGGGTGCGGGTGCGGGTGCG
>JGI25156J39149_1001088_pt1 | contig 12473 bp, 10 predicted proteins | sample AraplaCL_Col_mMS_FD_39149 | JGI IMG/M metagenome (IMG submission 39149)
CGCCGCGAGCGCGATCTTATGCATGCTCACAAGCGCGTAAACGACCACGACTGCATGCGCCCGTCCTTGTACGGCATCACGCCATGGAACGGACGCGGATCGCGATCAAACACCAAGGGCAGAAAGTGGCGGTCGCCTTCCCACATCGGCAAGTCCATGAGGTGGTCGATGTCGATCCACTCCAGCGTGCCTTCGGGATTCTGCGTGTAAGGCTCGCCGCTAAAGCTGTCGATGACGAAGATGAAACCCAGCCAGTCCTCGCCCTGCTTGCCGAAACCGGGCCAGTTGAGCGTGCCGCGCAGGTGCATCGTTTCGCATTCGATGCCGGCTTCTTCGTGAATCTCGCGGCGCATGCAGGCGGCGATGTCTTCGCCGGGCTCCATCTTGCCGCCCAGTCCGTTGTACTTGCCCAGGTGCTGGTCGTCGGGCCGCGCGTTGCGATGGATCATCAGCACCTTGCGCCGATCCGGAGCGAGCACGTAACCGAGTGTGGCGACGATGGGGGTGTAGGGCATGAGCGGGGCATCCCTTTCCTGAGATCAAAGCTGAAGTTTACGCGCTGAGACGCTGCGGATGCTCTTGCATCCATCGGGGCCGGGCGGNGACCATCCACGGATGCGCTCGTCCACCCACGCCCGGCGGTTGCATCGCAGCCTGCCCCCCCGCCTGCTCGCCCTGCTGGGGGTGCCAGCGCTGATTGCCGCATGCGGCAATCAGTTGCAGCCGATGGAAAGCCGCGAGCTGACATTCCAGGGCCAGGACTTCACCGTGGTGAGCCTGGATCTGCATCGCGAAGCATTGACGCTGCACTGGAAGAATCCGGACACCGGCCAAGCCTACGGCGACATCCAGAGCCTGCGCGAATGGGGCGCCGCGAACGGCAAGCGGCTGATGTTCGCCGCCAATGCGGGCATCTACGACCAATCCTACGCACCGCTTGGCCTGTACGTGGAAAACGGCAAGACGCTGGTGCCGCTGAACCTGTTCCGCGGCAATCCGGCGGCCGGCAATTTCTCGATCCGTCCCAACGGCGTGTTCGCCATCTATCGGGACGGCCATGCCGCCGTGCGCACCAGCACCGATTTCAAGGCCGACGGCAAGCCGGTGGACTGGGCCACGCAATCGGGACCGATGCTGGTGATCGACGGCAAGATCAACGATCAGTTCGTGCACGACTCCACCAGCAACAAGTGGCGCAGCGGCGTGTGCGCGCGCACGCCTTACCAGGTGGTATTCGCGGTGAGCGAGTCGCCGGTGAATTTCCACACGTTTGCGCAATTGTTCCGCGACAAGCTCGACTGCAAGGATGCGCTGTACCTGGATGGCAGCATTTCGCAGTTCTACATCGACGGCACCGGCTATGCCGGCGCTCCCACCTTCATGGTCAAGCCCTACGCGGGCATCTTCGCGGTGTTTGCCGAACAATGACGACGACATCTCGCTTCCGTTGGTTGCGTACGCTGTTGGTTCTGTTGTTTATCGTTGTGGCCTGCCTGTTTCTCGGCGGCTGGTGGCTGATCGCCGGCAGTCGCGCGCAACTCGATGGCCGGCAGCAGGTGCCGGGCCTGCAGCATGCGGTGAATGTGACCCGCGATGCGCTCGGCACCGTCACCATCACCGGCCAGTCGCGCGCGGACGTGGCTTATGCGCTGGGCTACNTGCATGGGCAGGAACGGTTCTTTCCGATGGACCTGATGCGCCGCGTGGCCGCCGGCGAGCTGTCGGAACTGGTCGGGCCGGCCGCGCTCGATACCGATCTCAATCATCGCCGCCATCGCTTGCGTGCGGTGGTGCAGGCCGCGTATGCGGCGCTTACGCCCGATCAGCAGCANATGCTGGACATCTATCGCGACGGCGTGAACGCCGGCCTTTCCCACTTGCGCGAGAAACCCTGGGAATACCTGCTGCTCAAGACCGAACCGCAAGCCTGGCGCTCGGAAGACAGCTTGCTGGTGATCGCCGCGATGTATCTGGATCTGAACGANGATGGCCGCGACACGCGCGAGCAACAGATCGCGCAGATGCGTGCCGTGCTGCCCGCGCCGCTGGTGGATTTCCTGATTTCGCCCGATCCGAACTGGGAAGCGCCGTTGCAAGGTGGCGTCTCGCCTTCGCCGGTCATTCCCGGCGCAGACGTGTTCGATCTGCGCCAGTCGGGTTCGCAAGCCGCCGGCGCGAAGCTCGCCGTAGCATCGATCGCCCTGGTGGACCGCTTCTATCCGGGCAGCAACAGCTTTGCGGTGGCGGGCAACATCTCGCGCTCCGGTGCAGCGATGCTCGCCAACGACATGCACCTTGGCTTGCGCGTGCCCGACATCTGGTTCCGCNCGCGCCTGCGCTATCCCGATCCCACGGCCCCGAACGGGCAGCGCGATGTCGTCGGCGTCACCCTGCCCGGCACGCCGGCGCTTGTGGTGGGCTCGAACGGACAGATCGCATGGGGCTTCACCAACAGCTATGGCGACTGGATGGATTGGGTGCGCATCCAGCGCGATCCGCATGATCCAGCCCGTTACAAGGTGCCGGAAGGCTGGGCGCCGATCGAAACACACGACGAGGTCGTCGCCATCAAGGGCGCAGCGCCGCATACCCTGCACGTGGAAGACACGCGCTGGGGACCGATCCTGGCCAAGGACGCCGACGGCACGCCGCTGGCGCTGGCCTGGATNGGCGATAAGCCGCGCGCCTACAACCTCGCCTTGATGCAGCTCGAGCACAGCGCCAGCGTTGCCGCCGCGCTGGATCTGGCGCCCACCTTCGGCATGCCGCCGCAAAACTTCCTGGTGGCCGATAGCGCGGGTCATATTGGTTGGACCATCGCCGGCAACAGCATTCCGCTGCGCACCGGCTTCGATCCGCAACGGCCGGCCGATTGGTCGCAACCGGATACCGGCTGGACCGGCTGGGCCGCTCTCTCGCAATACCCGCGTATCGTCGATCCCGCGGATGGGCGGCTATGGACGGCCAACAACCGCACGATCGGCGGCGATGCGTTCGCCTTGCTTGGCAATGGCGGACAGGACATCGGCGCGCGTGCGCAGCAGATTCGCGACGATCTGCATGCNCGTGCGGATTTCGNTCCGGGCAACCTCTTGGATATCCAGCTCGACGATCACGCGCTGTTTCTTTCCCGCTGGCAGCAGTTGCTGCAAGCCACGCTGGCCAACACGCAGGATCCCAAGCTCGGCCAATTNCGCCAGCTTACCGCAGCCTGGCGCAACGAAGCCGCCCCCGACAGCGTGGATTACCGCCTCGTGCACGCCTTCCGCGATGAGGTGCACCAACTGGTGCTCGCTCCCTTCGCCACCCGCATCCAGCAACGTTTCCCGGATTTCGACTGGCCTGGCCCNGGCAANCAGGAAGCCGCCGTGTGGATGCTGGTGCAACAGCAACCTGCACATCTGCTCGATCCGGCGTATCGCGACTGGCACGCGCTGCTGCTGCAAGCTGCGCGCGACGTCGCCGATACGTTGGGCAAGGAACCGGGCGGCCTCGCCGNGCGCACCTGGGGCGAGATCAATCACGCCGGCATCCGGCATCCGCTGTCGCGCGCCCTGCCCGGTTTTATCGGCCGATGGCTGGACATGCCGGAAGACGAACTTCCCGGCGACCACAACATGCCGCGCGTTGCGCGGCCCGGCGCGGGAGCATCCGAACGCCTGGACGTGTCGCCAGGCCACGAAGACCAGGGCATCCTGGAGATGCCNGGTGGACAGAGCGATAACCCGCTGTCGCCGTTCTACGGCGCCGGCCACGAAGATTGGGTGCATGGACGGCCAACGCCGTTGCTGCCCGGGGCGACGAAGTACACGTTGGTGCTTGAGCCGTCGCCGCGATGAAGGCGCAGATGCCGCGTTGAGCAATACATGTTGGGGTTACGTACGCTCACCCCAACCTACACATCAACAAAGCGGGCGGATCAACATCCGTTCGCAAATCGCCTGATAGAGATCGGGCAAGCGCTCCAGCTCCGCCACGTCGACGCATTCGTCCACCTTGTGGATGGTNGCGTTGACCGGCCCGAGTTCCACCACTTCGGCTCCCATCGGCGCGATGAAGCGGCCATCCGAGGTGCCGCCGCCCGTGCTCTGTTCGGGCTCCATGTCGCATAACTCGCGGCATACCGACACNACCGTATCGCGCAGGCGTCCTCCGGGCGGACACAGGAACGGTTCGCCCGACAAGGTCCACTCGAGCGAGTAATCCAGCCCATGCTTGGCGAGGATCGCTTCGGTGCGCTTGCGCAGGTTTTCCGCGGTACTGGCGGTGCTGTAGCGGAAATTGATCAGCGCCATCAGCGAACCGGGGATGACATTGGTGGCACCGGTGCCGGCGTTGAGGTTGGAAACCTGGAACGACGTCGGCGGAAAATCCGCATTGCCTTCATCCCAGCGTTCCGCGGCAAGCTCGGCCAATGCCGGCGCGAACGCGTGGATGGGATTGAGCGCCTTGTCCGGATACGCCACATGACCTTGCACGCCGCGAACCGTCAACGTTCCCGACAGCGAACCGCGCCGGCCGACGCGGATCAGGTCGCCGAGTTTTTCCTTGGACGATGGCTCACCGACCACGCACCAGTCGATCTTCTCGCCGATCTCGCGCAAATACGCGGCGATGCGGCGCACGCCATCGAGATTGGTCGGCCCTTCTTCATCACTGGTGAGCAACAACCCTACGCGGCCGGAATGATCGGGGTGCGTGGATACGAAACGCTCCAGCGCCACCGTCATCGCCGCCACCGCGCCTTTCATGTCCGCTGCGCCGCGGCCATACAGGCGGTCATCGCGCACTGTCGGCTCGAACGGCGGACTCTGCCAGGTGTCTTCCGGCCCGCTGGGCACCACGTCGGTGTGTCCGAGAAAAACCAGCAGCGGCCCCTGCCCCGGCACATTGTTCGCGCCATGCGTGGCCCAGAAGTTATCCACGTCGCCGTAGCGCANATGCTCGATGCGGAATCCGAGACGCGCCAGCCGTGCTCCGATTTCCGGCAGGCAGCCGGCATCCTCCGGTGTGATCGAGCGGCGGCGGATAAGATCGACGGCGAGATCGAATACCTCAGACATGGTTCAACGCCCGAAAAGCTTCTTGAAACCGTTGTCGGTGAACCCGACGCTTACCGTGCCATCAGCCTGCACCACGACAGGACGGCGAACAAGCGCTGGATACTCTTTCAGCAATAANGTCCACTCCGGATCGGAGGCAGGATTCTTGCGCTGCGGCAGCAGGTTGCGCCANGTGGTGCCGGATCTGTTGACCAGCTTTTCCCAGCCGCCCAGCTGTTGCGCCCATGCCTTCAGGCTTGCCGGCGGCACCGGATGGGCGCGGTAGTCGACGAACTCATGCGCCACGTCGAAGCGCGTGAGCCAGTTGCGTGCCTTCTTGCAGGTGTCGCAGTTGGGAAGGCCGTAGAGCGTGACCGTGGGCTGGCTCATTACTCGCCGCTCCGCAGCAGTTCGTTGATGCCGGTCTTGCTGCGCGTCTTTTCGTCGACCTGCTTGACGATGATGGCCGCGTACAAGCTGTGGCTGCCATCTTTCGCCGGCAGACTGCCGGCTACCACCACGCTGCCCGCAGGCACGCGGCCGTAGCTGACTTCACCGGTGGCGCGGTTGTAGATGCGCGTGGACTGGCCGAGAAAGACGCCCATGCCGATCACGCTGCCACGCTCCACCACGACGCCTTCCACCACTTCGGAACGCGCGCCGATGAAGCAGTTGTCTTCGATGATGGTGGGATTGGCCTGCAACGGCTCCAGTACGCCACCAATGCCGACGCCGCCGGAGAGATGCACGCCGGCACCGATCTGCGCGCAGGAGCCGACCGTGGCCCAGGTGTCGACCATCGTGCCCGCGCCCACATAGGCGCCGATATTCACATAGCTGGGCATCAGCACCGCATCCTTGGCGATATGCGCACCGCGGCGCACCAGCGCACCGGGCACCACGCGCGCGCCGAGGTTTTCCAGTTCCGAATCATTCCCGTGCGCAAAGCGCAACGGAACCTTGTCGAACGCCTGCGCCGCACCGCCATCCACCACGCGATTGCCGTGAATGCGGAAATACAGCAACACCGCTTTCTTCAACCACTGGTTGACCACCCAGCCACCCTGACCGTCAGGCGCGGCGACGCGCTGTTCGCCCGATTCGAGCAAATCCATGACCTGGATCAGCGCGGGACGCAGATGGGTTTCGATTTCGCTCTGGGTAAGGTCGTTACGGCGCTCGAAGGCGTCGTTGATCAGGCTTTCGATGGACTGCATGGGAAAGGGAACTCGTGAAGTGGATCGATGGGAAGATACCCCACAAGCCGCCCCTTCCCAAAATGACCGATTTTCTCCAGGCNGGANGCAAGCTCAGATGAGCGCCAGCACGATGGGCAGCACCGTTCCGCCTATGAGCAACAAACTGATCAACACATGCTTGCGCGTATAGCGATACGCCATGTAAAGGCCAAGCAAGGTCGACACGAACAGGCCGAACGACACGAAGGCGGAAAAAATCTTCAGCGGCAGCGGATGCCGCNTCGGCGCCTCGGGTTTGGACGGCTGCGGCGCCACCGTGTTGGCTGCCTGTGCAGGCATCGGCGCGCCAGGTGCAGGTTGACGGTTCTCCGCTTCCATCGGACGCGGCTTGCGCACCGGCAACACATCGGTTTGTTTCTTGTGCAACTGCGCGGCGATCGCCAGCCACGCCGGCGGCCTGTAATCGCTNCCGCGGGAGGTTTCGTGCAGGCCGAAAACCTGCAAGCCGCCCGTGAAGGCGAAGAACAACACGGCGGGCGCGATGAACACGCCGACGTAAAGGTGAATGTGACGGGCGAGCTTCAAAAAGGAATGGGATGCGGACATGGTTGCACAGCCTNGTCTGGCAGATNTCGGCCAAATCGGAGAAAAAGGGAAATGACAGGCCGCCGCTGCGGCCCCGCGGGAAATCATCCCCTGCGAGCCGGCATAGCCACTGGGTATTTGCCTGGGCTATGCGGAGAGGCTCTGTGGTCCGATCCGCTCCCGCAAAGCCTGCCACAAACGTTGTTGCTGTGTCTCGCTCAGCGGCGCGTTGCGGCGGTCGGTGAGCTGGAAGAAATCCTCCACGCGCTCGCCGAAGGTAGCGATGCGGGCATCGTGCACGCGCACTTCGCAGGCCACCAGCACCTGCGTAACGGCGGCGAGCAGGCCGGGACGGTCGCTGCACACCAGCGCCATCTGCGTGCGGCCGTCGGACTGCTTGAAGTCGATGCGCGGCGTCATCTGGAAGTGTTTCAGGTGCCGCGACATGCTGCGCCGGGGCGGCATGATCGGTGCCGATTGCGACAAGGCGCGATGCAGGCGCTGCTGCAGTTCATCCGCACGCTCGGGGCTCGCAGGCTTTTGCGAATCCGCCTCCAGCAACAGGAACGTGTCCATCGCCTTGCCATCCGGCGANCTGAGCACGCGGGCTTCCATCACGGAGAANTGCAGGCGATCGAGCATGGCGGTCACGTTCGCGAACAGGCCATCGCGATCCGGCGCATACACGAACAGCTCGGTACCGCCACGNACCGATAGCGGGTTCACCGCAATCAGCGGCAGNTTGCCCTGCCCGTGCAGGATCTGCGAAGTCTGCCAGGCGATCTGTTCCGGCCGATGGCGCAGGAAGCTCACCATNGGGAANCTGTCCCAGAGTTGCGCAACCGCGGCCTGGTCGTTGCCGTCCGCCATCAACATGGCCATGGCCTGCTCACGGCATGCCTGTGCACGCGCGGCNGCGCCGGACGACGGCTTGGCATCGCGGCGCAGGGCATAGCGTGTAGCCGTATAGAGGTCNGCCAGCAGGCGATCCTTCCAGGCGTTCCACAAACGCGGACTNGTGCCGATGATGTCGGCAATCGTGAGCAGATAGAGCTGTCCCAGCCGTTCGCGTCCGCCGACGATCTCGGCAAACCGGTGCACCACGTCGGGGTCGGTGATGTCCTGGCGCTGCGCAGTGGTGCTCATCAGCAGATGCCAGCGCACCAGCCAGGCGACGCGTTCGATGTCTTCCTCCGGCAAACCCAGTTTCCTGCAGAAGGTGCGCGCATCTTCTTCGCCCAGCACCGAATGATCGCCGCCGCGCCCCTTGGCAATGTCGTGAAACAGCGCGGCCAGCAGCAATACTTCCGGCTTGGGCAGGGTCGACCATACTTCGCAGGCAAGCGGAAATTCCGCTTGGGTGGCGGGATCGGCAAAGCGCGCGACGTTGCGCAACACACGCAGCGTATGCTCGTCCACCGTGTAGACGTGGAACAAGTCGTACTGCATGCGCCCGAACACCTTGCCGAAGGCAGGCAGGATCGCCGCCAGCAGGCCGTGGCGATTCATCCGCCAAAGCGCATCGACGGCCGGCGCGCCATGCCGCAGCAATTGCAGGAAGGAAGCGAGCACCTGTGGATNGTCGGCCAGTTGCGTGCCCATCGCCGCCGTGGCCTGGTGCACGCGGCGCATGGTGTCGGCGGTAAAGCCGATCACCCCTTTCTGGTCCAGCCGCGCGATGAAAATGTCCACCAGCGCCGCAGGGCGATGCGTGAAGAGGTCCGGATCGCGTACGGCTATACGGGCACCGTAGCGGATGAAATCCTCGCCCACCGCTTGCGGCTCGCTCGGCGGCTCCAGCATTTCCACGAAACGTTCGGCGATCTGCATCCCCAGGCGTTCCACCTGGCTGGCCGCGCGGTAGTAGCCCTGCATGAATTGTTCGACGCCGAGGTTTTTCTCGTGCTCGTCTTCGAAGCCAAGGCGTGCGGCCAGNGCGCGCTGGTAATCGAACAGCAGGCGTTCTTCCGGCCGTCCTGCTTCCAGATGCAAGGCGAAACGGTAGCGCCGCAGCGTGGCTTCGGCACGCAGCAGGGTGTCGCATTCGGCCGGATCGAGCAGGCCTTCGGTGACCATGTCGGGAAAATCCGGCGCATGCGCCAGGCGCTTGCCGAGCCAGCGCAGCGAATCCAGCGTGCGCAATCCGCCCGGGCCATCCTTGATGTTGGGTTCGAGGTTGTAGGCGGTATCGTCGAACCGCGCATGGCGTGCGCTGCGTTCGTCCAGGCGCGCTTGCAGATAGGNCCGAGGGGACCACATGTCCGGTGCTTCGACGATGGCGCGCAGGCTTGCCTCCAGCGCGGCATCGCCCGCCAGGCGGCGCGCATCGAGCAGGCTGGTGAACACGCTGACGTCCGCTGCGGCCAGCGTCTTGCATTGCTCGGGATCGCGCACCGCGTGGCCGACTTTCAGGCCGATGTCCCAGAACGTGGCAAAGCATTGTTCCAGCGCGCGCAGGCGCGACGGATCGGCGTGCCGGACCAGGGCCAGCAGATCGATATCCGAATAGGGAAACAGCAGGCCGCGTCCAAAACCGCCGATCGCAAACAGCGCCGCGTCGTTTACTTCGCCCAGGCAGGCCATCCATACGTGGGCCACGATGCGGGTGACCGACTCGCTCCGCCGCTGCGCGAGTTCCGTCGCATCGGCGCCATCCCGGAAAGCCAGTGCGATGGCCCGGTCAAGGTCGCCGACGAGCTGGCGTAGCGCAATGCGCGCTTCGGTGGAAACACCGGAGCGCGGGACGGCAACGGGTAGACGAGGTAATGGCGGNAGGGAAACAGCGGACACGGTCATCCGGAAACTTGCCTGGCGCGTAGGTTGGGGGATACCCCACCATCATCGTCTAGATCGGCATGGCAATGTTGGGATTGCACCCCAACCTGCAGCGATCAGGCATCCGGCCAGGGCGTGAGGATCTCGAAGCCATCGTCGGTCACCGCAATGGTGTGCTCCCACTGCGCCGACAGCGAGTGATCCTTGGTGACCACCGTCCAGCCGTCCGGCAACTGCTTGGTCTGCGGCTTGCCGGCGTTGACCATCGGCTCGACCGTGAAGGTCATGCCCTTCTGCAGCACCACGCCCGTGCCGGGCTTGCCGTAGTGCAGCACCTGCGGTTCGTCGTGGTAGACCTTGCCGATGCCGTGGCCGCAATACTCGCGCACCACCGAGAAGCCGGCAGCCTCNGCGTGCTTCTGGATGGCGTGGCCCACATCGCCCAGGGTGGCGCCGGGGCGCACCGCCNGGATGCCGCGCATCATCGCCTCATAGGTGGTCTCCACCAGGCGCTTGGCCAGCACCGCGGGCGTGCCCACGTAGTACATGCGGCTGGTGTCGCCGTGCCAGCCGTCCTTGATGACGGTGACGTCCAGATTGATGATGTCGCCGTCCTTCAGCACCTTGCCGGGGCTGGGAATGCCGTGGCAGATGACNTGGTTCACCGAGGTACACAGCGTCTTGGGGAAACCGTGATAGCCGACGTTGGCGGGAATCGCCTTCTGCACGTTCACGATGTGCTCGTAGGCGAGCCGGTCCAAGTCCTCGGTGGTGNCCCCGGGCTTGACGTGCTCCTTGAGCATGGCCAGCACTTCGGCGGCCAGCTGGCCGGCTACGCGCATGCCTTCGAGGTCTTGNGCGGATTTGAGGGTAATAGCCATAAGTCTTTGGTGAATGTGGCGGCAAGCCGGCCAAAAACCAGCCCAACTTGCTGCGAAGCGGTGGCCCCGGCTACAATTTCCGGGTTTTGCAGACCGCTTCCGGCCACTGATGGCCCGCACGGCGCAAAGCGAAGCGGGATTGTAACCGTGCTGCGGTACAACCCCAACCAATGCCACACACGTATCGGCACCGCCTTCGGGGTGCTGTAGCCGCCCTCTCCAAGCCACGGGCGCTACGGTCGAAGCCGGGGATGCGTGGAGGTCCCAACCCCCCGGGCCAATCGAAAAAGGCCCACTGCAGGAGTATTACCATGGCTCAAGTCACCATGCGCCAGATGTTGGAAGCTGGCGTGCATTTCGGTCACCAGACCCGCTACTGGAACCCGAAGATGGCTCCGTACATCTTTGGCGCCCGCGGCAAGATCCACATCATCAACCTCGAAAAGACGCTGCCGCTGTTCACCGACGCGATGAACTTCCTGTCGGGCCTGGCGCAGAAGCGCGGCACCGTGCTGTTCGTGGGCACCAAGCGCTCCGCCCGCGAGGCCCTGGCCGAAGAAGCCGCCCGCGCCGGCATGCCCTTCGTCACCGCCCGCTGGCTCGGCGGCATGCTCACCAACTTCCGCACCGTGAAGCANTCCGTGGGCCGCTTGAAGGAACTGGAAGCCGCCGAAACCGACGGCAGCTTCGAAAAGCTGGTCAAGCACGAAGTACTGTCCCTGCGCCGCGAGCGCGCCAAGCTGGAAAACTCCCTNGGCGGCATCAAGAACATGAACCGCCTGCCCGACGCGCTGTTCGTGGTCGACATCGGCCATGAAAACATCGCCGTGCAGGAAGCCAAGAAGCTCGGCATTCCGGTCATCGCCGTGGTCGACACCAACTACAACCCGGAACTGGTGGACTACCCGATCCCGGGCAACGACGACGCCATCCGCGCCATCCAGCTGTACGCACGCGCCGCCGCCGACTCCATCCTGGAAGGCAAGGCGGCCGCTCCGGCAGCCGCCCAGGGCGACGCCAACGAATTCGTCGAGCTGGACGAGGAAGGCAACCCGGTCGCCAAGGAAGAGGACGATCGCCGCTCCGCCCCGCCGCGCCGCAANGCGCCGGCCAAGAAGGGCGCGGGCCGTGGCGACCGTGACGGCGGCCGTGGTGGTCGTGGCGACCGCGGTGGCCGCGGCGGCCGTGTGCAGGCCGACGCCCCCGACGCCGACTAAGTCTTTAAACACGCCGGGCGCATCCGCGTCCGGCGTCCCAAGTTTGCGAGGATCCCATGAGCAATATTTCCGCCCAACTGGTCAAGGAACTCCGTGAGCGTTCCGGCGCGGGCATGATGGAATGCAAGAAGGCGCTGGTCGAAAACAATGGCGACATCGAAGTCGCCATGGAGTGGCTGCGCAAGTCGGGCCTCGCCAAGGCCGACAAGAAGGCTGGCCGCGTGGCCGCCGAAGGCCGCATCGTCGCCGCCCAGGCCGACGGCCATGCCGTGCTGGTCGAGGTGAACTGCGAAACCGACTTCGTCACCAAGAACCCTGACTTCGTGAAGTTCAGCGACAACGTCGCCGAGATCGCGCTGAAGTCCGGCGCGAAGGATGTCGACGCGCTCAAGGCAGCCGCCTATCCGGGCGGCGGCACGGTCGAGGAAGCCTCCAAGGCCCTGGTCGCCACCATCGGCGAGAACATCCAGGTTCGCCGCATGGCGCAGGTTTCCAACCAGGGCGTGATCGCCAATTACCTGCACGGCGGCCGCATCGGCGTGCTGGTGGCGCTGAAGGGTGGTTCCGACGAGCTGGCCAAGGGCATCGCCATGCACGTGGCCGCGATGAATCCGCAGTTCGTGCGCGCCGATGACGTGCCGGCTGATTTCCTGGCGAAGGAAAAGGACATCGCGCTCAGCCAGATGTCCGACAAGGAAAAGAACAAGCCGGCCGACATCCTGGAAAAGATCGTCAGCGGCAAGGTCGCCAAGATCATTTCCGAAGTCACCCTGC
>JGI25156J39149_1001094_pt1 | contig 12391 bp, 10 predicted proteins | sample AraplaCL_Col_mMS_FD_39149 | JGI IMG/M metagenome (IMG submission 39149)
GAGCCGTTGCCCGCCGGCCTCGCGCCGGGCCTCACGTTGAACGACCAGAATCTGCTCACGGATATTCCGGCGGGTCTGCCGTCCGATCTGCTGACGCGTCGTCCCGATATCATGGAGGCCGAAGAGAATCTGCTTGCGGCCAACGCGAATATCGGCGCCGCGCGCGCGGCCTTCTTCCCGAAGGTTTCGCTCACGGGCAGCTTTGGCACGCTCAGCCCGACGCTCGGCGGCCTGTTCAAGCCGGGTTCGGCAGCGTGGAGTTTCGCGCCGTCGATCACGCTGCCAATTTTCGAGGGCGGTCAGAACATGGCCAACCTCGATCTCGCGAATATCCAGAAGAACGTCCAGATCGCTACGTACGAAAAGGCCATCCAGACGGCCTTCCGCGAGGTAGCAGACGCGCTCGCCGCGCGCGGCACGTACGATCAGCAGATCCAGTCGCTCGAGCGCAACGCGTTTGCGGAACAGCGCCGGCTGGATCTGTCGGATCTGCGCTATACGAACGGGGTCGACAGTTACCTGGCGGTGCTGACCGCGCAGACCGCTTTGTATTCGGCGCAGCAGTCGTTGATTACTGCGCGCATGGAGCGTCTGCAGAACCTGGTGACGTTGTACCAGGCGCTCGGCGGCGGCTGGATCGAGCATAGCGGCGATCAGCCGCGTCCGGCCGACGCACCCGTGGACTACGGTGCAGCAAGTGCGCCGGCAGCGGCTTCGGCTGCGACCGCCGGCTGACCGTTACAGCAGTTCGACGGTTAAGCCACCGAAGAAAAAAACGCCACGGCATGCCGTGGCGTTTTCTTTTACAGCGGTGCGCCAATTGAGCAGACGCGCCTCTTGGCGAGGCATTGCAATAAAACCCCAAGCTTCACCGATTCAACGTCGGAGCGCTCACTTTCAATGCAGGTCCGCCGCGCGCAGCATTTCGTCGCGAGGCTGATCGTTGCCGCCGCGTCCATCGAAATCGTGGCCGGCCTTGCGGATTTCGCACTGCGCCTTCTTCTCGCTTTTGACGCCGTTGAAAATCAGATTCAGCACGACCGCGGATACCGAAGCCAGCAAGATTCCGCTATGCAGCAGCGGTGACAACGCGGGCGGCAGTCTGGAGAAGAAGTGCGGCGACACGACCGGTACGAGTCCCAGCCCGATACTCACCGCGACGATGAACAGGTTGTGGTGATTCCTCACGAAGTCGACCTTCGACAGCACCTTGATGCCATTGGCCGCGACCATGCCGAACATCACGATGCCTGCACCGCCGAGTACGAATGCCGGCACCGACGCCACCACTTGCGCCATCTTCGGAAACAGGCCGAGCAACACGAGGATCACGCCGCCCATCGCGCAGACAAAGCGGCTCTTCACGCCCGTGACGCCGATCAGGCCGACGTTTTGCGAGAACGACGTATGCGGAAACGAGTTGAAGATGCCGCCGATCAGCGTGCCGAGTCCGTCCACGCGCAGGCCGCGCACGAGCGCTTTCTGATCGACGGGACGATCGACCATGTCGCCGACCGCGAGGAACATGCCCGTCGATTCGATGAAGGTGACGAACATCACAGTGACCATGGTCGCAATCGACAACGGATCGAAGTGCGGCAGGCCGAAGTGGAACGGCATCACGAAGCCGACCCACGGTGCGTGCGTGACGCCTTCCATGTTGACCCGGCCGAGCGCCAGCGCGATCACGAAGCCCGCGACAATGCCGAGCAATACGGAAATATTCGCGATGAATCCCTTGGCGAACTTGTTGATGAGCAGGATCAGCATCAGCACGAGCAGCGACAGCCCGAGGTAGACCGGGTTGCCGTAGTCGGGATTGCCCACGCCGCCGGCCGCCCAGTTAATGCCGACGCCCATCAGCGACAGACCGATCACCGAGATCACCACGCCGATCACCACTGGTGGAAAGAAGCGCAGCAGCTTGCCGACGGCCGGCGCAAGCAGGATGCCGATCACGCCGGCGGCAATCGTCGAGCCGAAGATGTCGAGAATGCCGAGCGATGGATTCGTGCCGATCGCGACCATCGGACCGACTGCGGCGAACGTGCAGCCCATGATGACCGGCAGGCGGATGCCGAAAATCCACAACCCGAGCGTCTGGATCAACGTGGCGATGCCGCACGAGAACAGGTCGGCGCTGATCAGAAACGCGATCTGGTCTTTCGGCAGTTTCAGCGCGGCGCCGACGATCAGCGGGACGGCGACAGCGCCCGCGTACATCACCAAAACGTGCTGGATGCCGAGGGTGAGCAACTGGCCCGCGGGCAGCCGCTCGTCGCACGGGTGAACCGTGTTCGATTGCATAACGTCTCTCTCCACAATCTAGTTTTGGGATGGACTCCAAGGTATCGGGGACGAAAAAGCGCAACAAGACCGCTGGGGCCTATTCCGGCATTCCCGGTGACGATATGCGCAAGCCCGTTTTGAAAGCCGGAATCGACGCGAGCGGCGGGTTCACCGGCGGCCAGCCCCTTGCAGCGGCGATGCGCGCGCGGTCGTGCGCATTTCCGAGCCGCCGCGATATATGTGAGAATCGATCAGGTGTATCCGGGCTGGCACATAGTCGTGTTTTCACGAAACTCGTTGCCGACCGGGGTTAACCCGCGAACTGGCCGCATTGCGCATGCGGCAGCCCTTGGTTTGCACACATCGCGCGACTGGCAAAAGTCGGCGCTCACGGCACGGTCTGCGTGCTCTCAATCACACCCTAACTGACGACGCTCCATCACTCATGAGCTTTCTCGGCATCGACCTCGGCACCGGCTCCCTCAAAGTTGCAATCGTCGATGAAGACGGCCATGAACGGGCCGCCGCGAGCGTTGCTTATGGCCTTGAGACGCCGCACGCCGGCTGGGCGGAGACGTCGGTGCAGACGTGGTGGCGCGCGCTGTGCGAAGCGGCTGCCCGCTTGCCCGACGGCTTGCGTCGCGAGGTCAAGGCGATCGGCTTGTCGGGGCAAATGCACGGCGTCGTGTTGATCGACGAAACCGGCAATGCAGTGCGGCCTGCCATGCTGTGGCCTGACACGCGCGCGCGGACTTTGCTCGACGCGTGGCCCGAGCCGCAGCCTAATCCGGTGGCGCCAGGCATGGCCGGTCCGTTACTGCGCTGGATCGTGTTGCATGAACCGGAGTCCGCGCGCCGCACCCGCTGGGCACTTCAACCAAAAGACTGGCTGCGCGTCGCGCTGGGCGGGGCGGTCGCAACCGATCCGTCGGACGCCTGCGCGACCGCGCTCGCCGATCCTGATGGCACGTGGGACGCGGCGCTGACCGAACGGCTCGGCATTCCGCACGAGTGGTTCCCGCCGTTGGGGCCGTCATATGCAGCCGCTGGCGTGTTGTCGCAGAACGCGGCGCAAGCCTTGGGTCTGCGCGCGGGGATCGTGCTTGCTACGGGTGCCGCCGACACCCCATGCGCTGCGCTCGGCAGCGGGATTGCACGCGACGGCGACGCGCTTCTAACGACCGGCACCGGTGGCCAGATCGTCGTACTCGCCGAGCATGAGCCGCCGGCGGTGAAAGGCTTGCATCGTTATCGCGCGGCGAGCGATCACTGGTATCGGATGGCGGCCATGCAGAACGTGGGCATTGCACTCGAGCGCGCGCGCGGATGGCTATGCTACGAATGGAGCGACGCCTATGCCGAAGCCTTCGGCGAGCACGCGAACGAGGGCTCGGACATCAACGCCGCCGCAGCGGCAGCGCCGCTGACCTTTCTCCCGTACCTCACAGGCGAGCGCACACCGTGGCTCAATCCCGCGGCGCGCGGCGGCTGGCTCGGCCTTGCTCTCGATCACACGCGCGGCGCGATGATGCGTGCCGCGTTCGAAGGCGTCGCTTTTTCTCTGCGCGCCGGGCTCGATGCGATCCGCGCGAGCGGCGCAACAGTGACGTCGTTGAAGCTTGCAGGAGGCGGTTCCGTCGATGCCCGCTGGCGCCAGTTGCTCGCCGATGCGCTGGATGCGGAACTGCACGCGGTCGATTGTCCGAATGCCGCCCCGCGCGGCGCGGCTATTCTCGGTGGCATTGCAAGCGGTCACTGGCATGTGCACGATCTCGGTGAGCTCTCGCCCGGTGCGACACACGTAGCGAGCCCGCGAGGCGATCGCGCGCTCGCTGAACGCTATGCACGTTTTCTCGATCTATATGGTCGCGTCGAAACATGGTTCGACGCACCCCCCGGCGCCTGACGAGCAGAGCGGTAATGTCACCTGCTGACAATGCCGCGGCGCACTTTGCAATACCATGACGCTTTTCATGCGTTAGCCTGTAGCTCGCGCGGCGCAGGCATCGGCCGCAGCATGATCCCCGTATATTCGCGCGTCGCCATGTTGCGGGCCGCGACGCGCGTCGCATTCACAGACTCACAGGAGCATTCACGATGAAGACCAAAGCAGCAATCGCATGGAAAGCCGGCGCACCGTTGACGATCGAAGAAGTCGATCTCGAAGGACCGCGCGCAGGCGAAGTCCTGATCGAGGTGAAAGCGACGGGCATCTGCCACACCGACTACTACACGCTCTCGGGCGCCGATCCCGAAGGCATTTTCCCGGCGATTCTGGGCCACGAAGGCGCGGGCGTGATCGTCGATACGGGTCCGGGCGTCGGCACGCTTAAGAAGGGCGATCACGTCATTCCTCTTTACACGCCGGAATGCCGTCAGTGCAAGTTCTGTCTGTCGCGCAAGACCAACCTGTGTCAGGCGATCCGCGCGACGCAAGGCAAGGGCCTGATGCCCGACGCCACGTCGCGTTTCTCGCTGGACGGCAAGCCTTTGTTCCACTACATGGGCACGTCCACCTTTTCGAACTACATCGTCGTGCCGGAGATCGCGGTTGCCAAGGTGCGTGAAGACGCGCCGTTCGACAAGATCTGCTATATCGGCTGCGGCGTGACGACGGGCGTCGGCGCGGTCGTGTATTCGGCGAAGGTGGAAGCGGGCGCGAATGTGGTCGTATTCGGGCTCGGCGGCATCGGTCTGAATGTGATTCAAGGCGCGAAGATGGTCGGCGCGGACAAGATCATTGGTGTGGACATCAATCCGGGTCGCGTGGAACTCGCGAAAAAATTCGGCATGACGCACTTCATCAACCCGAACGAAGTCGAGAATGTGGTCGATCACATCGTGCAGCTTACCGACGGCGGCGCCGACTATTCGTTCGAATGCATCGGCAATACGAAGGTGATGCGCCAGGCGCTCGAATGCACGCATAAGGGTTGGGGTCAGTCGTTCATCATCGGCGTGGCGGCGGCGGGCGAGGAAATCAGCACGCGTCCGTTCCAGCTGGTCACGGGCCGCGAGTGGAAGGGCTCCGCATTCGGTGGCGCGCGTGGCCGCACCGACGTGCCGAAAATCGTCGACTGGTACATGGAAGGCAAGATCAATATCGACGACCTCATCACGCACCGTCTGCCGCTCGAGCGCATCAACGAGGGCTTCGACCTGATGAAGAAAGGCGAGTCAATCCGCTCGGTCGTGCTGTATTGACTCGGCTCAATCAAAGCGACTCAATGAAGGCGACCAACAAGGAGCAAGACGATGCTTGAGCTACTGTCGTCGCACGCCTGTCATGGCGGCGAGCAGCGCTTTTACCGGCACGAGTCGCAGACCGTCGGCCTGCCCATGCGCTTCTCGGTGTATCTGCCGCCGCAGGCCCTGCAGCCAGATGCGAAGGTGCCCACGCTGTTTTATCTCGCGGGGCTCACCTGTACCGAAGAGACGTTTCCGATCAAGGCCGGCGCGCAGCGCTTTGCCGCGCAACATGGCGTTGCGCTCGTCGCGCCGGATACGAGCCCGCGCGGCGCGGGTGTGCCGAACGAGAGCGCCGCATGGGACTTCGGCGTAGGCGCGGGCTTTTACGTCGATGCAACGCAGGAGCCGTGGGCGCGGCACTACCGGATGTACTCGTACGTGCGCGACGAACTGCGGGAAACGGTGTTGACGGAACTGCCCGTCGACGGTTCGCGGCTCGGCATCTTCGGGCATTCAATGGGCGGCCACGGCGCGCTGATGCTGGCACTGCGCAACCCGGACATCTATCGCTCGGTATCGGCCTTCGCGCCGATCGCGGCGCCCACGCGTGCCCCTTGGGGCGAGAAAGCGTTTAGCGGCTATCTGGGTGAGGACCGCGAGACGTGGAAGGAATACGACGCGAGCGAACTCGTGCGGCGCGCATCGCGCCAGTTCGCGGAGGGGATTCTGGTCGATCAGGGACTCGCCGACCAGTTTCTCGCCGAGCAGTTGTACCCGGACGTGTTCGAAGCCGCATGCCGTGAGGCGGGCCAACCGCTGACGTTGCGCCGCCATGCGGGCTACGACCACGGCTATTACTTCATCTCGACCTTCATTCAGGATCACATCGCGCATCACGCGAAGGTCCTGGTCGGCTGAAGCTTTTGTACCGATGGCGGTGCCGTTGCGGGCCGCCATCCCATCTAGCGCCCTTGCGTTTAGCGGCGCTTCAGCAGACTTCCGCCATACACCACCGCCGACAGCGCAGTGATCCAGAAGCTGGTCGGCCAATCGGTATAAAACGCGAGCGTCACGCCGAGCCACGCCTGCAGCAACGCGAACGCGGCGGCGAGCACCAGGCCGGCGGAAAGCCGCGTCGTCATGTTTTGCGCGGCGGCGGCCGGTCCGACCATCAGCGTGAAGACCAGCAGCACGCCGACGATCTGCGTGCACGCGGCCACTGCGAGCGCGGCAATCGCGAGAAACAGCACCGACACGAGACGCAACGACACGCCTTTGGCTTCGGCCAGTTCAGGCTGCAGCGAAGCAAACAGCAACGGGCGCATGATCGCCGCGAGCGCGAGCAGGCTGACTACGCCCAAGGCCGCCAGCACAGCGAGCGTCGACTCGTTTACGCCGAGTACGTTGCCGAACAGCAGCGCTGTGACCTGCGTCGCGTAGGCGGTGAAGAAGTGCAGAAACAGCAGGCCGAAGCCGAGCGACAGCGACAGGATCACGCCGATCGCCACATCGCGTCCGGCAAGGCGTTCGCCTAGCGCGCCCATGCCGACGCCGGCCGCGAGCGTGAAGCCGACCATGCCCCAGATCGGCGAAATGCCGATCAGCACGGCGCCGGTCGCGCCAGTGAAGCCGACGTGCGAAAGCGCGTGGCCCGCGAAGGTCTGTCCGCGCATCACGAGAAAATACCCGACCACGCCCGCGAGCACCGCGACGATTCCCGACGCGGCGAACGCGTTCACCATGAAGTCGTATTCAAACATCGTGCTTATGTCCGTCGCGTGAGTCGTGCTGGTGTGAGTGGCCGTGCGCGGGTCCGTGCGAGGTTCCGTGCGAATGACCATGGGAATGCGAGTGGCCGCCGTTCCCGTCGTGTTCATGTTCGTGATCGTGTTTTTCTACTTCGACGCCGCCCGACATCACGAAAATGCGGCCGTTCACGCGCATCACGTCGATGGGCGAACCGTAGAGGCGCGACAGCACGGGCCGGGTGATGACCTCGTCGACGGTGCCGAGCGCGGCCACGCCGCTGCCGAGATACAGCACGCGATCGAGCGAGTTGAGCAGCGGATTGAGTTCGTGCGCCGAGAACAGCACGGCAATGCCGAGTTCCTGCTGCACGCGCCGCACGAGTTCGACGACGCTCTTCTGATGATGCGGGTCGAGGCTGATGAGCGGTTCGTCGAGCAGCAGCAGTTTCGGCGCGCCGAGCAGACATTGGGCGAGCAGCAGGCGCTGCCGCTCTCCGCCCGAGAGTTCGGATAACGGACGCTCAGCAAGCTTTCGGCCGTCGACCAGTTCGAGCACGCGCTCGACGTCCGCGCGCGTCCTGGCGTCTGCGTGCGGTAGTCCCCACCGGTGGCCGTCGGCCGCCATTGCCACGAAATCGCGGCCACGCACGCGCCGTCCGGCGAGCGCGCTGCGCGTTTGCGGCATATAACCGATCGACGCGTTGCCGCGTTCCACCGGCTGCCCCAGCACGCGGATCGAGCCGCTTGCCGCAGGTACGAGGCCGAGCACCGCGCGCATCAGCGTGGTCTTGCCAGCGCCGTTCGGCCCGAGTACGCCGATGAATTCGCCCTGATTCACGACGAAGCCGGCATCGCGCAAGATCGTGCGGTCACCGAGTTCGAGCGTGACGTGATCGACCTCGAGCACGGGCGCGCGGCTCGCTGCGCTTGCTGACAGATTGGCTGGCGTGCTGCGGCCAGTGACATTCATTGCGTTTTTCCTTTGACGCTGGCCGCCGCCGCATTCGCACCGGCCGCGTCGCCTTGGGCGAGCGCTGCGCCGAGCGCGTCGAGCTGCGAAAGCATCCACGTCTGATAGGTCTTACCCGCGGGCTCGGTCTCGGTGACGCTCATGGTCGGCACCTTCGATTGCTGCGCGAGCTTCAACATGCGTTTGGTCAGAGCCTCGGTTGCCTGGCTGTTATAGATCAGCACGCGCACGCGCTTTTCACGCAGATCGCGTTCGAACGCGGCGATGTCGGACGCGCTCGCTTCGGTGTCGTTCATGGCCGCCAGCTGAAAGCGCATGTTGCGCATGCTCAGCCCGATTGCGTCCGACATATAGCCGAACACCGGCTCCGTTGCCGTGACTGGCGTGCCCGCGTAGCGCGCATGCAACTCGGCAACCTTCGCCTCCACCGGCTTCAGCGAATCCAGAAACTTCGCGAGATTCGCATCGTACGCCGACTTGTGCGCCGGGTCAGCCGCGACGAGCGCCTCGTTCACCGCGCGCGCCACCTTGGGCATGGTCGACGGGTCGTACCAGAGATGCGGATTGTCGCCGCTCTTCTTGCCGGTAAGGTCGGCCGCGACGATCGTCGCGCGCTTCGTGCCTTTCGAAGCCGCGAGCAGTTTCACCATCCACGGATCGTAGTCGGCACCGTTGTAGACCACGATGCTCGCGTGTTGCAACGCGCGAGCCGTCTTCGGGCTGGCTTCGAACAGATGCGGGTCCTGGTCCGGATTGCTGAGAATGCTGGTCACGTCGACGCGCTCGCCGCCGAGTTGCTGCACCACGTCGCCATAAAAATTTTCTGCGGCGACCACCGGGATTTTCGCATCCGCGGGAAATGCTGCCTGGCTTAACGCGAAGGCGGCTGTAACCGCCGCGACATACTTCGAGAACAACCTCGTGCCGGTCTTTTTCATTACGTGTCCTGCTGCGTGAGGGTTGAATGAATTGCAAACGTGAAGCGATGGCTCATGTGGACGCAGTGGCGCGCGTCGCGCGTGCGCACCGTGCGCAAAGACCGCTCAATTCGACGACCGCCCGGTGTACCTCGAAGCCGTGTGCCGGCGCGCTATGTGACAGTTGCCCGGTGAGGGCGTCGCCCGGAATCTCGACGGTCGCCCCGCAGCGGTCGCACATCAGAAACTGGCTGCAGTGCGGCACGCCGACCTCGCAGCAGGCGACAAACGCATTCTTCGACTCGATGCGATGCACGAAGCCATGCGCGAGCAGAAAATCGAGCGCGCGATAGACCGTGGTGGGCGGCACGCGGCCGCGTTCGGGTTCGAGCGCGGCAAGCAACTCGTAGGCGCCGACAGGCCGTTCGCTCGCGACAATCGCCGCATACACCTGACGCCGCAGCGGCGTCAGGGCTAAGCCATGCAACGCGGCATGCGCTTCGGCATGCGCAAGCCGCACAGCATGATGTTCTGCAGTCGATGTAGCCATCAGCGCGAATCTCCTTATCGGTGACGTCAGGCGGATGCAGGGGCGGCTCGTGACGCGAGGTCGCAATGATATAACGTATCTCCTTTTTTTGTCACCGGTCGGACGCAGGAGCGCTGCAACCGTCGGCCGCGCTCGTTCCGCGCTGCACCATCGAAATCTGAGAGAGCGCCTTGACATGACCGGGTGCGTATCCGATCATTCGATCACAAACAGAGCAATTGATCGCGCAATGAGCGTTCGCTCACCGCGCCTCCAAAAAGCGAAACGAATCGGAGACAAAGCGTGTCGGCACGATTGCAAGACAAGGTGGCCATCCTCACAGGCGCAGCAAGCGGAATCGGCGAAGCCGTGGCGCGACGTTATCTGGACGAAGGCGCGCAATGCGTGCTGGTGGACGTGAAGCCGGCTGACAGTTTCGGCGACACGCTGCGCGCCGCATACGGCGAGCGCGTGCTCTCGGTCAGTGCGGATGTCACTCGCCGCGAGGACATCGAGCGCATCGTGGCGAGCACGCTGGAGCGCTTCGGCCACGTGGATATCCTGTTCAACAATGCGGCGCTGTTCGATATGCGCCCGATCCTCGACGAATCCTGGGACGTGTTCGACCGCCTCTTCGCGGTCAATGTGAAGGGCATGTTCTTCCTCATGCAAGCCGTCGCACGGCAGATGGTCGAGCAAGGCCGCGGCGGCAAGATCATCAATATGTCGTCGCAAGCGGGGCGGCGCGGAGAAGCACTCGTGTCGCATTACTGCGCGACCAAGGCGGCCGTCCTCAGCTACACGCAATCTGCTGCATTGGCGCTCGCGCCGCACAAGATCAACGTGAACGGCATCGCGCCGGGTGTCGTCGATACGCCGATGTGGAAAGAAGTGGACGCGCTTTTCGCCCGCTATGAGAACCGGCCGCTCGGCGAGAAGAAGCGCCTCGTCGGCGAAGCGGTGCCGCTTGGGCGCATGGGCGTGCCCGACGATCTGACCGGAGCGGCACTATTCCTCGCATCCGCGGATGCAGACTACATCACTGCGCAAACCCTGAACGTCGACGGCGGCAACTGGATGAGTTGAGCGGCTGAAGCCGCGTTATCCAGCGTCATTTTCGTAGAACAAACGCAGCATCACATAACGCACGAGAAAGGAGACAACACATGAAACCAGCCCTCAAATCCGCGCTCAAGGCGGTTAGCGCAGGCGCCGCTGCATGCTTCGCGCTGAGTGCGTCGGCGGCCACGGTGACGATCGCGACGCTGAACAATCCGGACATGATCGAACTGAAGAAGCTGTCGCCCGAATTCGAAAAGGCGAATCCGGACATCAAGCTGAACTGGGTGATTCTCGAAGAAAACGTGCTGCGTCAGCGCGCCACGACGGACATCACCACCGGCAGCGGCCAGTTCGACGTGATGACGATCGGCGCGTACGAAACGCCGCAGTGGGGCAAGCGCGGCTGGCTCACGCCGCTCACGAACCTGCCCGCCGATTACGATCTGAACGACGTCGTGAAGACGGCCCGCGACGGCCTCTCTGCCGGCGGCCAGTTGTACGCGCTGCCGTTTTACGTCGAAAGCTCGATGACGTATTACCGCAAGGACCTGTTTGCGGCGAAGGGCCTGAAAATGCCTGATCAGCCGACCTACGACCAGATCGCGCAATTCGCCGACAAGCTCACCGACAAAGCCAACGGCATGTACGGCATCTGCTTGCGCGGCAAGGCGGGCTGGGGCGAAAACATGGCGTATGGCACGACCGTGGTGAACACGTTCGGCGGCCGCTGGTTCGACGAAAAGTGGCACGCGCAACTCACTTCGCCGGAATGGAAGAAAGCGATCACGTTCTATGTCGATCTGTTGAAGAAGAACGGCCCGCCGGGAGCGAGCTCGAACGGCTTCAACGAAAACCTGACGCTGATGTCCTCGGGCAAGTGCGCAATGTGGATCGACGCGACGGTGGCCGCGGGCATGCTGTACAACAAACAGCAGTCGCAGATCGCGGACAAGGTCGGTTTTGCCGCGGCGCCGATCGCGGTTACGCCGAAGGGTTCGCACTGGCTGTGGGCGTGGGCGTTGGCGATTCCGAAGTCCTCCAAGCAGGCTGACGCAGCGAAGAAGTTCATCACGTGGGCCACGTCGAAGCAGTACATCGAGCTCGTCGCGAAAGATGAAGGCTGGGCGTCAGTGCCGCCTGGAACGCGCCAATCGACGTACGCACGCCCCGAGTACAAGCAGGCGGCGCCGTTCGGCGACTTCGTGCTCAAGGCGATCGAAACGGCCGATCCGGAGCATCCGACGGCGAAGCCCGTGCCGTACACCGGTGTGCAATTCGTTGGGATACCTGAATTCCAGTCGTTCGGCACCGTGGTCGGTCAAAGCATCTCCGGCGCAATTGCCGGTCAGATGACGGTCGACCAGGCGCTGGCGGCAGGCCAGGCCACCGCGGATCGCGCGGTGAAGCAGGCCGGGTATCAGAAGTAACGAAGAGTAGATCGGAAAGCTCGCCACTGGAGTTACGTGGCGCGTGCCGGCTGACGCCCGTCAGCCGGCTCACGCAGCACAGCGGGCCGTCACGGCCGCGCATACGCCGCAACGCCGCCTCGTCTTCATAGCGAAATGGCGATTCATGCGGTCCGTGCCGCCCGCGCATTACCGAACAGGTGGTCAATCATGCGTCCTCTGCGCCTGCCTCTCATGCATGCCCATCCCCAGACAGAAAAAGAACGCGAAGTCCGCAAAGC